>Ga0209976_10002570_pt1 | contig 10300 bp, 10 predicted proteins | sample SumtaG_FD_182806 | JGI IMG/M metagenome (GOLD analysis project Ga0209976, IMG submission 182806) | Deep subsurface microbial communities from Indian Ocean to uncover new lineages of life (NeLLi) - Sumatra_00157 metaG (SPAdes) (version 2) | ecosystem: Environmental > Aquatic > Marine > Oceanic >... | reverse complement strand
TTAATTAAACCCTTGGTAGAGTTTAATTATCTCTTATTTTTTTCTATTCGCTTCGAATTTAGATTCCTTTTTCTCTTCTTTTTTTACGAGAGCATTAATAAGGGCAGAAAATCGATCCTTATAAATTCCCTAATTATCCTATATATTTTTAATCTATTTCGTATTACTATGTTAATCTATTTAGATTATATTGGAATGCCTTGGTCAATTATTCATGATTTAATAAATGATTTTTCAGGAATAATTGCTGCGGTTATAATTTTTATTATTCTCTATAAGTGGATGCCCGAATTTTTTCTTTCAATATATTATATATATCCAGCAATTAGAGCTAAAATCGAAAAAGCCAAAAAATGAGAAAACTAGATTTAGTGTGTAAAACTAAAGTTATTTAAAGTAAAGTATCGAAACTATATAACAAAAATCTCACAATTGAAATTAAAAATAAAACGAAAGTGAACTTTATGGGAGATAATGTAGCTAGCCAAAAAGTACTAGAAAATGCTCTAATTCGGATTGATATTGGGGAGTGTACTAAATGTAGGTCATGTGTTGATGAATGTAATTTTTATTATTTTGAGGATGATACCCTCCATCTTATTGAAGATTTTGAAGATTCTTGTATTGAATGCGGTCATTGCGTGGCTCTTTGTCCTGTGAATATCATCACTTTAAAAGGCTATCATCCAGAAAAAGTAAATAAATTGCCTGACAGCAAGGACTTACCTACATTTGATGCGTTGGCAAATCTATTTCAAATAAGAAGATCAAGAAGGCAATTTCAAGAGAGATCAGTTCCAAAAGAGTTATTGGAGAAGCTTTTAAATACAGCCGGAAGGTATTCAGCAACAGGGCATAATGAACAAAATGTATATTTCACAGTGTTGCAAGATCGAAAATTGCTAAGAAGAATTTCAGATGAGGTTACTTTGCAAGTCTCAAATTTAGTTAATAAATTTGAAACAGAAGAGGGAAGAGAGTCACTTAGGAAGGTATTTCCAGAAGATTTAATGGAAAAGGCAAAGGAAGGAATTCCATCCTTTAAGAGAAAATTAATCCGAATTGAACAGGGAAAGGAAGTATGGCGATGGGATGCTGAGCTAATTATAATCCATTCTCCTAAAGATGCGGTATCCTTGAATGAGAATTGTACTTTAGCGGCGGGGCAAATCATGCTTGCGGCAGAAACATCAGGCTTAGGAACATGTTCGTTAGGCTATATTACAGCATTTTTAAATATATACAGGTCGGTCTCCAAAATTGCTAAGATTCCGCTAAAACATGTTGTTGGATACACCCTAGCAGTAGGATATCCTGTAGCAAAATATCTTAGAATTCCAACCCGTAAACCACTTAAAGCAAATTGGTTATAAAAAGATTCATCTCTTTTCAGAATAAAATTTATGATTTAATAAAAACATATGAAATATGAAAAGGAAATGTGTCCTCTGTGGACTGATAAGGAAAAAATTCCTTTTCCCTTCTTTCTTTTGTCAGCTAATTCTACGATATTCTTTTATTTTTAAATCGATTATAATAATAAAATAGTTAGTTTTTTTGTGTTTATCATGGCAGAGACAAAAGAAAAATTGGAATGTAAAAAGCTTATAGTTGATATGGAAAAATGCGTTTTTTGTAAGGCTTGTGTTGTGGAGTGTCCGATGAGGCTGTATTATGTCAAAAATGAAGAATTATTATTGAGTAAATATGCTGACGGTTTATGTATGGAATGCGGGCACTGTGTGGCAGTTTGTCCTTCCAAAGCGATCATGCTGAAGGAGCTTCCTTTAAGTGAAGTAATAGAAATAGCAGAAGATATAAAGCTACCCTCTTATAAAGTTTTAATGAATTTAATCCAGACTAGGAGGACAATAAGGCAATTTAAGGATGAGGCTTTGTCGGAGGAGATGTGGAGCAAGCTTATTGAGGCCGCTAGATACTCACCTACAGGGCATAACGATCAGCTAGTTCATATTACAATCATGCGAAGACCTGAGATTTCTAAATTTTCAGAGGAAATTACTAAGAATATTAAAGATTTTATAAAATTGTATGAAGATCCTGATAAAAAAGACCAACTTAAATCATTATTTTCCAAAGGAATGATAAATATGATGAGGGGATGGCTCCCTATCTTAAAAAACGTGCTCAAAGCATCTGATCGAGGAGAAGATTATTGGTGTTGGAATGGAGAATTGATGATTTTCCATGGCCCTAAATATATAATGAATATAGTTCCAGACAGCTCATTAGCAGCTACTCATGTAATGTTAGCGGCGGAAACATTAGGGTTAGGCACATGCTCATTGGGGCTAATTATGATGGCAATAGATCAATTCAACTCAATTGCTGAGTTTATAAAGCTTCCTAAGAATCATATTGTTGGGTATGCGTTATCGGTTGGTTTTCCGAAGGTTAAGTATTATAGAGTCCCTGCCCGTCAACCTGCAAAAATAACTTGGATTTAAATAGAGATAACTCAACGATGGGAACGTTTAGAGAGGGTGTACTAAAGTAATTATTTTTTTAGGAAGATATTAAAATCATTAATTTTTACTCTTTAATATAAAATAGTTTTAAGGAGTCGTATTATTAAATGCCTATGTTAGATAAGTCAAAACTAAGGGAAGATGTGCGGAAATTATCTGAAAAAAGTCAGAGAATACTAATGAAAGGAATTTATAAGTTTTTAAACATGGAAGGGAATAAGGGCACTGACCTCATGGAATTAATGAGAATTATCTTAGATGGAAATGCACGTTTCTATGAGGAATTGGCCAGTGGAGAGGGTAGAGTGGAAGAATTATATGATCTTGTTACTAAGGATCAGATGATTTTTCTAGCTCGCTTATTTCGATATGCCATGGAATTCAAAGCTGAATTTCTTATGAAAAAAAATCCAATACCAGATGATGTTTCAATTGAGAAAATTAACGTTAATGGAGTTCCTGCGGAATGGCAAATCCCTCTTGGCGCTCCTGAGAATCAAGTGTTTCTCTTTATCCATGGCGGAGGACAAGTTCTGGGGTCCCCTAAATCGAGTAGAGCATATTCTGTGGAGATTGGAAGGACAATAAAGATGAAAGTATTAAGTGTTGATTATAGGCTTGCTCCAGAACATCCTTTTCCTGAGGGTTTAGAAGATTGTGTTAAAGTGTATAAGTGGCTGTTATCAACGGGCATTAAGGCCGAAGATATAATAATCGCGGGTGCTTCTGCGGGGGGTAATTTGACAATCTCAACCATTCTTAAGCTACGCGATGAAGGTATTCCTTTACCATCTGGAGCTGTTGCACTCGCTCCCGGTATTGATTATACTCCTAATAGCAAAACAATTTTAGAGAATGCTAAAACTGATCCAGTCATGGCAGACGTAGGGATTTTTTGGTGGATTCCTGCGTATTTGAATGGCGCAGACCCAAATGATCCTCTTATATCCCCGGTCTTTGCTGACTTAAAAGGATTCCCCCCAATTCTACTTCAAGTTAGTAAAAGTGAGATGATATATGATCATTCCACTCGGTTTTTCGAGCGAGCTAAATCAGCCGGTGTCAGAGTTGTTTTGCAAGAATGGGATGATATGCCTCATGTATGGCACAATTATGGATTGAATGAACTCCCCGAAGCTAAAGAGGCCATAGAGAAAATCGATGAATTTATAAAAAGTCTTAAAAGTTAAGATTTATATTAATTATGAAGCGAAAGTGTGCCATATGTGGAATGATAAGGTCCACGAAAGACTTAGTTTTGCGGGAAGATGGTAGATATATTTGTTTCTCTTGTTGGAATAAACATCTCAAGGAAAATGGAGAAAAAGAGTCTCAAAATTAGGTAAAATGATTAGAAAGGAAAATATAAAAGTAATTTATTAAACCATTAATAAGAGAGTAAATACGTATATCGTTCAAGGTTAAATTTTTTAACTTTTATATCGTCCTTTTTTTTTTGCTTACTTTTACAAGAGAGGGGTATTTTTACTACGATTTTGAATTCGTCCAAATACAGATTATTATAAAAGATTTTTTTACCTTTATCATAATCTATGAATTTTCTTGCTTCAAAATCTTCATTTCTTACAGTTGGGATTAAAATTTCCATCACCCTTGTCAAATTTATTTAAAATATATTATTAGACATTAAGGAAATTCAATAAATACTTAATGGATTATAAGTAATTCCAGTGTGGGATTAAAAACGATAAATGAACAGCAGTCTCCAAGATAAGGCAGTGATTTTGGTACCGAACAATAAATACCAAATCACCTATTTATATGTTTCGCTTTTTATATAAACGATCTTTTAAGGAATAGGTTTCTCATTATAAGGCATTGGAATTTAAGCACATTTTAATAAATAGTCGGAGCTCTCTAAATTTTAAGGTAAAAATTAAAATGTAAATTATGTTTATATTTTTTTAATTAAAAGCATATTAAGCTCATCTCAGATATCAATCATGAGTCAGAGAGATTTAAGAGGATTTCTACAAAATAAGTTAATTAAAAAGTCAAAAAAATTGAAGGGAAAATTTGCGCCTTTCTCAGAATTCATAGATAACGAAATTAGAGTTTTAAAGATAAATAAGATTTATAATTTAAGTGAAAAATTTAAGAATTTATATCTTTTTATTGTGAAAAATTACTTGAAACAACCTAAAGAGAGGTATTTTTTAGCAGTAATATTAGCTTCTCAAAGTTCTGATCTTTTAGTAAGTTTGGCAAATGAGTTTGCTCAAAAAAATGCTTTAAAATTAGTCCAATATGCAATTAATCCGAAGCAGTTAAGAGTTAGTTTAATATCTTTAAAAGAAATAGAAAGTATTGAAGATTATTCATTTTCAGTTGAATTATTAAAAGAATTTAGAACTTTTTTTCGAAATATGTTAGGAAAAATTAAAAACACTTTAGGATAAACATATTATTTAAACCTACACACAATAATAATATTAGTTGTTAATGAATAGATTTTAAAAGATAATCTTCTTACCAATGATAAAAAATGGAAGAAAAAAGACCATTTTCACGGCTTATTCGTGAAAATACTGTTAAAATTGTGGCCACTTTAGGTCCTGCTTCAGAATCGAAAAAAATGCTTAAAGAACTTCTTAGTGTAGGAGTAGATATATTTCGCTTAAATTTTTCCCACGGAACTCATGATGAGAAAAGGGCGTTAGTTGAAAGAATTAGGGAAGTTAATGAATATGTAGGAATTTTGTGTGACATTCAAGGTCCAAAAATAAGAGTGGGAAATTTCAAAGATGATAAGGCTTATAATTTAAATGTAGGACAAGAAATTAAGGTTTATGAAAAAGACATAGTAGGTGATCAAGAGCAATTTTCAATACCTTTAGTAGGCTTTCTAAATACAGTTTCTAAAGGTAGCGTTTTTTTTATAAATGATGGGATCATTAAAATTCAAGTTAAAAAGAAAGAAAGAGATCACATAATCGGGGAGGTAATGGCGGGGGGTATAATAAGTAATAGAAAGGGGGTCAATATCCCAAGAGGAGCTTTAAGCCAAAGAGTCCCTACTGAAAAAGATATAAAGGATTTAGAATTAATTGCTGAGCTCAATCCGGAATATGTCGCTATTTCATTTGTCTCCTCTGGAGCTGATGTGCTTCATGTGAAAAGGATACTTGAAAATTATGGAAATAATGAGATTAAACTTATATCTAAAATCGAACGACCAATCGCATTAGATAATTTTGACGATATCTTAGAGTTTTCTGATGGTATTATGGTCGCAAGAGGAGACCTTGGAGTGGAAATCTCTCCTGATCAAGTCCCTGTCTGGCAGAAAGAAATGATTAAAAAATGTAACAGGGAAGGAAAACCCGTTATTGTTGCCACTCAAATGCTCGAATCGATGATTAACGCACCGATACCTACCAGAGCTGAAGCCAATGATGTGTTTAATGCTGTTATTGATGGGACAGATGCGGTTATGCTCTCGGCAGAAACAGCTGTAGGTAATTATCCTATAAATGCCGTTCAATATATGAACAAAATTGCTTATACAGCAACACAAAATATGCCGAAGAGAAAACCAGATGAATACGACTCTGATCGTTTAATTCATACTCAAGTATTAGGGCATGCTATTCATTCATTAACAACAGAGATGGAAGATCTTAATTTTAGAGGTAAGATTTTAGTGTTAACTCGAGGTGGATTTGGTGCGAAAATGATCGCAAAATATCGTCCTCCCTTGCCAATTATAGCGATTACGCCAAACAAGAGAACCGCAAGAGAAATGAATTTACTCTGGGCAGTACAACCTATACATATAGAAAACATTGACTTCTTTAATTTAGATGCCGAAGCTATTATTGAACAATCGGTTAAACATGCTGCCGAATTGGGCGTTCTAGATGAGAATGAACACGTGGTCATATTACTTGTCTCGAGAAAATGGAAAAAGAGAGGTAATATAGTAGGTTTTTATTATGTAGGGGAAATTCTTAGAAGTACTGCCGAAGAAACTTCTTAGAATACAACTCTCTTAATTTTTAGAATTTAAAAATTTTTTAATTTTGCTTTATTAATTCTACTTTTGTAAGAAATGTCAATTTTATAAATTAGTAAACCGAATTAAATAATAACACTTTCAATGTTAATTAAAAAAAAAAACTTGAATTGATAAAAAATGGAATCAGAGGGAAAAGCTTCTACTGGAAAATTTCTTACATATGGAATGCCCCGATTAAGTGCCAGCTTGGTCTTAGATACGGTTGATTTTGGCATACTCTTTTTATACATCCTTGTTTATGGCCTTCCTCCAATATTATCAGGAATAGCTTTAGCAATTGGAAAATTAAGTATTGCGATAGGTCAATTTTCAATGGGTTGGTTATCAGATAGGACCAAAACGAAATATGGGAGAAGGAAACCTTTTATGTTATTTTACGCACCCCTGACTGCTATATCATTTATATGTGCTCTTTTGCCGATGATATTTATTCAAAATCCAACCGCCATCGTTTTATTCGTATGGATAATAGTGTTTGATGCGATTTTTCAATGGTCCTATGGAGGATTAACCACACCATATCAGTCTTGGGTGTCTGAGCAGTTTATGGTTCATCAACGGCCTAAAGCGTCTGCTTTCCAAAATTTGTTTGGTTTTATTGGAGCCGGTGTTGGAATAGTTTTTACATTATTGGTATTTCCTCCGTTGATTGAGACTTTTCAGAAAACAAAAACCGTAGACCCTATATTTTTAATCTTGATATTTGCGTTTGGAATATCAGTAATATTACTTTTCTATATTTGTGCCTTTGCATTTCCAGTCGAAAAAGTTGAGGCACCCGAAATGAACTTCAGAGAAGACTTAAAAAAAGTGCTCAAGGACAAGAATTTCATGAGGGTGTGCTGGTTACAGGGTATTGCGTTTTTAGCTATTGGCATGATAACGCCATCTCTCATAGGTTTTGTGACAATTGTATTAAAAATCGAGGGTACTACATTATATCTTGTTGCGGTAGTTCTCTTAGTTGGAATTATGGGCTTTCTTTTTATGTGGAAAAAATTAATAGATAAAAAAGGCAAAAAGCAAACGTTCTTAATAATTTTATTAACAGGAATCGTTGTTTTACCTTTATCATTAATTGGACTATTACCCGGTGAAATCAGCTTCTTAATAACTATTATTTGGGTATTGTCAATCGCAGCGTTTATGGGGGGTTGGTATTTATTTCCATATATCTGGTTAGCAGATTTAGCTGAAGATGCTGAGGTCAGATCAGGTGAAGGAAGAAAATCTGGATTATACGCTGGATTTCCAGCAATATTATTAAATATATTTCAAGCTATAGCGTTATTCATTACGGGATTCCTTTTAAGCCTTCCAAATGTACCAGGCAAAGAGTATTCATGGGGCTATGTTTTATGGGGTGTATGGTGTTCTGGAGTTATCATTGTTGCCTATCTATTCACCAAAAAGTTAATTACCTTAGATTTTGACTGGGAAAAAGAGAGAAAGTAATATTTTAAATCCATAACTTTTTTTTTATCTTTATTTTTTATGTGAATATTATCTTATAGTCAATATTAATCTGTTTTTCTATAATGAAATACATCTGAAAATATAAATATCAAAAATGAGATATTAAAGAATAACAACTTTTTAAAAAAGATGATAACATGAGAAATGCAACGGAAGAAGATTTAATCAAAGCTAATAACACTTTTGCGATTGACCTCTATTCCCAACTAAGAGAGACGGAAAAAAATCTATTTTTTTCACCTTTCAGTATTTTTACAGCACTTGCTATGGTCTATGCTGGAGCTCGAGGCTCTACAGCTAATCAAATGGAAGAAGTACTCCATATTACCTTGGAGCAGCATCGATTCCACATGGCACTCAAAACTTTATTACGTATATTGCGTAGTGAAGAAAGTTATAAAGATACTGAACTGAGTATAGCTAATTTATTGTGTGTTAAAGAGGGCTATGATCTTCTCGAAAGATTTTTGTTTGTCATAGAGGATAACTACAATGCTCCGATATGGAATTTAGACTTCTCATTAATTGAAGAATCCTGTGCTAAAATAAATGATTGGGTGGCTGAACAAACTCGAGGAAAAATTAAAAACATTATAGATTCGATTAATACAGAGATGAGGCTTATTCTGATTAATGCGATTTATTTTAAGGGGATGTGGGAAAAGACTTTCGATAAAAAATATACAAAGGATGAACACTTCACACTAATCTCTGGTGAAAAACTATTAGTTCCAATGATGCACCAAACAAAAAATTTTAGCTATTTAGAGGATGAACAGTTCCAGATACTTGAGATGCCATATAAAGGAAATCTCATCTTCGGAACACGTGAGCAGATTTCTATGGTTATTCTTCTTCCAAAGCGGTTCAATAGCTTATCAGAACTAGAACCTCTCCTTACTATTGGAAAAATCGAAGATTACTTATCGCGTCTACGTGAACAATATACCCAGAAGGTCAAGGTTTTTTTTCCTCGATTTACGATTAATATGAAATACAAACTTACAAAATGTCTCTCGGATTTGGGAATTACTGAAGCTTTCACTAAAAATGCAGATTTTTCAGGAATCTCTAAGGAGCCAGTTATATTTATTTCTGATATTATACACAAAGCCTTCGTCGAAGTGAACGAGAAAGGTACCGAAGCCGCAGCAGTAACGGCAATTCACGTCGTGGGGGCATCTATTGGCCCAAGGAAAGAGCCTCCAATATTTCGAGCAGATCATCCCTTCTTGTTTGTAATTCAGGATTCGCAAACAAAAACGATCCTCTTTATCGGAAAACTAATGAATCCTAAAGAATAAATATGAATATTCCTGCCATCCGGATTCTTAGAAAGAATGATTTCTATAAATTTATACCATTCCCATATTCGTCGAATATATTGCTTTTCTTATGGTACTTAAAAGCGCTTCCTTTAAAAGGGAAAACTCATCCACACTTACTCCATTCCATTCATAGAATAAAGAACTATACTCCAAAATTTTTTCTTTAATTTTTGGTGTTAATTTTTTAATGATTTTTTCATGATTGGCATCAAATACTAAAGCTATATCAATTGAAATATCCTTTAAATGATCTAATTTAATAATTAGGTTCCCAAAACGCACTAAATCTAACTTTTCGTGTTTAGTGATCAAACCTTTTGCAAATTCATTTAATGCGACGAGAAAAGAGCTGAGCGTATCGTATGAATCATCTTTAATGATTTCTTCAAACGTATGTTCAATAATAAGCTTACCTGAAGGATATTCGTATAGAATTAAATGATAGAGCATAGTTAAAAATCTAATAAAACTTGCATAATTTAAACTTATTCAAATTTGTTAATTTTTAAAGTAAAAATGTGTAATACAGTCACGGAAGATCATAAAATACTTAGTTTTTTAATAAAGATTTCGATATTAGATAATCACTTTACAAAAAGTTAAATTATTAAAAATAATAGATTTAAACTCGTCAAGATCTTGTTCTCTTGAAAAACCACGGGGTTTAAGAGATAAAAATTTAAATTAAATTTAAAAAATGTTTGTCAGAATGGAAAAATTCGATTGCTTTCAAGTATACAGCTACAATAATAGCGTAAATATGTTAGTAGATAAAATATGGGTAAAAGACGATAGAGTATACTTTAGAGTTTTAGAAGAATTGGAAAATTCTCGTAATCATTCAGTTCTAAGAAAAGAGCAAGATCCGAATGTTTATTCCATTCATGTAAGTTCTTTATTTACTCTAAGATGCAAGCTGTATTTTTAAATTAAATTCTCACCAATTATGAAATTCTAAACTCTCAACT
>Ga0209976_10002568_pt1 | contig 10307 bp, 12 predicted proteins | sample SumtaG_FD_182806 | JGI IMG/M metagenome (GOLD analysis project Ga0209976, IMG submission 182806) | Deep subsurface microbial communities from Indian Ocean to uncover new lineages of life (NeLLi) - Sumatra_00157 metaG (SPAdes) (version 2) | ecosystem: Environmental > Aquatic > Marine > Oceanic >... | reverse complement strand
TCCACTTCTACGCTCCTACGATAGAGGGGCAGAATGCCATTATGAGTGCTACCGCCTTCGTGAAGAAATAGGTCTTCGATGAGCGTGTGCGTGAGCGGCCCGCTCATTTTGAGCACGATGAGTACAACCTACACTTGGCCCGAATTAGCATCGGCAGAGTTCTCATAAGGTTCAATTGTAAGCTCGGATTGGTGTTGGCATCGTGTGACGTGCCTTCGGGGCGATGTCCCCCTTCATGGGGGAGCGCACTTCTCCGAGGCAGAGTTCGGAAACAGGTGTGTCATTGTTCACTTGGAGTAACGCGATGCATGGACGTTTCGTCGTGTTCGGCTTGACGCTTGCGATAGCCTTCATGGGCGTTGCGCAGATCGCTCAGGCCAACGTTGTCACATCCGCGCTTAGCGCGGCTAAGGCCCATCAAAAATCATCGCTCGTCGACGTGCGGTGGGTCTGCGGACCACGTCGATGCGCATGGCTACCCAACTACCGCGGACCAATCGTCGTCGCCCCGCGCCGCTGGGGACCGCCGCCATCACCACACTGCCACTACGTGCGTGGACCTTATCGGTGGGTCCTCGTTTGCAACTAACGCTGAACGAAAAAGCTCATGCGGAGTTGCCTTTGATCCATGATCCGAAGGCGTGGCAAGCAATCACATAGTAGCTTCTAAAAACTAGGGTACTCCATGATGAAACGCTCCCTCTTGTTCGCTCTTGCGGCCGCGGCCATGGCCGCGGGATTCAGCTCTGGCGCGACTGCGGCTGTCGCCACTCCGGCGCTCGGCGCAGTTGCCAGTGGTGACGCTGCCATCGCGACGAAAATCAAATGGGTTTGCGGCCCCTATCGCTGCGCTTGGATACAAGGCTGGCGAGGCCGCCGCTATGTTGTTCCGCGTATGCGCGCTTGGGGACCGCCGCCCCATCCACTCTGCTACTACCACAGGGGACTGTTCGGCGCCTGGGTCCGGGTTTGCCCTTAAGGCCTCCGTGCCTAGAGCCTGATCGTTTCACTTGGAAGCACGAATTGCGTCCAAGTGAACCGTGAATCAGTCTCGACACTTTTGCTTTAGAGCAAGATTCACTTATCTGCCGGCAACCTTCTGGGCTTGGCGAGCGATTCCATCAAGAACGATCTTGCTCTAGTCGCCAAGTTTTCGCATCACTGAATTGCCAGAGGCGCCACTTCGGCGCCTCTGTTGTATGTCGTGTGGGGCTTGATCATTCGCTCCCGGCCTACCGCCGCTCCCCGCCAGCCAGTCGCCGCTCTAAGAATGCCGAGTAGCGTGACATGCTGAAACAGAAGATCCAGAAGATTACGCCCGCGAAAAAGTAACCCGTCGCCGCCGTCTGCGGGGAGAACCACTTGGCGTCCGAAGAAATCGATTGCTGCACAATCCCCAACAGATCGAACAAGCCGATGATGAGCACCAGGCTGGTATCCTTGAATAGCGCGATGAAAGAATTCACGATGCCGGGGATGACGAGCTTCAAGGCCTGCGGCAGCACAATGAAAACCATCTTTTGCGCATAAGAAAGTCCCAGCGCGTCGGCAGCCTCGTATTGCCCGCGAGGAATGCCCTGCAATCCCCCGCGGATGACTTCCGCCAAATACGCCGCCGAGAACAACGCCACACCGATGAGCGCGCGTAGTAGTTTATCGAATGTCACTTCGGGCGGCAGGAACAGCGGCAGCATGACGGAGGCCATGAACAACACTGTGACGAGCGGCACGCCACGCACGACCTCAATGAAGCCGATGCATACCCAGCGCACGATGGGCAGTTCTGAACGCCGCCCGAGTGCCAGAAGAATTCCGATTGGAAACGAGGCGACGATACCGACGCTGGCCACCACCAGCGTTAGAAACAAGCCGCCCCACAGCTCGGTCGGGATGTGGGGCAACCAAAAGACCCCGCCCCTCACCAGAATGAAGCCAATGATCGGAAAGACCGTCAAAAGATAGATCGAAAGCCAAAGCTTGCCGGGAACGCGCGGGATCATGAGCGGCACCAGACCAGCAAGTGCCAGCACATAGGTCAGGTTGATGCGCCAACGCTCTGGATCGGGGTAGCGGCCATACATGAACAGACCGAGCTTGTGGGTAACGAACGGCCAGCAAGCCCCCGCGTCTGGCTTGTTGCATGCCGAGCCATCACTACCGGCAAAGACCGCACTGAAAATTGCCCAATCGGCAAAGCCCACGATGACGTACCAAACGATCGCCAAGCAGATCAAAGTGAGGACCGTGTTGCCCCACGATGAAAAAAGATTGGCGCGCAGCCAATCCACCGATCGGGCGATCGGCCCGGTGTCCATCCACTTGCTGTGAGCCTCGTTTGCCATCAGCGCGCCCTACCGCTCCACCAGCGCCATGCGCGCATTGAACCAGTTCATCAGCAACGCCGTGAGCAAACTGATCGCGAGGTAGACGCCCATCGTGATGAGGATCACCTCGACCGCCTGATTGGTCTGATTGAGAACGGTGCCCGCGAACACCGACACGAGATCGGGATAGCCGATCGCCACCGCCAGCGAGGAGTTCTTGGTGAGATTGAGATACTGGTTGGTGAGCGGCGGGATGATGACACGCATGGCTTGCGGAATGACAACGAGCCGCTGCACCTGCCATGGGTGCAGGCCCAGCGCGGCGGCAGCTTCCTTCTGTCCGCGCGGCACCGCTTCAATACCGCTGCGTACGATCTCAGCAATGAAGGCTGCGGTGTAGAGTGTCAGCCCGAGCAGTAGCGCGATCAACTCCGGCAGAAGCACAATGCCACCGTCGAGATTGAAGCGTCCGGGCGTGGGATACTCGAACGAAATCGGCGCACCTAAGGCAAGAAAGACGACAAGCGCCGGCATCACGATGAGGGCAAGGCCGTACCAAAATGCGGGAACTTGCTCGCCCGTCGCAATCCGTTTGCGCTTTGCCCAGATGCCAATGGCGACGGCACCGGCGATACCCGCGAGTGCCGTGATCAGCACCGCACCAAGTCCCGGCTGCCAAACCGGCGCGGGCAAATACACCCCGCGATTGGTGACGCCAATCCCGAGTGGCAACTCCAGCGCCGCATCCGGTGATGGCAGCACGATCAGTAGAGTGAAGTACCAGGCCAGAAGTTGCAGAAGCAGCGGCACATTGCGAATGATCTCCACGTAAACAGTGCCAAGCCGCGCCACCATCCAGTTAGAAGACAGTCGGGCTAGTCCAATGACGAAACCAAGAACGCTCGCAAGAACGATCCCAATGACGGCGACCAGCAGCGTGTTGGTGAGACCAACCCAGAACACCTGTCCGTACGTACTGGTACTCTTATAGGGCACGAGCGTCTGCGAGATATCAAAGCCTGCCGTGCGGTCCAGAAATCCGAACCCGGTCGCAATATTCTGCGCATTGAGGTTGGCTGCCGTATTGAGCCCGATCTCGATGAAGAACGCGGCAACGCCGACGAGTAATGCAATTTGCAGAAGGATGCCGCGCGTGCGCGGGTCATAGAGCCAGGCGAAGCTCTGCGTTTCTTGAGGTGACCCGTTGCGTGTGTTCGCCATCTCCCCTGCCCCCGCTAGCGGATCGGTGGGGCGTAATGCAGCCCGCCGTCTTTCCAGAGCTTGTTCTGGTCGCGCGCGATGTTGAGCCGTGATCCCTTGCCGACGTTGCGCTCAAACGACTGACCGTAGTTGCCCACGTTCTTCACGATCTGATAGGCCCAATCGTTGTCGAGACCGATGCCCAATCCGTATTCGCCCTCCGTCCCCAGCAACCGCCGGATTTCCGGGTTACCTGAATTGATCTTCTCATCGACGTTCTCTTGCGTGACGCCCAGCCCTTCCGCGTTGAGCCACGCAAAGAGCGTCCACTGCACCAGGTTTGCCCATTGATCGTCGCCCTGGCGCACGGCGGGGCCCAGTGGCTCCTTAGAGATGATTTCCGACAGAACGACATACGCACTCGGATCAGCCAACTTGATGCGTTGCGCGTAGAGGCCAGAAGCGTCGGTGGTGTAGGCGTCGCAACGGCCAAGATTGAAGGCCGATACCGCTTCCTCGTTCTTTTCAAACACCACCGGGTTGTACGTCAGGCTGCGGGTACGAAAGTAATCGGCGACATTGAGCTCGTTCGTCGTGCCCGTTTGCATGCATATGCTGGCGCCGGCAAGCTGCGCTACCGACTTTAGATCGAGCGACTTCTTCACCAAGAAGCCTTGACCGTCGTAGTAAGTGACGCCGACGAAGGCGAGGCCCTGCTGGGTGCCGCGGCTCATAGTCCACGTTGTGTTGCGCGATAGCAGATCGATTTCGCCCGATTGCAATGCCGTGAAGCGCTCTTTGGCTGAGAGCGGCACGAACTTGACCTTCGTTGGATCCTTGAAAATCGCCGAGGCGACGGCTCGGCAGAAGTCAACGTCGAGCCCCGTCCATTCGCCTTTGTCATCAGGTGCGCTGAAGCCAGCCAATCCAATGTTCACGCCACAGCGCAAATCGCCACGCTTTTTAACCGCATCAAGAGTCGAAGATTGGGCCTGCGAGGCAATTGCCACGGCAATGAGTCCTAGAGCAGCGGCTGTGAGAATTTGGGTCGCGTGCCGCATCGAATTGGCTCCTCAAACGACGGCGGGCGCATAGGCGCCTTGGTTCAATGGGCGAGAATTTGTGACAGAAACTGACGCGTGCGTTCCGATTTCGGATGATCGAAGAACACTTCCGGTGAAGCGTCCTCCACGATCTGACCCTCATCCATAAAAATGATGCGATCGGCCACGGCGCGGGCAAAGCCCATCTCGTGAGTAACGACGAGCATGGTCATGCCTTGTTCGGCCAGCTCTGTCATCACGTCCAGCACCTCCTTCACCATTTCGGGATCGAGCGCGGACGTGGGCTCGTCGAACAGCATGATGCGCGGGCTCATCGCTAGCGAACGCGCTATGGCAACGCGCTGCTGCTGTCCGCCCGAAAGCTGTCCGGGATATTTGAACGCATGTTCTTGGATCTGCACGCGCTCAAGCAATTGCATCGCAAGCTTCTCGGCGGCTGCGCGCGCCATCTTACGCACCCACACGGGCGCTAGGCACACGTTGTCGAGCACCGTGAGATGCGGAAAGAGATTGAACTGTTGAAAGACCATTCCAACTTCGGAGCGCACGGTTTCGATCTGCCGCAAGTCGTTGGTCAGCGTGTGCCCATCGACAACGATCGTGCCTTTGTCGTGCGGCTCCAACCGGTTGATACAGCGAATGAGCGTCGACTTGCCCGACCCTGATGGTCCGCAAATGACAATCTTCTCACCCTGATTCACCTCAAGAGAGATGTCGTTTAAGGCCTGGAAATCGCCGAACCATTTGTGCACGCCCGACATTTGGATCGCGAGCGCATTCGCCGACTCCGGCGCGGTGCTGACATGTACTTCGGCCATGATGCCCCCTCTACAAGCTTCGCCGGCATCATCCCCGCTCAGGCCCCGAGATCAAGCCGTTTCTGCCGCAGACAAGCGGCGGCCGAGGAAAACGACCTCATTTGTATTGGACTTGGCGCGGCCAAGCTCACGAAATCCGTTGCGGACATAAAAGCCAATGTTGCGCGCATCGCCGCCTGTCACCACGTGAACGCCTTCGGCCCCTGCACGTGCGGCGTCTGCTGCAAAAGTATCAATGAGCTTTGCGCCGATTCCCAGGTTGCGATATGCAGGCGTCAGGTTGACGTGCAGGTGTGCCGGATAAGCTACGGTCAGAGCCGCAAAGTCCTTGAAATATCCGACGTCTCTGAAGCGCGGCGTTCGTGCCGGGTCGTCGAGGCTACCAATAAGGTAACCGGCAAGCGTGTCATTGGTGTCGAATGCCAAGTACGCCCACTCCCGATCGCGCTCTAGATAGCGCCCGAGCCATTGCTCGCGAAACGCGTGCCTATCCGCCTCGCTTGCGAACGACTTCGTTCCACTTGCTTCGAAGAAGATTGCATCGAGTGCGGGAAGCAGACGTTCGTTTTCCGCGATGTTGCTCCACCGCCGAATAACAATGCCATCACCGAAGAACTTGGACGCCCGGGTCATGGCGCTGATCCTGCCTGCGTCAACCTGCGCTTGCCAACCTGAATACCCGCAAAAAATGGGGCCGGAAAGAATCCGGCCCCTCTGTTCTTAAATCTTGCAACAGCCTGACTCAGTAGTAGTTGCGGCAGCTATAGTAGCGGCTCCACCAATAGGGGCTGCCTGTAAGGTAGGCCCGCCGCCTCAGCCACGTGCACCGGCCACCATAGTAGGCCCCAACCACGTACGGAGCATAGCCATAGTAGTAACGCCGCAACTTGCGATAGCGCCGACCACGATAGCGACGTTTGCCGTAGCCCCTGTAGCCAGCGACCCGACCACGTCGGTACCCGCGCCCACGAGCGACACGTCCGCGACGGTACCCGCGCACGCGCGCACCACGCCGGCCACCGAAACTGCGCTTGCCCATACCACGTCTGCCACGGAACCCGCCGCGGCCACGTCTTGCCACGGGCGTCACCGCGTCAGCATTTTTCTCGATACTTAAATTGACGCTGGGAAGGGCTTGCGCCGGGGGGGGAGCAGCAAGCGCCGCAAACAGGCCTCCCGCCACCGCACATGCCACAATTAGTGTCTTGTTCATTCTCGCGTCTCCTCTCGCGCTGAATGTTTTTCCCATCACGGCCTATTCCTGGCCGTTCACGAACAAATGGTAGCGATGCCCAAAATAGTCCAGGACAGGCGCTGGAAAACCCTTAATTTCTTATGCGGATTAAACGGAACCCTTGCCGATTAGGACCGCGCACAATTGTGGCGGTCCACTGCGATGGAACCGGCGCTGACTCCAGTGAGCCATAGTTGGGGCTGAAGGGTTCTGTGGGATCGTCGCGAGAGGGATGAGGTCGCCTGCGCGGAGGAAGCTGCGCTTCGCGCCCATCATCCTCTGTCTCAACCCACGGTCGCGGCGAAAGTCCGGCAAAGCGGCTAACCACAACCGGCGCATACCCATCTGTGCTTTGGACGACGGGAGCTGTTGAGGCGCACGCGCTGACCAGGACAGCCATCACTAGCACTGCAATTTGGGCAGGCACTCCGCGAGCACTCCCCGGCCAACCGCCGGCACTCAACAACGACATCGCAACACAGCCTCTTTACTGACACAACCGCCCCAATCCTGAACAGCTTTGGTTAATGCTGACCTAAGGCGCGTGCAGAATTGACGCCTACTTTCCGTCCGCTCGCTAGACGAGCCCGCTGGCGCCGACACCGCTGAACACGGCTTGCACAGCGATTGCCGCAAGCAGGATGCCGAACACCCGCATCAGTACGCGCTGTGCCGTGATGCCGATCATGGCGTTGAGCTGCTGAGAAAGTAGAAGCAGCGCAAGCGTGATCGCCATGACGGCGAGCAGTGCGGCGACTATAACGCTGAGAGCGGCAACGTTCCCCTCAGCGTTGGCAGCCAGAAGAATGCCGGCACTCATCGCGCCGGGCCCGGCGAGCAGCGGTGTCGCCAACGGAAAGACGGCAATGTCATCTTTCGTTTGCGCCTCGGCATCTTCCATTTGGGTTAGCTTGAAGGCGCTCGTCGGTCGCGCAAAGATCATGTCGAGCGCGATGATCAAGAGAATGATGCCCCCGGCGGTCTGCAAGGCGGGAATTGTCACGCCGAGCTGATCGAGCACCGGCTGACCCAGAAACGTGAAGATCAATAGGATGAGACTTGCAATCACCGTGGCGCGCACCGCGATGGCGGCGCGTGCCCGCACCGTCATTTTCGGCGTCAGTGTCGCAAACAACACAGCCGCCTCCACCGGCCCGATAGTGGCGAAGAAGGTTGTGAAACTTGTCAGCGCAATCTCGAGCATGGTTCGCCAAGACCTCGTACCGACCGCCAAACACCCGTTACGCGTTGTTTCGCGCGCAAATTTACCCCATTGGCGTTGGGGTCTAGCGCGCCCCGATCCGCCATATCAGCAGACCTGAGTGGATGCTGCTAGCGCCTTGAGGATCAGCAACAAATTCGTTGCGCTCCTTATTCACTCACATATCATTTACTAGGACTCGTGCTTCGAGTCGCGATCGGGGGGCGTCTGATCGACGGAGAAGACGATGGCCAATTCTGAGCTTGCCGCCCTTATGAAGGGTTACAGCCTGACGACGGCAGAGATCCTCTACCATCTGCCAGATCATCCAGCCCTGCTGCAGAGCTACATCTGGCAGGACTACGACCTCCACCCACGATTTCCCAAGCTCAAGGACTTCCTCGCTTTCTGGACCGCGAAGCTCGACGGCAAACTCTATAAGGTCACCGTCGCCCACCATAACCTCATCGCACCGGCAGAAGTGCGCCTCATCGGTGCCGAGTTCACTGTGCACTAATATCGAATCTCTGCGGGGCATACCGACTGGCATCCAGGTGCTCAACTGCGCGCACTTTCGACGTGCCCATCGGCGTGCAGCGTAATGAATGTGCCTCCGCTCCACAGGCCGAGCACTGGCTGACCGCCACGCTTCACCTCCACCGTTAGGGCAACGAGATCGTAACATAGTGCACGCGTGACAAGGGCTTCGAGGCGCCCACGTACGTGCAAATAAGGCTTGAGCCCGCTGCTTCGTTCTTGAACCGAAAACCGCAAGGGATGCTCAGGACCACAGCGTACGATGTCGTCGACGTTTGTTCGAAAGATCAGCTCTTGTCCGGTCCCACTGCCGTGCACCTCCATTTCGACCGCCAGGAACGGCGCGTCTTCGACCTCCACGTCAACCTTCTCAGCGGGCGTAACGAGGTACGTACGCCCGTCGACATCTTTGCTCAGCACGCTAGCAAACAGCTTGATGAGCCCCTCCCGCCTGATGGGGCTATCGCGATAGACCCAAGTCCCGTCAGCGCAGATCTTCAGCCCGATGTCGCCGCAGTAGGGCGGATCCCACCGCTCAACGGGTGGCGGCTCACGATCGCGCACGTCGTTTAGCAGGGCCGCAAGCCTTCCGATGTTGTTGCTTTCACCCACTTTACTGCGATCCAAAAGCGTCCAATTTCACCAGCTCAGCCCATGAGCATTCCAGCTCATCGGCTTAACCCAATTGCCAAAGGGGAGGTATCCGCGCGACACTTTCCGGAGGGGCGGACGGAGCTTTCTCAGCGGGAGCCCGGCCGGACACCAGAATTGCTGGGCATATCCTTCAACTTTCGGTGGATGCGATGCCCTACCCACGTACTAACGTAACATTCACTTGACCCGGCGTATCGCGGCCTCAATCGTTGATTTTTATGCTCTCCAGACCGACGTTCCCCCAAACTGACCAGTGAGCCCTTGCCATCATGAGTACAGTCACCGAGACCCACGCTGATATTGTGCCCCGCCTTGAGGCGGCGGCAGAGCGCGTGCAACGCGCACATAAAGCGGCCGCCTCCGTTATCTTCGGCCAAGATCTCGTGATCGAGCGTTCGCTCGTGACGATCCTCTCGGGCGGCCATGCCCTTCTGATCGGTGTGCCGGGTCTGGCGAAAACGCTCCTCGTTGAGACGCTGGGAACGGTGCTGGGTCTTGATGCAAAGCGTATTCAATTTACGCCGGACCTCATGCCCTCCGATATCATCGGCTCGGAAGTCTTAGAGGATGCGCCCGGCGAGCGCCGCTCCTTCCGCTTCATCAAGGGGCCGATCTTCACCCAGCTTCTGATGGCGGACGAGATCAATCGCGCATCACCAAAGACGCAGTCGGCTCTACTGCAGGCCATGCAGGAGCATCATGTCACCGTGGCCGGTGCGCGCCACGACGTGCCGGCACCCTTCCACGTGTTGGCAACGCAGAACCCTTTGGAGCAGGAAGGCACCTACCCGCTGCCCGAGGCGCAACTCGACCGCTTCTTATTGCAGATCGACGTGAGCTACCCCGACCTTGGTGCCGAGCGCCGCATGCTGTTTGCCACCACCGGCACCGACGAGCGTCGCTTGGAAACAATCCTCACGGCCACCGAGTTGAAGTCTATCCAGCGACTCGTGCGCCAGATCCCGGTGCCCGACAAAGTCGTCGACGCTATCTTAAAGCTCGTGCGCGCCGCGCGCCCTGGAACCGGCGCCAGCGAGGAGACCGATCGCCTCGTTGCCTGGGGCCCTGGCCCGCGCGCCAGCCAGGCGCTCATGCTGGCAGTCCGTGCCAAAGCGCTCATTGACGGTCGCCTTGCGCCTTCGGTCGAGGACGTGCTCGCGCTTGCGGACCCTGTGCTCAAGCACCGTATGGCGTTGACGTTTGCTGCACGCGCTGAAGGGCAGAGCCTGGACGCCGTGATCTCCCGGCTCGTGGCAGCGGTGGAGTAAGCAATGG
>Ga0209976_10002566_pt1 | contig 10310 bp, 20 predicted proteins | sample SumtaG_FD_182806 | JGI IMG/M metagenome (GOLD analysis project Ga0209976, IMG submission 182806) | Deep subsurface microbial communities from Indian Ocean to uncover new lineages of life (NeLLi) - Sumatra_00157 metaG (SPAdes) (version 2) | ecosystem: Environmental > Aquatic > Marine > Oceanic >... | reverse complement strand
ATTTACGCGAACCTTTAAAGCCAGAAGTGCCGGTGGAGCCCCAGCAAACTACGCTGCCGTTGACGTCGGTAACAGAGATCAAGGTGTTATTAAAAGTAGCGGTAATGTAGATGTGGCCGGTTTTAATAGATGTCTGGCGACCAGATGGTTTTTTAGCCATAGATTATTCTTTTTTAGTTTCTTTTTTAGCCCCTTTAGTTTCTTTTTTAGCCCCTTTAGTTTTTTTAGTAACCTCAAACTTGGTGGCGTCTTCTTTTTTGAGGGCGCCAACAGTCATACGACGACCACGTTTAGTACGAGCATTATGACGAGTACGTTGGCCTCTGACTGGAAGCTTGGCGGCATGGCGTAAACCCCGATAAGCGTTGATTTGCTTAAGTCTTTTAATGTTTTCGGTAACTATTTTCCTTAGAGAACCTTCTGTGGGAAGAGTGTCGACGGCTTTCTGAAGCCTAACAATCTCGTCAGGATTTAAATCTTTGGTGCGTTTATCGCCATCAACATTGGCTAGTTTAAGAATTTTCTGAACATTGCGGCGGCCAAGACCATAGATATAGGTGAGGGCGATCTCGGTGCGTTTGTGAGCAGGAATGTCGATACCAGAAATTCTAGGCATAATTAACCTTGTCGTTGTTTATGGCGCGGGTTTTGGCAGATAACATAAACCCGACCTTTGCGGCGGACTATTTTGCATTTAAGGCAGCGTTTTTTGACTGAAGCTTGGACTTTCATGGCAAAAAAAATCAAGGAGTGAACCCAGCTACTCCTGATTTTAAATAATTTACTTTATTTTACTCTGTAAACGATACGACCCTTGGTCTCGTCGTAAGGGGTTTGTTCAACCTTGACTTTGTCTCCGGGAAGAACGCGGATGCGATACATGCGCATCTTACCGGCTAAATGACAGAGAATAATTTTATCTGAATTGTTAAGTTTAACTCTAAAGGTGGCGTTGGGAAGAGATTCGACTACTACCCCTTCGACTTGAGTTTTTTCCTGTTTGTCAACTTGGGACATTGATTGCCAGTATTATATCACTTTTCTCGAGAAAGTCTAGTAATGATGGCTAGAATATCATCAAGTTGTTTATAGAGTTTGTCGGGAGTTTGGTTGTTAGTAGCTAAGTAGTCAGCCATGGCAATGGGTTCAGCTTTGTTAAGGTTTTTTAATTCATTAATATCACGCTCTCGAGCCTGCTTAAGAGTTAGGGGCCGGACTTTTCTGGTGGTTAATCTTTGATAACGAATGGTTGGTTGAGCATAGATGGCTAGAAGATAAAGTTGAGGAAATTTATCTTTAAGATAGAGATATTCCTCCCAAGAATAAAGACCGTCAAGAATAACTAAAGGAGATTGCTTGAGGGCTTGGTTGATGCGGGGTTCGATTTTAATGGCATAAGCAGCCATACCAAGCTCTTGTCTAAGTTTTTCTCGATAACGACGCTCATTGACCTCGGTTAGGGGCAGGCCTTGTTGTTTGACGCCAATGTCGGTTTGGTCGCCAAAACGAAGAATAGGAATGTTTTTTTGGGAAAAGTGCTGACAGGCAATTGATTTGCCGGCGCCAGGCATGCCAATAACAGAGATGATAATCGATTTAGGCTGAGGCATGATTAGACTCAATAACTTTAACAATCTCCTGATGAATGACTTCAATGGTTTGCTCGCCGTTGATTTTATTTAACAAACCTTCTTCTTGATAAAACTTAAGAACATCGGCTTCTTGCTGATGATAAATTTTTAAACGTTCTTTAATTTTTTCTTCGGTGTCATGAAGACCGCCGTCAGGATTTTTGCGAGCTCGTTTTAAAAGCCGTTTGATGGACTCAGGTTCGGAAATACTAAGATAAAAAGCAAAGTTAACCTGTTTGCCATACTTTTCTAATTTTTCATTTAAAAACAGGGCCTGGGTGTGGTTGCGGGGAAAACCATCGATAATAAAGCCGTTTTGGACATCGGCTTCTTTTAGGCGCTGTTTCCATAAGACAAACATTTCAGAGTCAGCCACATAATGGCCTTTAGAAAGAGATTCACGGCAAATGTCGCCCATGATGCCTTGATCTTCTTGGGAATATTTTCTGACCAGATCGCCTGAGCCTAAGTAAGGCAGTTTGAGCTTGGCTGCCAACAGCTTAGCCTGAGTGCTTTTGCCTGAGCCTTCGGGGCCATAAAAAATGATAAACATAAAGTTATTCCTTTAAGAAGCCTTCGTAGTTTCTCATAATTAATTGAGCTTCTAGGGTTTTACTTATTTCTAGTATAACGGAAACGACGATGAGAATGCCGGTACCGCCAATAGTGAGAGTGGTAATACCGGTAGCATAACGAGCTAAGGAAGGAAGAATAGCAATTAGGCCCAAGAAGATGGCGCCAGCTAAAGTGATGCGGTTAAGGATATAAGAGAGATGGTCGGCAGTGGGGCGGCCGGGCCTGATGCCAGGAATAAAGCCACCATATTTTTTAATATCATCAGCAATTTTGTCAGGATTAAAGGTGACAGCGGTATAGAAATAGGTGAAGCCAATGACTAGGAAAAAATAGATTAAGTGGTAAGGAACTTTATTGGGATCAAAAAGATTAACCAAATTAGCACCAAGAGCAGCTAGGCCCGGACGAGAGACTTGCTGAAGATAGCGACCAACAATTGAAGGCATGACGACTAAAGAAACGGCAAAGATAATAGGAATAACGCCGGCTTGATTAACCCGTAAGGGTAAGTGGGTGCTTTGACCGCCTGATTGAGTAGCACCACGAATACGACGGGCATAGCGAACGGTGATTTGACGAGTAGCTTCGTTAACGTAAACAATGCCGATAATAACGGCCAAAGACATAATAATAAGGACGATTAGATTGGTAAAGTTTAGGGTTTGACTAATGGCTGAGGTTTGGAGTAAAGATACAGGCAGACGACCGACAATACCGGCAAAGATTAAAAGAGAGATACCATTACCAATACCATACTCGGTTAATAGCTCGCCTAGCCACATAAGAAGGATGGTGCCAGCTATCATGGTAAAAACAATGCTGACAATGCTTAGAGGGTGAGTAATGTTAATGATTTGTTGATTTCTTAAAAGAACCACCATGCCGATAGATTGAAGAGCGGCTAAGGGAACGGTTAAAAGTCGAGTGTATTGATTGATTCTTTCTCGGCCAAACTCACCTTCTTTGGAAAGCTCTTCGAGTTTAGGAAAGATGATGGTGGCGAGTTGAAAAACAATGGAGGCATTAATGTAGGGTCCGAGGCCAAGAGCCATGACTGAGAAGTTGGCTAAGGTGCCGCCGGAAAAGATATCTAGTAAGCCTAGAAGTTGGTTGGAGCCGAACAACTGCTTAAGGGCATTGGTATCAACACCAGGGACAGGAATGTGGGCAATAAAACGAAAGATAGTAAAAATTAATAAGGTAATGAGGAACTTGCGGCGAAGATCTTTAACTTTTAAAGCGTTAATTATGGGGGCAAGGACTTTTGGCATTATTTTTTAGTCTTAGCAGTTGATTTTTTGGTGGTGGTTGAGGCGGGTTTTTTTGCTGGTTTTTTTGCTGGTTTTTTAACGGTCTTTTTGGGAGTTTTTTTGCTGGGCTTGGCTGCTTTGGTGGGTTTAGTGGCTTTTTTAACAGTTGGCTTTTTGGCTTTTTGAGGTTTAGGCTTAATGATTTTACCGCCAGCTTTAAGGATTTTTTTAGCAGCTGATTTGGATGTAGGTAAGGCGACTTTTAAAGGATGCTTAAGTTGACCATCGCCCAAGATTTTGACTGGATAGTTTTTAGCTTCTTGAGGAAGAAGTTGATGTTTAATTAAGGTTTCTGCATTAACAGTGGAGTTTTTAGGTAAAAGGTTAAGATGTTTAAGATTAAAAATTAAAGGTTTTGGTTTTAATGATTTAAAGCGAAGCTTGCCACGGAGCATGGGCATGCGACGGATAAGACTTTTACGCATGGCAGTGCCTTCGAAATACAAAGGGACTTTACTGCGAGCTTTTTGACCTTTGGCTCCCCGACCAACAGTGTGGCCGCCTTTGCCAGAACCATAGCCGCGACCGACTCGTTTTTTTGATTTGGTGGTGGTTTTTTTAAGAGTGTTTAATATCATATGATTGCTTACTCCTTTTTAAGTTGCTGTAGAGCTTTAATAGTAGCATAAACATTACTGGCTTTATTACGAGTGCCTAAGACTTTACTGGAGATATCTTTGATGCCAGCGGCCTCCATGACAGCACGAACAGCACCGCCGGCAATAACACCACTGCCAGGAGGGGCGGGTTTGAGCATGACTTTGGCGGCGCCAAATTTAACAGTAATGTCGTAAGGAATGGTGGTGCCTTTTAGAGGAACTTTAAAAAGATGTTTTTTGGCCCGACGGACACCTTTTTTGATAGAGGAGAGAACATCTGGGGCTTTGCCGAGACCGACGCCAACCCGACCCTTTTTATCACCAACTACCATTAAGACAGAAAAGCCTATTTGATTGCCGCCTTTGGTTTTCTTAGAAACTCGATTGACCTGAATAACTTTTTCTTCAAATTCTTTTTCTGGTTGAAATCTGGGGGTTCTCATCATAATTTATTTTTAAAACTTTAAGCCAAGTTTACGGGCAGCTTCAGCCAAGGCTTTAATGCGGCCATGATATTTGTAAGCACCGCGGTCAAAAACAACTTGGTGAATTTTTTTCTTTTGAGCAGCCTTGGCAATAGTTTCACCAACAGCTTGAGCAGCTTCAATTTTAGCTTTTTTCTTAAGTTTCAAGTTATTGGCAGCAGCTAAAGTAATGCCTTTTGAGTCATCGATGATTTGAGCATAGATGTTTTGGCCAGAACGAAAGACTGTGAGACGAGGCCGAGCAGTGGTGCCACGTATCTTAGCCCGAACTCTAGTTTTTCTTCTTTGACTGGGGTGTTTATAGCGTTTGACCATATTGTTTAAATCTCAGCGCCTTCGCCAGCTTTAGCAGCTTTACCGGGTTTAAGGCGAACAGTTTCATCCTGATAACGAACGCCTTTACCTTTATAGGCGTCTGGAGGTTTGAATTGACGAATATTAGCGGCTACTTGGCCAACTAACTGCTTATCAAAACCTTTGATGATGATAATTTTCTGATCTTTGACTTCTAGATCAATGTCTGAGGGGGGCTGGTAAGTAATGGGGTGAGAAAAACCTAGAGTTAGTTCGATGCCTTTGTCTTTAGGATTAACCCGATAACCAGTGCCGTGAAGTTCTAGAGTCTGACTAAAACCTTGAGTAACACCGGTAATCATGTTGGCAATTAAACTTCTGATTAAACCGTGAAGAGCTTTAGTCTGACGAGAATCAGATTTGACAGTAACAATGACTTGATTGTCTTTAAGGGCTACCTTAATGCCTCGAGGAATCGCTTGGCTGAGCTCGGCCTTAGAAGACTTAACAGTCACCTGGTCATCTTTGATAGTGACAGTGACGTCTTTGGGAACAGGAATGGGTTTTTTACCGATTTTGGACATATTAAGCAATTTGACAAATAATTTCGCCGCCAAGATTTTTCTTTCTAGCTTCGGCGGCAGTGATGATTCCCTTGGAAGTAGAAAGAATGGTGATGCCACGACCCCGCATAATAACAGGCAAGTCGTCATGGCCGGCGTAAATTCTTCTACCTGGTTTGCTGACACGAGTTAGTTTGGTAATGGCAGGTTGATTGTGAGGATATCTAAGAGTAATTTCTAGAGTTTGCTTAGGCTTTTTGCCAGTAACTTGGTAGTCTTTAAGATATTTCCTTTTAACAATAATTTTAAGAATATTTTCTTTTAATTGAGAATAAGGAACAACTAGCGTCTTTTTCTTGACTGCTTGAGCGTTTCTGATTCTGGTTAAAAGATCGGCAAGAGGATCACTAAGCATAATTTACCAGCTAGCCTTGGTAACACCTGGCAGCTCTCCTTTATGAGCTAGGCGACGGAAACATAGCCGACAGAGGCCGAAATGGCGAATGTAGGCTCGAGGTCGACCACATAGTTGACAGCGGTTTTTTTTCCGAGTTGAAAACTTTGGTTGTTTTTTTTGCTTGACAAAATATTTAACTTTAGCCATATTATTTAGTTGATTTTTTTTCTAACTTTTCAAAAGGCATGCCCATGAGCTCTAGTAAGCGTAAAGCTTTTTTATCGTCGGTGGTATTGGTAACAATAGTTATCTGTAAACCGCGAATAGAGTCGATTGTATCATAATCAACCTCATGAAAAACAATTTGCTCTTTGAAGCCTAAGGAGTAATTGCCTTGACCGTCAAAAGCCAGGCGGCTGACTCCCTGAAAGTCTCTGACGCGAGGAAGAACAATGGCAATAAGCTTATCTAGAAAAACATACATTCTCTCACCTCTTAGGGTAGCCATGACTCCAATAGGATCGCCCTTCCTGGTTTTAAAGGCTGCTTCAGCTTTTCTAGCCCGAGTGATAATGGCTTTTTGGCCAGCAATTAAGCTAAGATAGTCAGCGATCTTTTGGGCGACACCTTTATCGCCAGCGCCTTCTTTAATGCCAAGATTAATAACGATTTTTTCTAGCCGAGGAACGGCTAAATTATTTTTAAGCCCCCAGTCTTTTTTGAGAGCTGGGATAATCTTTTTTTGGTATTTTTGCTTTAAGCGATTCATTTAGACTTACCTCCTGAGGTAAGGGGTTTTTGGCATTTGCGGCAGAGTCTGATTTTTTTTCTAGACTGACCTTGATAACCGATGCGGGTGGGTTGGTGACATTTGGGACAAATAAGGGCGACTTTGGCAATGTTTAAAGGCCGAGTAACATCAATGATGCCACCGGGTTTATCTTTCCCCTGGGCTTTAAGGTGTTTTTTGAAAACATTAATGCCGGTAACTAGAACGGCATTTTTCTTAGGGAAGACCTTTTCGATCTTGCCAGTCTTACCCCGATCTTTGCCGAGAGTAATTTTAACTTGGTCACCAACTTGTAATTTCATACTTTTAATTTAATATATTTAAAAAACTTCTGAAGCTAAAGAGGCAATCTTGTTGTAACCCAGATCTTTGATCTCCCGAGCAATGGGGCCAAAGATGCGACTGCCTTTAGGCTCTTTATTTTTAACGCTTTCGAGGATAACAGCGGCGTTGTCATCAAAACGAATATAGGAACCGTCAGAACGACGGTGTTCTTTTTTGGTCCGAACAATGAGGGCTTTAACTATTTGACCGGTTTTAACTTGGGCATGGGGATTAGCGTCAATAACTGAGCAGGTGGTGAAGTCACCAATATGACCAAAGCGACGCTTGGAGCCACCATGAACTAAAATGACGCGGAGTTTTTTGGCGCCAGAGTTATCAGCGACTTTAAGAATACTTCTGAGTTGAATCATATTTTTTTAACTACTTGCCATCTTTTGCGTTTACTAATGGGTCGGCATTCCTGAATAATGACTTTATCACCAGGCTGGAGGGTTAATTTTTGATTATCGGCTAGATATTTTTTCCTTTTAGTAATGGTTTTTTTGTATAAGGGGTGAGTCCAGTGCCTGACGACCTGAACGACGGCGGTTTGGGGCATTTTGGTGTTAAGGACGGTGCCGGTAAGTTGTTTCATTTTTTCTTAGCCTTGGCTGTCAAAGATTGATCAGCTTCTGGCTGAAGTTGTTTTTGATGAATAATGGTTTTTAGAACAGCCAGCTGGTGACGAGTTTTTTTGAGCTGGGTGGTATCTTTTAATTGGTTGGCTTTGAGCTTAAGTTGAAGTTCAGCTAAGTTTTTTTGAGTTTCGACTAGATCAGCTTGCAGCTGAGTAATGTTTTTGGTGTGGAGAAGCTGTTTATCTTTGGTTTTCATATTAATTCCGAGTAACAAACTTGGCTTTAAAGGGAAGTTTCTGGGCGGCTCGACGAAGAGCTTCTTGAGCAATATTGAGTTCGACGCCGGCTAGTTCAAAAATAATGCGGCCGGGTTTAACCACAGCCACATAACCTTCGATCTCGCCTTTACCGCCACCCATGCGAACACCGGCACCTTTTTTGGTATAGGTTTTGTCAGGAAAAACCCTAATCCATATTTTACCAGCGCGTTTGGTGTAATGAGTGATGGCTTTACGAGCGGCTTCTATTTGCCTAGAGGTTAACCAACCACGACCAATGGCTTTAAGGCCGTATTCACCAAAAGACATTTTAGAACCGGCAGTAGCCACACCTTTCATGCTGCCCCGGAAATGCTTGCGATATTTTTGACGCTTAGGTTGTAACATAATTATTTAAGATCTTTTTCACCTTTATAAATCCAGACTTTAATACCAACATAGCCAAACTTGGTTAAGGCAGGCTGCTCAAAGTAATCAATGTCGGAGCGAATGGTGCTTAAAGGGAGACTGCCTTGAGAATACTTTTCGGTACGAGAGATTTCAGTGCCAGCAATCCGACCGGCTAAAACAACTTTGACGCCTTTAGCGCCAGCAGCAGTGACTTTTTCTAGAGCCTGGGCGACAGCTCGACGATGAGGATAGCGTTTAACCAGCTGATCAGCCAATCTGAGACCAATAAGACGAGCCGAAAGATCAGGGGTTTTCATCTCAACAACATTAAGTTCGAACTTGGGAGGCTTGCCTGATTTAGGATCAGGGGTGAGTTGACGAGTAATAAGTTTTTTGAGCTCTTCTAGGCCTGAACCACCACGACCAATAACTACACCAGGGCGGGCAACCATGAGAGTAATGTTAATGGTGTTGATGGAGCGATCAATTTGAACGTCGGTAATGCCGGCTAACCTAAGCTTGTCAAATAAAAATTCTCGAAGCTTAACGTCTTCGAGTAAGAATTTTTTATAGTCTTTGCTAGAGGCATACCAATTGGATGACCAAGAATAAAGTTGGCCGAGACGAAAACCTTTAGGATGAACTTTTTGACCCATATTTAACTTTTGTTTTTAGGCTTAGATTTGATAGATTTAGATTTTTTAGACTTGGTTGGTTTAAGAGTTTTTTTAGTGACTTTTTTAGTTGGTTTAGCTGGTTTGGTTTTGAGAACTAGTTTGATATGGCTGGTTCTTTTAAAGATTGAGTGGGCTCGGCCACGAGAAACTGGCCGCCAGCGTTTATAAGTAGGCCCTTCATTGACTTCAATTGATTGAATTAGAAGGGAGTCTTTAGCCAGATTATGATTGTTAAGAGCATTAGCCATAGCCTGTTTGAGAGTTTTTAATAAAGGAGTGGCAGCTCTTTGGCGAAGATGAGATAAGGTCGTGACTGCCTCTTCAGGGGCCAAATCTCTAATAAGGCCAGCGACAAGTCTGATTTTTCTAGGACTGGTGCGAATGAATTTTGATTCAGCTTTGACTAACATATATTTTAAGTCTTGGTAATTATCCTCTTGACCATTTTGCCGTGGCCTCTAAAGGTCCGGGTAGGAGCGAATTCGCCTAGACGGTGACCAACCATGGCTTCATTAACAAAAACATCAATAAATTTTCTACCGTTGTGAACTTGAAAGGTGTGGCCAACAAACTCTGGAGCAATCTGGCTAGCTCGAGACCAAGTTTTGATGGGCTGTTTTTTACCACCAGCTTTTATCTTGTCTATCTTTTTGAGAAGTCGGGGGTCAACGTAAGGACCTTTTTTACTGCTTCTAGCCATATTTATTTAATTCGTCTATCTTTAATAATTTGTTTATTTGAATATTTTGTTTTTTTTCTGGTCTTTTTACCTAAAGTCTTTTTACCCCAAGGACTAAGAGGCGAAGGCATGCCAATGCCAGATCGGCCTTCACCGCCACCATGAGGGTGAGCACCAGGGTGCATAGCTACACCGCGAACAGCGGGCCTAAAGCCCATATGGCGTTTACGACCGGCTTTGCCAAGCTTAATGTTCTTGAGTTCTGGGTTACCGACCTCGCCTATTGTAGCATAGCACCTCAAGGAAATTTGTCTGATTTCACCTGAAGGCAGCTTGATGGCAGCGAATTTGTCTTTGCTTTGAAGAATGGCAGCGGTGCCAGCAGAACGAACCAGCTGGCCGCCTTTGCCAGGGGTTATCTCGAGGTTATGAATCAGGCTGCCGACAGGAATGTTTTCTAAAGGCAGGGCATTACCAGGCCTGATAGGAGCTTTGGTGGAAGCAAGGATTGATTGGCCAAGCTTAAGCTTTTGGGGGGCCAGAATGTAACGTTTTTCACCATCGCTATAATAGAGAAGGGCGATGTGAGCACTGCGGTTAGGATCGTACTCAAGAGCAGCCACTTTGGCGGGAATGTCTTTTTTATCGCGCTTGAAGTCAATGGTTCGATAAAGGCGCTTGTGACGACCACCACGATGACGAACAGTGATTTTGCCAGTAGAGTTACGGCCAGCTTTAT
>Ga0209976_10002565_pt1 | contig 10312 bp, 10 predicted proteins | sample SumtaG_FD_182806 | JGI IMG/M metagenome (GOLD analysis project Ga0209976, IMG submission 182806) | Deep subsurface microbial communities from Indian Ocean to uncover new lineages of life (NeLLi) - Sumatra_00157 metaG (SPAdes) (version 2) | ecosystem: Environmental > Aquatic > Marine > Oceanic >... | reverse complement strand
CGGGGCTCGAGGCTTGACCTTTGCCGCTCTTTTATTGGCAAAAATCGAGCTTTGTGCGAGCGAAGCCGCAATCGTCGCCCCCTCGGCGCTGAAGCGGGTAGTGGCGAGCGTGGCCGACTGGGTGCAGCTGCGATAGGTGCGCCGGTAGCCGCGGTAACCGTCATTGAAAGCGTTGACCAGCTTGGCGCGGCGGACGGCGGTCGTCCCCTCGTTCCTCAGGATGTCCTTCATCTGCTCGCGCCAAAGCTGCCCCTCCTCGGCCCCGCACAGCTCGCGCAGATAATGTATTGCACCCAAGATCTCGGCCAGGCGCATCAGGTCGTTGTCGTAGGGACGGTCGTCGGGAGGCGGCGGCGCTATGCTCTCACGCGCCACGATCGGGGGCAGGTCGTCGCCTGGGGGCCTGCGCTTAACCCGCGGCTTCGGCTTTACTTTTGGCTTATCGAAAAACCAGAAAAATTGCGCTTCGGCCACAGGCGGCAGCGCCATGGAGGCCCAAGCCGCGACAAGAAGGCCGGCAAGGAGTCTCAGAAAGAGCCCTTTACGCTGTCCCATGGAGCCTGAGTAACGCCAATTCTTGTTGAAATCTAGCCGTCAGGATCTCAGCCGGTGGGCGGCCGTCCAGATCAGCTCGGCCGTGCCTTCGGTCATGGGACGCTCTTCGACGTCATCAAGATGCACCCATTCGGCCGTGTCCGCGTCACCACCGGCCTTGAGGTTGCCGCCGGTGGGCCGGCCATAGAACACGGTAAGCCGGAAGCGTGCCTCACCGGGGGCGGCGACCGTGACCCGGTCGAGCACGCCCTCGACATCGGCCTCGATTCCGGTCTCCTCCTTGAGCTCGCGGCGGGCAGTCTCGCGCGGCGTCTCGCGTCCCTCGGTCTTGCCGCCGGGTAGGCTCCATAGTCCGGCAGAGGGAACGCGCCCGCGTCTCACCAGAAGGACCTTGTATTCATTCAGCACCACGATACTCGCTCCGTCGTGATGGGCGAGGTTCTGGTCGGTGCAGGTTTGCTCGTTCATGGGGCGAATTGGACTTGCTCCAACCCGCTATTTAGGAAGGCTCGGCCTTGCCGAACAGGGCCCAAAGAGCGAAACCGGGACTTGGAATGGACGGCGTGTTGGCTGATCATGTGGGCAAAAGTGCTGCGAGGGCCGGACCGGAATGTGCTCCCGTTATAGCCTGACCGCGCCGCCGGAGGCCGTGCGCGCCTATTTCGGCTATCGCGATACGCCCAACTTTCCGGCGCGCTTCAATATCGCCCCGACCCAGCCCGTGCCCGTGATCCTTCGCGACAGCTTGCGCCGTTTCAGGCTGATGCGCTGGGGCCTCTTGCCGTCTTTCGTCAAGGATACGAAGCGATTTCCAACATTGATCAACGCCCGCAGCGAGGACGCGCTTGAGAAGGCGTCATTCCGCCACGCCATACGCTACCGGCGCTGTCTGGTGCCCGCCGATGGCTTCTATGAATGGACTGGGCCGAAGGGCAGGCGCCGGCCCTTCCTTCTTCGGCCGCGTGACGCCAGGCTGATTGCCTTTGCCGGAATTTACGAGCGCTGGCGCGACGGCAAGGGCGAGGAAATCGACACCGTCGCCATTCTCACCTGTCCCGCCAACCGCACCATCGCTCCGCTGCACGACCGCATGCCGGTTATTCTCGCCGACAACGATTTCGAGGCCTGGCTCGACGTGAAGGGAATTGCGGCCGAGACTGCGCTCGAACTGTTGCGGCCCGCTCCCGACGATCTCTTCGAGGCGGTCGAGATGCATCCCAAGATCAACGATTCGAAACGCGACGAGCCGGGCATCCAAGAGCCGCTCGTGCCGTCGCTGCTTTAAGGGGCCCCCACGCCAATGCTTCCATCTGAAATCATCGAGCGCTTGCGCGTCGACAACGGTGCGAGTTTCGAACTCGCCGATCGCGATTCCCGCGGCACTTGCGGGCTCGACATCGAAAAGAAAGATGCCAAGGAGCTGCTCGCGTCAGGAATCAAGCGGCTCTCCAAGTTACAGGAGAGGCTCTATGCCGAAGGACGCTGGGCCATTCTCGCTATCCTCCAAGGATTGGACACTTCGGGTAAGGACGGCGCCATCAAGCACGTTCTTTCCGGAATCAATCCGCAAGGCTGTGAGGTGCATTCGTTCAAGCAGCCGAGCACGCTTGAGCTTGCTCACGACTTCTTGTGGCGAACGACGGTGGCGCTGCCGGCACGCGGCCGTGTCGGGATTTTCAACCGGTCCTATTATGAAGAGACGGTGGTTGTGCGCGTGCATCCCGAGCTGCTCGACAAACAAAACTTGCCGAAAAAGCTTGTCACCGACGAGATCTGGAAGGAACGCTACGAGGACATCAACAATTTCGAGCTGCATCTTGCTCGCAACGGTGTGGTGCCCATCAAATTCTTCCTCAACATCTCCAAAGAGGAGCAATTGAAGCGTCTCCTGGCGCGCATCGACGATCCGGACAAAAGGTGGAAGTTCTCCCTCTATGATGTGGAGGAGCGCAAGCTCTGGGACAAGTTCATCAAGGTTTACGAGGATACGATCCGCCACACCTCGACCGAACATGCACCGTGGTATGTCATTCCAGCCGATCGCAAATGGTTCGCACGGCTCTCAGTCGCTGCCGTCTTGGTCGAGCGGTTGGAAGCTCTCGATCTGCAATTCCCGAAATTCGACGAGACGCTGTTGGGCGAGCTGAGAAAGGCGGAAGTGGTGCTGCGCGAGGAGGCTAAGGCGAGGGCGCCATAAGCCGCAACCGGTCTACGGTCCAGTGGTAACGAGCAGGATGGCGAGGCCGTCGTGACCCTTGGACCCTACGGTCTGGAGCGCGGTTCCGCTCACGCGCGGCTCAGAGGCCGCGAGTTCGAAGAAACGGCGCATGCCTTGCACATTGGCATCGCCCTTTTGTTCGAGGACTGCGCCCTCTCGCACCACGTTGTCGACGACGATGAAAGAACCCCGGCGTGACAGTCTGACCGCCCATTGGAAATAGCCCGGTGTGTTGGGCTTGTCGGCATCGATGAAGACAAGATCGAACGGGTCTTCGTTCGCCAGCGCCGGCAATAAATCCTGCGCGCGGCCCACGCGCAGCTCGACCTGCCGGTCAAGTCCGGCACGCGCGATATTAGCGCGTGCGACTTCGGCGTAGTCAGGATTTGCCTCGATGGTGATGAGACGCCCATCGGAGGCGAGGCCCCGCGCAAGCCAGATCGTGCTGTATCCGCCAAGCGTGCCGATCTCCAGGATGCGGCGCGCTCCCGTCGCGCGCGCGAGAAGCCACAGGAGCTTGCCCTGATTGGGCGCGATGTTGATCCGGGGGAGGCCAGCGGCCTCGCTCGCGTCAAGCGCGGCATAGAGCGCGGCATCGCTGGTAACGAGGTGGCCGGACATGTATTCGTCGATCGCCGTCCACAGCGCATCGGTCTCAAGCCGCTTCATCGCAGCAGCTTTCCGGGATTGAGAATGGCATTGGAGTCAAACGCCGCCTTGATCTTACGCATCAACTCGATCTCTAGCGGCTGCTTGGCGTGGGGCAGGAGGTCGCGCTTCAAGCGTCCGATCCCGTGCTCGGCGCTGATCGAGCCGTCGAGATCGAGCACGATCTCATGTACCGCGGCGTTGAGCGCCTCCCAATTCGCCAGAAACACGGTGCGCTCCATGCCGGCGGGCTGACTGACATTGTAATGAATATTGCCATCGCCGAAATGGCCGAACGGAACCGGGCGTGCGCCGGGGATCATCAGCTCGACCAGCTGATCGGCGCGCGCGATGAATTCCGGGATCCGAGCCACAGGTACGGCGACATCGTGTTTGATGCTGCCGCCTTCTTCTTTCTGGACTTCCCCAATCAGTTCGCGCAGGCGCCACAGCGCCTCAGCTTGCGAAAGTGATGAAGCAACCACCGCGTCCGCAATCTCGCCCGCCTCCAGGCCTTGCTTGAGCAGAGTTTCGGCAAGCTGGGCAAGCTCGGAGCCTTCGCGCGGGCTCGAGAGTTCGAATAACGCATACCATTGATGAGGGTCGGGGAAGGGATCGCGCACCTGGCTGCCATGACGCAACACGAACTCGATCCCGATGCGCGGCATGATCTCGAATGCGGTCAGAGCCGGCCCGGCACGCTCCAGAGCGCGCGCGAAAAAATCCGGCGCGGTGTCGAGCGCTTTCAAGCCGGTCATGCAGGTGACCCTCTCGGCGATCTTTGGGAACAGACGCAAGACCGCGGCGGTAATGATGCCGAGAGTCCCCTCCGAGCCGATGATCAGATCCTTGAGATCGTACCCCGAATTGTCCTTGCGCAAACACTTAAGACCGTCCCACACACGCCCGTCGGCGAGCACGACCTCAATCCCAAGCGCGAGTTCCCGCGCGCCACCATAGGCGATCACGGCCATGCCCCCGGCATTGGTGGCCAGCACGCCGCCGATCTGCGCGCTTCCTTCCGATGCGAGGCTCAAGGGGAACAGGCGGCCGGCGCTGGCCGCGACCTGTTTAACTTGAGCGAGGGTTAGGCCTGCTTCCACCGTCATGGTGTTGGAGGCAAGGTCGATATCGCGCACCCGATTGAGCCGCTCGAGCGAAACCACCACCTCGTGGCCGCTCTCGAACGGGATCTGCCCCCCGACGAGGCCGGTATTGCCGCCCTGCGGCACGATCGCGGTCCTGGTTTCGTTGGCGATCTTAAGGATCGAGGAAACCTCGCCGGTGTCTCCTGGCTTGAGCACGAGCGCCGCCTTGCCACGATAACGGTCACGCCACTCCACGAGATAGGGCGCCATGGCGGACGCGTCGCTGATGGCGTGCTCCGTGCCCACGATGCGGATCAGCGCATCGATCGTGTGCTTGCTTGGTGGCTTATGCTTTGGCGTGGCCATTGTTGCCATGAGCGCTAGCCCCGATTGGCTCCACGCCGCAAGCGATCGTTGATGGCTTCGCCAAGCCCGCCGCCCGGAATGGGCATCACGGCAATGGCCGAAGCGCGCGCTTGATCGAGCTCTCTGAGCGCGGCGAAGAGCTTGGCCGCGGCCTCTTCGAGATTGGCGCTTGGGCTGAGATTGAGTGTGACGCGTGGTGCCCCCGCCGGAACGTCGCCGCCGAAGGCGAGCAAGGCCTCGTCGGGGGCGACCGAGATTGCATCGAGACGAAGCGGCGTATTGGGCGCGTAGTGGCGAGCCAACTGCCCGGGTGAACTCCCCCGCTCAGCCGCCTTCGCAGCCGCTAGCGGCACCCCCAGGACCCGTTCGATTGACTCACGCGGGATTGCGCCGGACCGCAATAAAGCAGGGTCTTGCCCCACGATGCTCACCACCGTCGATTCGATGCCGAGAGGGCAGGGGCCTCCGTCGAGGATCATGGCAGGGAGATCCCCAAGCTCGGCCTCGACATGTTCTGCCGTGGTCGGGCTGATCCGCCCCGACCGGTTGGCACTCGGCGCCGCGATCGGCAGCGCCGCTTTGGCGAGCAACTCTTGCGCCACCTTGTGAGCCGGCACTCTGAGCGCGATCGTGTCGAGGCCGGCGCTGACCAGGTCGGCAATCCCACAAGTTGAACGCTTCTTGAGGACCAGCGTCAGAGGGCCCGGCCAGAAGGCACCGGCGAGCCTCCTTCCCGGCTCGTTTATGAGTGCGTATTCGGCGGCCTCGGCAAGATTTGGCACATGCACGATGAGCGGGTTGAAGCGTGGCCGTTCCTTGGCGGCAAACACCTTGGCGACGGCGCGCGGGTCGAGCGCATTGGCGCCAAGCCCATAGACGGTATCGGTGGGAAAGGCCACAATATTGCCGCGAACGAGCGCCTGGGCAGCTCGCCTTATGGCGTCTGGCGCGGCCGGAACGATGGGCATGGCGCCATTTCGCGTGTTACCAGGTCCGGGTCAAGCTAGAGTGCCGCAAACGCCGCCAAGCCCGAGCCTTAATCCCCGAGCCTTAATCTTTGTTTGCCCATGACCACGCTTCTTCTCACCCACCCCGCCTGCCTTCTGCACGACACAGGCTACGGCCACCCCGAACGGGCCGACCGCCTGCGCGCCATCGATGACGCTCTTGCTGCCGCGGCTTTCAACTCACTGAAGCGCGAGGAGGCTCCGCGCGCAGACCTCGCCGCGATCGAACGGCTTCACCCCAAGGCCTATGTGGAGATGGTCAAGGCCTCCATCCCCCAGCGCGATCATAAGATGCTCGATTCCGACACGATCGTCTCGCCGGGGAGCTGGGAGGCTGCCTTGCGCGCCACCGGCGCCTCCATCTATGCGGTCGACCGGGTCATGGCGGGTGACGCCGATAATGCGTTCTGCGCGGTGCGGCCTCCGGGCCACCACGCCGAGCCGTCGCGGGCGATGGGCTTCTGCCTGTTCAATGGCGTTGCCATCGCAGCACTACACGCCCGTGTTGCCCACGGTGCCGAGCGCGTCGCCGTGGTCGATTTCGACGTCCATCACGGCAATGGCACTCAGGCCGCATTCTGGTCGGAGCGGGACCTCTTTTACGGCTCGACCCACCAGATGCCGCTCTTTCCCGGCACCGGCGCTCTGGACGAGACCGGCGTCGGCAATATCTTCAACGCGCCGCTCAAGCCCGGCGACGACGGCGATGAATTCCGTGCGGCCTACGAGACGAGAATCCTGCCGGCCCTCGATGCCTTCGCTCCCGACTTTCTCCTGATCTCCGCCGGCTTCGACGCCCATCTCAAAGATCCGCTGGCACAGCTTAGGATGGTTGAGGCGGATTTCGCTTGGGTCACCGGGAAGCTTTTGGAAGCGGCCGGGAAGCACTGCAAGGGCAAGCTCGTTTCGACGCTTGAAGGCGGCTACGACCTTGACGCGCTGGCAAGTTCGGCGGCAATCCATGTCGAGACCTTGATGGGTGCCGCCTCTTAAGGCCAGCCTCTCGAGGCCCGCCTCTTAAGGCGAGCCTCTCGAGGCCAGCCTCTTAAGGCGAGCCTCTCGAGGCCAGCCTCTCGAGGCCAGCCTCTTGAGGCGAGCCTCTTGATTGGAAAGGCGGGAAGAGGCTAACCAGGGCCATGGCCAAACGGACCGACCATTCCGACATCAAGACCATGAGCTTCGAGCAGGCGCTCAAAGAGCTCGAGACCATCGTCGATCGCCTTGAGAAAGGGGATGTCGAGCTCGAAGCCTCGATCCTGATCTATGAGCGGGGCGAGGCGCTAAAGACGCATTGCGATGCGCTGCTCCGCAAGGCCGAGGCGAGAGTTGAGAAAATCTCGCTGAATCAGGACGGACAACCCACCGGCACCGAGCCCCTTGACGTCGAAGACTAAACGCCCGCCATCGAAGTGCCGTCCGGCCCCTCGCGGCGGCGGGCAGGTGACACAATTTGGCGCGGCGCATAGGATAGTTGCATGCGCGATAGCGGGCCGATAAAGGTCGTAATCGACCGGTTCATCCTTTCACGCCCATCCCAGAAATCCGCTGGATCACGCGAATGAGTGCTAATAGCCCTACGCCGCTGCTCGATCGCATCAACGAGCCTGCGGATTTGCGCGCGCTTGCGGACGAGGACCTGAAGCAGCTGGCCGAAGAGCTCCGCCGGGAGCTGATCGCGGCGGTTTCGGTAACAGGCGGGCATCTCGGCGCAGGCCTCGGCGTGGTGGAGCTCACCATTGCGCTGCATCATGTCTTCGATACGCCGCGCGATAGGCTGATTTGGGACGTTGGCCATCAGTCCTATCCCCACAAAATTATCACCGGGCGCAGGGACCGCATTCGCACGTTGCGTCAGGCCGGTGGCCTTTCGGGCTTTTGCAAGCGGGCCGAGAGCGAATACGACACGTTCGGTGCCGGCCACTCCTCGACCTCGATTTCGGCGGGAGTCGGCATGGCCGTGGCCCGCGACCTCGCAGGCAGCACCCACAATGTCATTGCCGTAATCGGCGACGGGGCGATGAGCGCAGGCATGGCCTATGAGGCCATGAACAATGCCGGCGCCATGGATTCGCGACTAATCGTGATCCTCAATGACAACGACATGTCGATCGCGCCCCCGGTCGGCGCCATGAGCGCGTATCTCGCCAAGCTTATCTCCGGCGGCACCTATCGTCGCTTCCGGCGCTTTCTGAAACAGGCTGCCGAGACGCTCCTGCCCAGGAGCTGGCAGCGGCGGGCGGCGCGGGCCGAGGAGTTCACCCGCGGCTTCTGGACCGGCGGTACCTTATTCGAGGAGCTCGGCTTCTATTATGTCGGCCCGATTGACGGCCACAACCTCGATCACCTTCTTCCCGTGCTGCGCAATGTGCGCGCCATGAAGAACGGCCCGATCCTCGTCCATGTCGTTACCCAGAAGGGCAAGGGCTATGGACCGGCCGAAGTGTCGGCCGACAAGTTTCACGGCGTCGGCAAGTTCAATGTCGTCACCGGCGCGCAGGAAACCAAAGCCGCCGGAGCGCCGCCGAGCTACACCAAGGTGTTTGCGCAAAGCCTCATCGAGGCAGCACGCACCGACCCCAGGATCGTCGCCATCACCGCGGCGATGCCGTCGGGCACCGGGCTCGACCGCTTTGCCGAAGTTTTCCCCGAGCGTTGTTTCGATGTCGGTATCGCCGAGCAGCACGCGGTGACTTTCGCCGCCGGGCTGGCGGCCGAGGGGTTCAAGCCGTTTGCCGCCATCTATTCGACCTTCCTTCAGCGCGCTTACGACCAGGTGGTGCATGACGTTACCATCCAGAAGCTGCCGGTTCGCTTCGCCATCGACCGGGCTGGACTGGTCGGCGCCGACGGTCCCACCCACGCTGGCGCCTTCGACGTTGCGTATTTGTCATGCCTCCCCGGCATGGTGGTTATGGCGGCGGCGGACGAGGCCGAGCTCGTGCACATGGTCGCCACCGCCGCTGCGATCGACGATGGGCCTTGCGCGTTCCGCTATCCGCGCGGCGAGGGGACCGGGGTCCTGCTGCCGGAGCGCGGCACGCCGCTTGCCCTTGGCAAGGGCCGTGTCTTGCGCGAGGGCTCGGCGGTGGCGTTGCTGTCGTTTGGCGCAAGGCTGCCCGAATGCTTGGCGGCGGCCGATCAGCTTGCGGGCTTAGGTCTGCCGGCGACGGTCGCCGACGCCAGATTCGCCAAGCCCCTCGATCTCGACCTTTTGCGCCAGCTCGCGGCGAACCACGAGGTGCTCATTACCATTGAGGAAGGGGCAAGCGGCGGTTTCGGCGCGACAGTGCTCCACGCTCTCGCGGCGGAAGGCCTTCTCGATCGGGGTCTGAAAGTACGGACGCTCAATCTGCCCGATCGTTTCATCGAGCAGAACAAGCCGAAAGCGATGTATGCCGAAGCCGGGCTCGACGCCGGCTCCATCCTCGCTACCGTATTCGCCGCTCTTGGCAAGGAACGCGAAGCCGCCGAAGCTGTGCATCGCGCTAAGGCGTGAGGCTATTCGAGCGGACACGCCTCACTGAATAGCTCGATCGCCTGGGCACGCCCGCGGTCGGACAACGATGCGTTCGTCTTCCCCGTGTTGACGGTGACAGGCCCCTCCTGACGCAAGACCTCAAGCACGGGCTTGACCGCGATATCGCTTGCCTCGGCGAAGATTGTTCCAGTGGATTTGTCGTGTACCACTTCGCCTTTCATCTCTGACGTCGCCGCACCGGCGGAAAGCGCAATAATGAGGGGCTCGCCTTGTTTGGCGCCTTCGATATCCTGGCGCAGGTTAAGCACGGCAATCTCCATGGCATCAAAGCAGGAGAGAAGAAAGAGCGGGGTCTTGGCCGGGTCGAGCGGGCCGTAGCTCAATGAAACGAAGCCGTCACTCCCACGACCGGTCCAAATTAAAGTCTCCTCAGCATGGGCGAATCCGCCCGGGATCGCCGGAAAAAGGCAGGCAACAAGGAGAAGTCGCGCAAAGAACTGGCTTGTCATGAGTCGCTCTCGTTTGGTGAGCAGCTAAACGTAAGGGAACCAGCCTATCCGCCACCGGCCTGGAGCCTGTTCTCCGCTATGATCGCATGCATGGCTGGGTAGCCTGAGAACGTCGGATCGAATTCGTGGTAGTTGCTGGTCAGTTCCTCCCCTTTGGCGATATCGACGAGGGCGTAGCCCTTGTCGAAGACGCAGAAGTCCGTATTCGGGGTGGGACTGTGATTCATGAAGCGCCCATTGTCACTATCGAGAATCACCACACCTGGCATCTCCAGATGCGGGTAGGTGTAGTGGCTCATGAAGTCTTGCAGATGGGGAGGATAAGCGTCGATCTCGCGTTGCTCGATGAAAATGTCAAATTTCGGATTGAGGCTCCAAATGAGCCGCCCCCGCTCGATAGGTTCACCGGCGAACAGCCCGACCCCGTCGATCACGCTCGGCGC
>Ga0209976_10002563_pt1 | contig 10318 bp, 10 predicted proteins | sample SumtaG_FD_182806 | JGI IMG/M metagenome (GOLD analysis project Ga0209976, IMG submission 182806) | Deep subsurface microbial communities from Indian Ocean to uncover new lineages of life (NeLLi) - Sumatra_00157 metaG (SPAdes) (version 2) | ecosystem: Environmental > Aquatic > Marine > Oceanic >... | reverse complement strand
GATTTCTAAATTCTACGTTGCGGGAGTCGCCCAGCCTGGTCAACGGCGTAAGGTTCAGATCCTTATCTCCTAGGAGTTCGTGGGTTCAAATCCCACTTCCCGCATTTTATTCCTGATTCAAGAATAGGGAACACCTTTAAAAATGAGAAAATTATAGAATTGTTTATGGGCAAAGTAGTAAGAGTAGGCGGTAGAGGTACATCAAGAAGAGTAACAGAGAAACAGGCTGATAACTGGACTGGAGATAGCTATAAAGAAGTTCAGAAAAAACGAAAAGATGCTGCTAAAGATGTTTATGTATCTATGGGCCGTGGTACCAAGAAAATTAAACTTGGTGACATTGCAGAAACCACAGGAAGGCCAACTGGAAAAGGCAGATGGGTTTCCACTGGACGAGGAACTGGCAGACGTAAAGTAGAATAGACCAGAACTCTTTTTACCTTTTTAAAAGCAGAATTTTATTTTCTATTTTTTGTTCAAGTAATCTTGAATTTTTTTCTTCAATATCTGATTTACCTTTTCTCCAGAAGCTTTTCCACGAGCAATCTTCATCACATTTCCCATTAATGGGCTAATAGCTCTTGTCCCTTGACCATCTATGATTGCAAAATTATCTTCAATAACAGATGTGCAAATATTCTCTAAATCTTCATCATTTAATTTACTAATTGATGATTTATGCATAGCATCCTCAATTGAAGTCGCTTTACCAGACATGATACCTTCAAAAATGATTTCGATTGATTCTTTTGTAATTTTACCAAGGTTTAGCAATTGGAATGTTTTGAGAATTTCTTCAGGTTTTAGTAACTTTGAATCTAAATCTTTTCTTTCAAGGTTTGTGATTGTAGAGCAAAGAACTGAAGCAACGAAATTTGGTGAACTGTTTTTGTCTGAACAAATATCTTCAAACAAATCTAAATACTGGGAATCAAAAATCTGTTCGGCCAACTGTGCATTTAGTTGGTATTTTTGTTGAAGCTCCTGTAATGATTCATCCCAAGATTTAGGAACATTAGTTTTTGCATTTTTAATTTCTTCTTCATTAACAATTATTGGTGGTATATCCGTCTCAGGATACATCCTAGATGCTCCAGGTTTAGGTCGAAGATACACAGTTTCCCCAGTTGCTGATGCCTGTCTAGTTTCGGTTGGTATTCCTTTTTTTGCTTCTTTTATTCTATTAATAACAGAATCAATTGCAAAATTAATCTTAGATTTCCCCCCAGCAATTATAACATATCCATCTTTATCATTGAGTTCTAGAAGTTTTGTAATTTGTTCCATTTCAATTTTTTCAATCCCATAATTTGGAAGTTCATCTGAATGAAAAATTCCACCAATTCCAAAAAATCTAACTTGTTGTCCTAATTCTTTTCCTAGTCTAATTCCTTCATATGGTGAATAAGCAAACATTCCAGAGAAATTTTTTATTCTTATAGCTCTAATATCTAAATTAGATTCAAAAGCTTTTTTGATAATTTTGGATTTTGAATTTCTAAAAATTTCTGTTACATCAAATACATCATTTTCTTTAGAAATTCCTTCTAAATTCAAATTTTTTAATTTTTCAGAAATTAATAATAATCCGTGTTGTCTTTTTGCTTCGTATTCTACAACTTTTTCTAGCTGATCTAATTGTTGTACTCCTTTAACTTCTACTATCCCACCATCTTTGATAGATACGTTAACGTCTTGTCTTATGGATCCTAATCCTCGTGTAACTTTCTTCGTAGTTCGTAAAAGTCTGCCTAAAGTAAGAGCTATTTTTCTAATCTTTGAAGGACTTGCCATTACAGGTTCTGTGGCAATCTCCACAAGCGGAATTCCCAAGCGTTCTAGACTATATTCTCTTTTCCCTTCACTGTCTTGTAGTAATTTTGCAGCATCTTCTTCAAGACATATCGATTGGATCCCTATTTTTTCTCCATCTACAAAAAGAAATCCTCCTTGAGAAACTAGCATAGTTCTTTGGAATCCTGAAGTGTTAGAACCATCAATTACCATTTTCCTCATTGGATAAATCTCTCTAAAAATTTTTGAATAAAGAGCACTTGAAATTAATAGTGCAGTTTTTTTTGCCTCTGAATTAAGTTCATGAGGTGGTTCTTCATCCTGTTCTAAAAGACAAGTGCTGATTGGATTGGTATAGTAAATCATTGTCTTTGATTTCGTTTTTTCAAAGAGGGCTGCAGGATCATATTCTCCTAATTCACTCTTAGAGGCCCTTAACCTTCGTGAAAACTTTGCTGTATACTCATTTTCCTCTTCAGTATTACAATTGCAAAATAGTTTCTTACCAGTAGATAATTGTTGGTGAACTTCCAATCCAACCTTTAAACCAATTTCATCTATGTTTATTTCAGACACTATTATTTTTCCACCATACTATCATTAAAGATTAATCAGAAAATTCTGATGCAATATTTTCAATCATTAATTTTTTCATATCAGTAACATTGTTTGAATTTCCTAAAGCCCATATTGCTTTCACTAAAGCTGTTTCTGGAATCATATTAGACAATGGTATAATCCCTAGCTCAAGAAGATCTCTTCCACTTTCATATACCGTCATACTTACCCTACCATCTATGCATTGAGAAGTCATTCCCAAAAATAATCCAAGCTCATTTGCCTTCTTTACACTCTGGTACATTGACTTTCCAATATGTCCTAAACCCGTTCCTTCAAATATTATGGCTTTATATCCTGCTCCAATAATTGAATCAAATAATTCTGGATCATAACCAGGATAATATTTTACAAGAGCAACTTTGGTATTATAATTTAATTTAGGATTGTATTTTGTTTGCTTGAAATATTCTTGTTGAAGATTTTTTTGAATTTTATTATTTAATATTAAAAATGCAGGATCCCCTCCAATGGTTTGGAATGCACCACGTTTACTTGTATGGTTTTTTCTCACTCTTGTGCCGAGATGACAAACCACTAGATCATCACTTTCATTTTGATGCATTATTACGAAAACTCCTTTTGAATTGCATTCAACAACAAATTTTGCAGAAGAAACCAAATTTAATGCTGCATCTGAAGAGGGTCTATCTGAAGATCTTTGTGAACCTACAAGCGCGATAGGAATAGGAAAACCAGCTAATGCAAATGAAAGGAACGCCGCAGTGTATTGCATTGTATCAGTACCATGAGCAATAATGATTCCCTTGTAATCTGAATTAGCCAAGGAATCTAATTTTTCTGCAATTTGTTTCCAATGTTGAGGAAGTAGATTTTCAGAATACTCAGAGAATAAGACTTCTGTATCTATATTTGCTATTTTAGAAAGTTCTGGGACAGCTGCATTAAGATCATCTGCCGTTAGTGCAGGCGTAACCCCTCCAGTCCTATAGTCAATTTTACTGGCAATTGTACCTCCAGTTGATAACAACAAAACTTTTGGTAATGAGGAATCTGGATGAATTTTTGGAGAAGATTCCTGAATTTTTTTATCAGATGGAAGCAGATTTATTTTCTTGATTTTACTTATTTCTATTCCAACATTGTATCCACTTTTTAGTTTGATGACAATATGCTCTTCATCTTCAAGTTCATAACGAGGCATAAGAATGCCAATGTAAGTCAAATCATCAGTTACTTTAATTGAATCTCCAACTTTGACATTTGATTTTTTTAATAATGAAAGAGAATTTCCTTTATAGCCTCTATATTCAGACATTTACGTGGATTAGATGTATTATTTTATTAAAACTACCTGTAATAAGAGGCAACGACTTTTTGCCCTATCTTCAAGTCCTTTTGATCTCGAACTTTCTTTACTGCTTCTTCAAAATGTTTCATGGTCACTTTGGCTCCTACTGAGCTTTTTTCTACTTCTTTGATCTCTGGATATTTATCTAGAAACTCATGAATTACTAATGAAACTGCAGTATTTGCAATAGCTGCAACATCTGCTCCACTCATTCCATCAGTAAGTTCGGCAAGTTTTTGGATATTTACATAGTTAGGTTCTTTGGAGTCCTTTATTATAGGAACATCTTTTACACTTATCTCCAAAATACTCTTTCTGGAATCTATATCTGGCAAAGGAATTGAAATAATTTTATCAAATCGTCCAGGTCTAAGTAATGCAGGATCAATCATATCAGCTCTATTAGTAGCAGCCAAAACAACCACGCCACGTAAGTTTTCCATGCCGTCTAATTCTGTTAAAAGTTGACTTACAACTCTTTCAGTAACTGCAGTTTCACCACCTGCCCCTCTAATTGGCGCAATGGAATCAATTTCATCAAAGAAAATTACACAAGGTGAAGCTTGTCTTGCTCTTCGAAATATTTCTCTAATTCCTCTCTCAGATTCTCCAACCCATTTAGACAAAAGTTCCGGTCCTCTCACAGAAACAAAATTAGCTTCACTTTCTGTTGCAACAGCTTTTGCAAGTAAAGTTTTACCAGTACCACTAGGCCCATGCAACAAAATTCCTCGGGCCATTTTATGACCCAATTTATCATATAAAGCAGGATACTTTAATGGCCATTCAATTGCTTCTTGAAGTTCTCTTTTAACTTCCGGTAATCCGCCCACATCATCCCACTTTACATCTGGATTTTCAATGAATACTTCTCGCATTCCAGAGGGAGTTATTTCAATTACTGCCTTTTGGAAGTCTTCTCCATTTACAATTAGCTTGTCCAATACTTCTGGAGCAATCTTCTCCTCTTCCAAATTAAGCACAGGTAATAACCTTCGCAAACATTTCATCGCTGCTTCCTTACACAAGTACTCTAAATCTGCACCCACATACCCGTGACTTATTGAAGCCATTTTATCCAAATCAACATCATCAGCTAAGGGCATATTCCTACTGTGAATAGAAAGAATGTCTTTTCTTCCTTTTTTATCTGGGACTTTAATTTCAATTTCTCGATCAAATCTGCCAGGTCTACGTAAAGCTGGATCAATGGCATTTGGTCTATTGGTGGCAGAGATAACAATTACTTTTCCTCTTGCCTCTAGGCCATCCATTAGTGACAACATTTGCGAAACTACTCTTCGTTCAACTTCACCGGTCACTTCTTCTCGTTTAGGTGCAATCGAATCAATTTCATCTACAAAAATTATTGATGGGGATTTTTCTCGAGCTTCTTTGAAAATTTCTCTTAGTCTTGCTTCACTTTCCCCATAGAACTTACTCATTATTTCTGGACCAGAAATACTAATGAAATGGGCATTACTTTCATTGGCTACAGCTTTTGCAAGTAACGTCTTTCCTGTTCCAGGAGGACCATATAGTAACACTCCTTTAGGAGCTTCGATTCCTAATTTTTCAAAAATTTCTGGATGTCTTAAAGGTAATTCAATCATTTCTCTAACCTTTTTTATTTCATCGGTAAGACCTCCAATGTCTTCATAAGTTACCTGTGGAACTCCTCTTAGTGTTTCTCCTTTTTCAGCTATATGAAAAACAGTTTTTTGAGTTACAAGAACTGCATCTGCTGCTGGTGTAACTCCAATTACTTGAAAAGTTAATCGACCTCCAAAATAAGGAACCATTACATTATCTCCTTTTATTAGAGGTACGCTTTCTAAGGCATCTGCAAGATATCTTTCATCGATTGGAGGAATAGCTTCTAATGGTGCTACAACGACTTTTTCAGCTGCAACAGCTTTTATCTTTCTCACAGAAATTGTATCACCTATTGCAATTCCTGAATTATTTCTACCAAGTCCATCAATTCGAATTATGCCTTTTCCTTCATCTGAAGGATAAAGAGGAAGACACTTTGCAACAGTTCTTCTCTTTCCTTTAATTTCTATAACATCTCCAGTAGATGCGTTTAGTGTATCCATAGAATCATAATCAATTCTGGCCACACCCCTTCCAACATCACGGGTGTATGCTTCTAATACCTTTAGGGATAGTGCATTCTGGCTCATAGAAAAAAGACTCTCTGACTACGTTTTATATCTTTGGCGTTACAATTTTAACAAAACTATCATTTAAACGCAAAACTTAAAATCTACTTGAATAGAAAAAGCCTTCATCTTGGGTAAACGACCATTAGTTCGAAGACGTGGTAGAGGAGGAATGCAGTTTAGAGCACGCACTACAGGAAAATTAACTCCTGCAAGATATCCAAGTTATAGTCTAGCTGAAAAACATGAAGGTGAGGTAATTGATCTTGTTCATGAAGGGGGACGTGATGTACCGTTAGCAAAAATAAGATTCGAAGATGGTTCAATTTCTTATATCCCAGCGGTTTTAGGAACTAAAGTAGGATCTAGAATTCATTTTGGTTTAAAATCTGATATATTAGATGGGAACGTCATTAGTGTTCAAAACATTCCAGACGGAACAATTGTATGTAATATTGAAAAACATTTTGGAGATGGAGGTTCCATCATTAAATCTGCTGGTTCTAGTGCAACCGTTTTCTCCCACGGCCCTGAAGGTGTTGTAATAAAACTCCCTTCTGGAAAGTCATCTACTCTTAATCCAAAGAATAGAGCGATGATTGGCACTTTAGCAGGAGGAGGAGTGACTGATAGGCCCTTTATGCGCGCAGGGGTTAAATGGCGTCGTTTTAGATCTCAAGGAAAAAAATATCCTATAGTAAGAGGTGTAGCACAAGCTGCATATGTGCATCCTCATGGAGGAGGAAGACATCAGCATGTAGGTCAAAGTTCAACAGTTTCTAGGAATGCACCTCCTGGTGCCAAAGTTGGTAGCATAGCAGCCAGAAAGACTGGTCGTGCAAGAATCAAAGAAAGAAGATAACACAATAGGAAAAGGCCAAAATTGATTAATGGCCAAGTTCTGACAAACTTTTGAATGGGAAAACAGCGTGTGAGAATTTTTGTAACAGGAAAAGTACAAGGTGTGTTCTTTAGGCAAGCCCTAAAGGTTATGGCCAAAAAGAAAAATGTTTTAGGTTGGGTAAAAAATCTCAAAGATGGAAGAGTAGAAGCTATTCTTGAAGGAGAAGATCTCGACGTAAGCTCTATGGTAGAATGGTGTCACGCCGGTTCTGCAAACGCACGAGTTGAAGATATAGATATTAAAAATGAGAAACATACTGGAGAATTTTCAAAGTTTGATGTATTGTATTAGCGAATGGAATTATAAGCATCACTAATTAGTTTCTTTATTTCATCAAGATTATCATTTGTTTTTACCCAAATTTTCTTTTGAGGTTCTTTTCGATTCTTTTGAATTTTAATTACTATTGAATCTAAATTTGGTTCCATGTCTAAAAACCATCTGAAAGTAATGGATTTACAAAATACAATCCTATGCATTCGTACATCTTCTATTACATTATCTCCTAACGAAAAACAAAAATTTCTAAGTAATTCAAAATGTGGTTTAATCTTCAATGATAGTTGATTTTTAAACTCTTCATAACTTCTTTTTTTTCCAAAGGAAATAATACCGTCCATGTGATAAATTTTTTTTAAAGTATATAGTAGTAGCCCTGCTGGTTCCAGTCTAGATTGGTAGCCCCATTTCAAGGCATACAAGATCCGCCACGTTGACGAGGAAGCGTGAGTGTTCTATCTTAGGATTGCTCCCTCCCGGACCTCATCCCTTTCGACAGTTCGGTCATAGGAGTTATCCCTTCGGATAATCCTAGTCCTGCATCCACCCGCCTCGGCGTGATTTCATTTCCGCACACCAAGCGGGAACTATCTATCTAGAGATTTACTCAGCAGTTACTGATCTCTGCTTATAGCCGGTTTCAGAATAGGGCACGGCTAGCACCCCGATCCTACCTACTACCACCTTTTTTAAAATGAAATGTTATATTTGCATTAGGATTTGTTGCCCTTTAGTTTTAAAACTAAATCACAAACAGAACATAATTCACTAGTACATTGATTTCCACAATTTGGACAAACTCGTTTTTTCTTATAATTTGATTCTTTTACGATTTGTGATAACCTCAGAGTTGATCTATAAAAATTATTTTTAATTCCGGCATGATGATTTTCTAGCGTGTTTAGAAATTCCCGAATTTCAGTTCGGATTCCTTCATTCATATGTGGACAGGGTTCGGTCTGGAAAGGAATATCATTTGTAAAAGCGTAAAAAACTATTTCAGATTCATAAATTTCGCAAAATGGTTTGATTCTTTGGAGAGAATTAGATGAAGTATCAGGATCCATCCACCCAATCTTATTCGTATCACCAGATAACATATTTATGCAAAAACTCTGAAGCGTATCATCAAGATTGTGGCCAGTTGCTACTATCTTAGAACCAATATCATTAGCTGCATAATCAATAGCTCTTCGTCTAAGTGTTCCACAAATTGAACAAGACGAAGTCTTTTCGTTTTCCCTTAAATGAAGAGCATCATCTAAAGTTAAATCAAACAAGTCTTTGAATGAATAGACTTTATATTCAACATTTAATTTTGTACAGAAATTTTTTACAATATCTAAAGCTTCATTTCTATAAGACGGAATCCCCTCATCAATTGTTACCACCTTAATTTTGAAATTGTGAGTTTTAGACATTTTTGAAAGTATATCTAATAATGTTAGAGAATCTTTGCCACCTGAAACAGCAACGCAGACTAGATCATTATTATTTATCATATTATATTTTGAAATAGTTTTTGCAGTTTTTCGTAAAATAGAGTTAGAAAAACAACTTGAACACAAGTTTTCACCAGAATACTTTCGAGAATATACTGCCATCTCGTTACATTTATCACATTTCATGCAACGATTTCCCACTTCTATGATATAGACATAACTATCTCAAAGCTATTTTTAGATAGTAAACCAACCAGATTTCATATATGAAAGTGCGATGTTTAATCCAAACAATACAAAAGTAAAAGCGTAAATCCCCCACATTACTCCATTAACTCCTCTTTCAGAAATTTTCTTATCAATAATACTATGAATGAATTTACCGCCGTCAAGTATTGGTAAAGGAAGCATGTTAATTATTCCAATGAAAAATGAAATCATCCATAACCAAAGCAAGAACATTGAAAGTTGTGGATTATTCCATTCAATAAAATTCAAAACTGGTTTGTATGCAAAAGAATTATCTCTCATAATTCCAATTAAGCCTCTCTCAGGATCATCTGGTGCTGGTGTTATTACAACAGGAAATTGTAACTCTTGTTCTCCTCTAAGTATTGTAACTGAAACCGTTTCACCAGGTGTTAAATTCACTTTTTGAAAATCCAACGGCGTAATTACATTTATTCCATTTATCCCAGTAATAATATCATTAGGTTGCATTCCTGCATTTTCAGCACCAGCACCTTCTATTAATGACAATACTAATACGCCATCTGGTGACTCGTACAAATAACCTTGTAGAGGTTCTGGTAAAATTATAGCAAACAAGGGATTTGTAAGAAGAATTGCCCCTAAAGCAAATGCAAAAATCACATTTGAAGTAGCCCCAGCTCCAATTACTCTTAGTTTAGAAATCTTTTTTGCATTGTTAAATTCATCTTCATCAGGCTCAACAAAACCAGCAAATAATGCTATAAAAATTGCAAATCCTCCTGTTTTTATTTTAATTTTTTCTAAAGTGGCTACTATTCCATGTGCCCCTTCGTGAATTATCAACACGATCGGAATTGATAAAAAAAAGTATGTAATTGAGGCAGGAGAAGTTAATGTAACTCCAGGTATAAGCACAGTCAATTCTGAAAATTCTGAAGGTTCTACAAAATAATCAGAAATATTGTCTAACAAAAACCAAAAAGCAAAACCCATCATTAAAAAGCCTGCAACTACACTCACATCTGCAAAAATACGGATACCTCTCTTTGTTCTACCTAGTACTTTCGTAAGAGCCGCTTGAACTTTATAATTTTTGTAAGTTAGACTGTATGGTTTAATTTCAAATCCATGCTTATCTAACCTCAATCCTTTTGCTGCAAGAACAATTACTACCCATGCAATTAGAACGTAAATAATCGCATTTTCCGTGATAAAATCAAGTTCCAAATTAATTGTTACTTTTTTTAATCACGCCCATTTATCATTTGCTATGAAACCCGTGATAATTGTATCAACATATCCAGACAAGAAATCGATTGCGAATATTGCTAATCAGGTGGTAAAAAATCGTCTTGCAGCTTGTGTGAATGTAACTAAAATTTCTTCAACTTATTCATGGAAAGGAAAAATTGTAAACACCACAGAATACTTGGCACTATTCAAAACTACAAAAAAAAATCAAAATATTCTAAAAAACACAATCAAAAAAACTCATCCTTATGATGTTCCTGAAATAGCTGAAATTGATGTTAGTTCTATAAACAAACCATATTTGAAATGGTTAATTGAATCAACAAGCTAAGCCTCTACT
>Ga0209976_10002562_pt1 | contig 10319 bp, 8 predicted proteins | sample SumtaG_FD_182806 | JGI IMG/M metagenome (GOLD analysis project Ga0209976, IMG submission 182806) | Deep subsurface microbial communities from Indian Ocean to uncover new lineages of life (NeLLi) - Sumatra_00157 metaG (SPAdes) (version 2) | ecosystem: Environmental > Aquatic > Marine > Oceanic >... | reverse complement strand
GGAAAGCCATGCAATGATGTAAATCCAAACTGGAAACCAGGTGGTTATTGCATCTGGGGACAAATGGAAGTCATACATAAGCAGGGAAAGAACTCAACGGGACATTACTGGGATGCACACGGAATTCCATCAGGGTACGGACAATAAATTTCCTTAATTTTCTTTTTTAAATTTTATATATTTTCTATTTTCTTATTTCTCCTGTAAATTAGAGAGAAAAGTTTGAAATGGTGGTTTTTTGATTTAATTCAATATAAAACAGGTTAACATCATTCCGGCCCAGAAAATAGCGCTATGCATAAGGTATAAATAAGGACCTAGGTCGCATAATACATGTTGTGCGACATTTTCTTATTCCTTCAAAATATAGGGATGCATATTACGGGTTTTGGAAAAATTTATTAAGTTATTTTTTGACAATCAAAACAAATAATGAAAAAATAGACCGTAAGTTTAATTTAAAAAAGACAAATGGAACTTTTTTCAAAAAGAAATCAAAAATGGATTAGATTTAGAGTGATTAGACGTGACAACGGAAGAAAACCAGGAGAGCTTATTAAGAGTCCTCTCAGAAATAGATTAAAACAAGAATTAAAATATGCGATTCAATCGAATGAATATTTGGAAAATTTTTTAATTGTACACAATCAAAGAAAAGAAAACTTTTATCTTCATAAAAAAACTTTAACTGATCTAACTTTAAGAGAATTAGGATATAATATCTCCTCTACTATTGATCTTGATGGTTTTGAATTTAAAAAAGACGATGCTCGAGATGACAGATTTTTCGATTTAATTGAACTTTTAATAATTTTTTGTAAAAAAGAAAAAAGGGAAAACTTTATAAAAAGACTAAAAACCATTTTTAAAGAGGAGGGGAGTGACTTTTCAATTCACAGCTTCATGATATTTAAAGGCGGGAGTACAGATCTTCGCTCAATAATCCCATTAATAAAAGAAAAGCCACTACATAAAAAACTAAAAAGTTTTTATACTCAAAGTTATAACAATGAAAATTATGAATTTCTCGCAAGAACTTCAGCTGATATCATACAATTATTAACAAGTAGCCCACAATCTAAAAAGAAAACAAAAGGATATGCAACAAGTCTATGTAAAAAAGTAGCAAAAGAATGGACCGACGAATCAAAAGCTGAGGACTTAGCGAATCTATTAAGTGAAACAATTAAAAATGCCAAAAAACTTTCAAATCAAATAAGCAATGTACGTCACACAGACCGAACAACTATACCTGTAGGTTCACCTAATTTTTATAAACTAATTGCTCAAAAAAATATACAATTAGTTGAATTAATTATACTTTCTTTACCAGAATCATACATTATACAAAAAAATCCAGAAGACCTTAAAAATAATTACCTACAAAGCTATCGCGTCGAAAAAGATAATGTATGGCTTGTTAAAAAAAGAGATCAAGGAGACTCTATCGATGTTAAAGATATTCCTTTTTAATTCATAATTTTATTTCTAACTTCGTTCACGACTCCCAGCATTATTAAAACCTGATTAATTTTGGGTTTTTCATTTTGACAATAAAAGATAACAGTGGAACAATACAAAAATAGTCAGATTATTGGATTCACTAAGATAAATTTACATTTCTAGCAAATAATTATGACTAAATCTCTAAACACAAACCTTAATAGGGCGGGTAGAGCAAAAAAAGACGAGTTTTATACTCAGCTTGTTGATATTGAAAAAGAATTAAAGCACTACAAAGACCAATTTCAAAACAAGGTAGTATACTGTAATTGTGATGACCCGTTTGAAAGTAATTTTTTTAAGTATTTTGCCGCCAACTTTAAAGCGCTAGGATTAAAAAAACTCATCACCACAAGTTACACCAAGTCGCCAATTGTCGGTGAGCAATTACCACTGCTTGAAATGGAGGGATTAAAACCCGAAGGAAAAGAACCGTTTAAAATTGAAATTAACGAGGTAAAAGATCTTAACTCTGACGGAGCAGTTAGCCTGGCAGATGTTGAGTGGCTACTAAAGAGGAATGTTAATGTCGCTAAACCACTCAAGGGCAATGGCGATTTTCGTAGCGAAGAATGCATCGAGCTACTTAAAGAGGCAGACATTATCGTAACGAATCCGCCATTTTCACTATTTCGTGAATATATCGCACAACTAATGGAGTATGATAAAAAGTTTTTAATTCTTGGTGATCAAAATGCCATATCCTATAAAGAAACTTTTGGCTATATCAAAGAAAATAGATTATGGCTTGGTTATGATAATGGTGGCACGAAATGGTTTCAAGTTCCAATGGATTACGATATACTAACAGAATCAAGAAAGAAAATCGAAAATGGAGTTCAATATTTTAGCATGGGAAGAATTCTGTGGTTTACAAATCTTAATACGACTAAGCGACACGAAAACATTGTGTTGTATAAGAAATATTCTTCAAAAGAATATCCTAAATATGATAATTATGAAGCAATTAATGTTGATAGGGTGAGTGATATTCCAATGGACTATGAAGGAGCAATGGGTGTACCGGTTACCTTCATGGACAAGTATAATCCTGATCAGTTTGAAATAATAAACTCTAACGATATCAGGTTAAATGATAAGGTACCTTTCAAAGAACATGGACTTATTAAAGATAAAGATGGGACAATAAATGGTAAGCCAAAATATATTCGTATAGTGATTAAAAACAAGAGAGTAAAAAAAATAATATGAAAATTGAATTACACACAATTCCGATTCGTGAAGTAATTGCTAGCTATAAAGACAGCGCCGAAGAAGGTGTCGTGGCTTATAGTGGCAAACTAGATATCCGCCCAAAATATCAACGTGAATTTGTCTATACCGGCAAGCAGCGGGGCGCCGTAATTGAGACAATTAAAAACGGCTTTCCACTTAATGTAATGTATTGGGTTAAGACAAACCAAGGAAATTTTGAAGTCTTAGATGGCCAACAACGCACTATTAGCATAGGACAATATATAAACGGAGACTTTTCACTCAATAATCGCTTTTTCCATAACTTGACTGACGAGGAACAGAATCAGATTTTGGATTATGAGCTGATGATTTATTTCTGCGAGGGTACAGACAAAGAACGGTTGGATTGGTTTAGAATCATTAATATTGCCGGCGAAAAATTAACCGATCAAGAAATACGCAATGCGGTTTATACTGGTTCATGGTTAAGCGACGCTAAACTGAGATTTAGCAAATCAAACTGTGCGGCATATCTTCTAGCAAATGACGGAGGACGATTAGTAAGTGGATCACCAATACGACAAGAGTATTTAGAAACCACGCTTTCGTGGATCAACGACGGTAAGATAGAAGATTATATGGCCAAACATCAACATGACCAGAAAGCTGAAGAATTATGGCAATATTTTCAAGACATGATTGCGTGGGCACGAAAAACTTTTACAAATTATCGCCGAGAAATGAATAGCGTACAGTGGGGCGAGCTGTACAACAAATTTAAAGACAAAAAACTGAATTCTAATAAACTAGAAGCCGAGATCAAGAAATTAATGCAAGACGAAGATGTAACAAAAAAATCTGGAATTTATTCGTATGTTTTAACGAGACAAGAAAAACACCTAAATATTCGTGTGTTTACAGAAAAAATAAAGCGAGAGGCATACGAAAGACAAAAGGGCGTTTGCTCACTTTGCAAAAACAAAAAACATTGGGACATTTCTGATATGGAGGCAGACCACGTCACTCCTTGGCACGAGGGTGGAAAAACAATTTCAGAAAATTGTCAGATATTATGTAAAGAGTGCAATAGAAGAAAATCTGGAAAATAAGATTTTATTTTTTGTTTACAAATAAATAAGCGCTTAATCATATAAACTAGGAACAATTGTTTAACTCTTAACTACAGGCTCACTACGAACAATAATCTAATTTAAAAATTAACTCATAAAATAAAAATCAACTTAGATTTCTAATGATAGCAAAAAAAATTAAAACTCAAATAAAAAAAGAATTGGAGGATTTTTCAGAATCAAAAGACCAATTTAGTGGAATTTTTAATTATTTTTATAAACATCCCGTTCATAGTTCTTACGAAAAATGGAGATTAGTAAGGTTCATCTTTGACGAAATTTTGAAATTTAAAATTTTTGATCAACCTATAGAAAAAGTAAATTGGGAGATACCATTTATTTATAAGCAAAAATATCATTGTTCTGTTTCACATCAAAAATTTGGTTTTAGAATTTATATTGATAATAAGAACACTAAAATTTCAGAAAAAATAGCTAGGGAGATTGAAGAAACTATAGAGAAAGCACTCAAATATTCAGAGCCTATTATTAAAGATCATGCTAACAAAGCACTAGAACATGGTGATATAAGCATAAATAATAGATGTCACGAACTTCAACAAACTTACGAATACTTTAAAAGCGAGGTTATAAAGCGAAAAAAAATATTAAAAATACCCATTTCAAAAAAGACTGATTACACAAAAAGAATCAAATCATTAAATGAAATTTCACACTTAGAACAAGCTGGCTATGTAGCATTTTTCAGTTTATTGGAGCATTTATGCATATTAACACTTGCTTTTAGAGACATTCCTGAAAGAAATGACGTTAAAGGATTTACACGGAAAATTTGGAAAGATAAATTTAAAATAGTATTTGATTTAGCTCAAAAAGAATTTAAGGAAAGCTACGATTATCTATTAAACATATCAAGACATAAACGTAATCCAAACGTGCATGGCTTAATGCGTTCCAATTTTCATTTTTATTTTTTACCAGCAAAACACAGAATATCAGTGGGATTGTACGATCAAGAAATATTATTACAATGGCAAGACGAAGAATTAAATTTTAAAAACTTAGATGCTTTTTTAAGTTTATTAGCAAATCATAAATCTACAAAAAGAATTTGGAAATACATTAATTCTGGCTTAAATATTATCTTTGGCGAACACGCAGAAAACATTAATCAGTTTCCATCAGATAAAGACTTTGATGAATTTTTAGAATATCAGATTTATCGAGCCGATAATGTGGGAAACATGGACTGGTAATCACAAAAACACCAGAGCAAAGGATTAACGATTTTATTTTATCAAACAACGCACACATAAGAGCTCAAAGCATATATACTATCAAAAACATTATTGTCGCTTAATATTGACAAATGATAAGTTTTAATACATAGTATAAACATACTAAATCTCGTAGTTTTTGTTGAAGAAATTGGAGACTAATTGGTCTCTTTTTTATTTTATTAAGTAAAAAATGTATAAAAAAAGTTTTAGAAATAACAAATCAAGAACTCCATCATCTTCTCATTTTAAGAGAAGAGGTTCTTTTAGTTCTTTCAAAGGAGGGAGAAGGGGATTTAGAGGACAAAAGATTGACCCAGCTAGATTTATCAATAAAGCAATCATGGATAAGGGAATTGATGTTGTTAGAATCGAACATGATTTTAAAGATTTTAACCTTGATCCAAGATTAAAACAAATTGTTGCCTTAAGGGGATATAAGATACCTACACCAATTCAGGATAAAGCTATTCCTTCCGCTATTAATGGTTCTGATATTGTTGGTATTGCTAATACCGGAACAGGAAAAACTGCTGCTTTTCTTTTACCTTTAATTAATAAAATCATACTTAATCCTAAGGAAATGATTTTAATTATTACTCCTACTAGAGAGCTTGCTTTACAAATAGATGAAGAATTTAAATTATTCACTCAAGGGATGAGAATCTATTCTGTTGCTTGTGTTGGAGGATTAAGTATAAAAAGACAAACTTCTAGTCTTCGTCGCCTTAGTCATAATACTATTATTGGTACTCCTGGAAGAATAAAGGATTTAATAGGAAAAAAGATGATTCAATTATCTGGATTTAATAGTATTGTATTAGATGAAGCAGATAGAATGTTAGATATGGGATTTATTCATGACACTAGACTTATAATGAATGGATTACCTGAAAAACGCCAAGTGCTTTTCTTCTCAGCTACCATGTCTTCTAGTATAGATGGTCTTATTAAAGAATTTCTTAAGAATCCTATTAAGGTTTCTGTTAAAACTAGAGATACTGCTAAAAACATTGAGCAAGATGTTGTTAGAATAAAAAATGGAGAAAGTAAATTAGACGTTCTTAATAATCTTTTAAAGAGAGAAGGGTTTAGTAAGGTGCTTGTATTTGGAAGAACTAAGCATGGAGTAAAGAAGTTATCAAAAATTCTTGTTAAAAATGGCGTTAAATCAGAGTCTATACATGGCAATAAAAGTAATAATCAACGTCAAAGAGCCTTAACTTCTTTTAAGAATAATCAGACTCAAGTATTAGTAGCTACTGATGTAGCAGCTCGTGGTTTAGATATCGATAACATTAGCCATGTTATTAATTATGATATACCTGCAACTTATACTGATTACGTTCATCGTATTGGTCGTACTGGAAGAGGGGATAAGAAAGGAATGGCTTTGACTTTTATTGGAGAAAGATAGGATTTTATATAGCATTAAACCACTAGAGTAGAAGACTAGTGGTTTTTATTTTATTAGATAACAAGTGTTGTGTGACTTTTAATTAGCGTTATAAGTTAATAAAACATTCAAAAAAATCGAAAAACATAAATACGAAGGGTCAAATTTCATGCTTTTTTATTTACCATCCTTGTCAATTAATAGATCTAAAAGATATAATAAAAGGGATGGAAAACAAAAAATATCTTGAACAATTTGAAAGAATAAAGCGTTGGCATAAAGAGCTAGAGAAAGGCTACTTAGGTTCAAAAAAGAATTACCTTGACGATGATATTTATTACGAGGATTTGTTATATACTTTTTTCCAGAATTGTTTTCATTTGAAAGACTGGTTATTAAGCTCAAAGATTACCACAAAACAAGATATCAATTTTTTTATTGAATCACATGAAGATATGAAAATTTGCAGAGATCTATGTAACTCTTCAAAACATTTAGTTCTTAAAAATCCCTCTATTGATAAAAATATAAAGGTCGAAGCCAAAGAGATAAGGCTTTCTATGGATTTAAACACAAACGAATCTCAAATTTCTAATACTTATATTATTAGAGCCGACGGAAATATACATCATGCTTTTGATGTTGCAACAAAATGTCTAAGTTTGTGGAAAAGTTTCTTGGAAAATTTGAAATTTCATAATAAAGAAAAGCCGAGAGAAGTTTTTTATGATATTGTTATTTTGTTATGTGCAAGCATTTTAAATAAAAATAAACATTTCGATGAATTATCTTCGGACTCAAGTTATCTTGGTGGACCCATAAGAATGCGAGCGGCAGTTGATATAAAATCTAGAGTTGGAAAGTTTATAGTGGTTGGAGGAGGTATTAAAAAGGATAACGATCAGGAAAAATGGAGAAAGGTTAATGATATGAGACGTTATTTAATAAACCAAGGCGTAAATTCAAATAAAATTATTAGAATAGTATCAGAGCCAGATACACATGGAAATTTTAGAGCAATTTTTACTTGTCTTAAAAAGCAAAATTTCAAGTTCTTAAAGCGCAAAAAACTGGGCGTTTTGACCAATTTTTATCATCTCCCAAGAGCTTTAAGGTTTGCTAAAGATATTTTTGAAAAAGATGAAAAGGAAAACAAAATAGATGGTATATCTTTTATTCCTATTTGTGCTGAGTCAGTAGCTAAAAAAATTATTCCAACCTATTTAAAGTATGATCTAGAATTTCTAGTTAGAGTCTCAAATGAAATTAGAGGATTAAGAGATTGGGAAAAAGACAAATATAGGGATCAGAACAAACCTTTTAAAAAATGGCGAGGGGAATGTTATAAAGATGATAAGGAATTTTTAAAACAATAGAACAAACTAAGTAAAAAAACAAAAATCTAATCTAGAACAAAAGATTATGGGAAATATAGATAATTCTTTAAATATAGTATGAAAATATTAAAATCAATCAAAATCGCACAAGATATATTATGCGACGTAATGAATAATGTGGGGTCGCTAAGATAAAAGACAATGGCTTTTTGTCATACAATATATGCTATTATATATTTTTTTAGCCTTATTCAGTCACGGATAGTTCTACAAAAGATTAGTCGCCAATTAAACAATTTCTTGTTAAAATAGAAATATGAAAAAAGCTGATTATAAAATTATCCAAGGAGATGCATTTAGTTTAGTAAAAACGCTAGAAAAGGATTCGATAAAGTTTGTTATTACTTCTCCTCCATATAATATAGGCAAGATTTACGAGAAAAGAGTGGTTCTAGAAAAATATCTATCTCGATACAAAGAATTTGCCAAAGATATATACAAAAGCTTGTCTGGGGATGGTAGCATTTGTTGGCAAGTCGGAAATTTTGTCGAAAAGGGAGAAATATACCCATTGGATATTTATTTTTATTCTATTTTTAAAAACGCCGGGTTTAAATTAAGGAACAGAATTATTTGGCATTTCGGGCATGGATTACATGCTTCCAAAAGATTCTCTGGTAGATACGAAACAATCTTGTGGTTTACAAAATCAGACAATTATGTTTTTAATCTTGACAGCATCAGAGTTCCAGCTAAATATCCAGGGAAACTACACTATAAAGGAAAGAAAAAGGGTTTGCCATCAGGAAATCCACTTGGAAAGAATCCATCAGATTTTTGGGAAAATATTCAACGGGACTGGGAAGAAAAAGTGTGGAAAATTCCAAATGTAAAATTTAATCACTCCGAAAAAACAACCCATCCATGTCAATTCCCAATAGGGCTAGTTCAGAGATGTGTGTTAGCTTTAACAAACGAAGAAGATACGATTTTAGACCCGTTTCTTGGTGTCGGCTCAACAACGATTGCCTCAATAATGCATAACAGAAAAAGTTTAGGGTTTGAATTTGACGAAAAATATGTCAAAATAGCAAAACAAAGAGTCAATGATTATTTAAATGGTATTTTAAAAATTAGACCTCTTGGTAAACCAGTATATCAACCAACTGGAAAAGAGAGCGTCTCTAAAATACCTAACGAATGGATTAATAAAAAATAAAAATATGCAGATATTAGCAAAATATTCTTTCGCCGGAGGCGAAGATTACATAAAAAAACATTTTCCTGCTCTTCTAAGTGAAATTGAAAAAGCGATTGAGGAAGTTGATGCTCCTAGTTGTTTCATAAAAGAAAGCAAAGAGAAAACTATGGTTGGAAAAATGCTATATAGCCCTGTCTGCTTAAATCACGAATTCAAAAAATACCTAACCCCAAAAGGCTGGAAAAATGTAAAAGAAAAGTGTGAGTATCCAACCAAATATTATATTGATGGTTATAGCCCAAAAACAAAGAACTATCATCCATTCAGAGATATGGATTTTGTTAAAGAGAAGCTTGGCGTAGAGGTGCAATTCGGAAAGTATTCTTTCATGGTTTATAATGTTTGTGCAAAAATGACAATTTTTAAAAATTTAGGGTACATTCAAGCTGGAATTGAAATTGTGCCAGTAAAGGAGCTTGCATCTGAAATGTCCACTGGCGTGTCTTTCTTTGAGCAATTTGTTTGGGACCTAGAAAACAGAGGCGTTTCCGATATTGATATTCCCGTTCTTATAATTGGAATTGGTGTTTAATAATTTTAATTGTTATTGTGGCTATATTAAATAATATAAAAAATATTGTGCGACATTTAATGGGTGATATAAACCACTAGGGTAGGCTAGTGGTTTTTTATTAATATTTTTTTAAAAGACTGTTTTGAAAGAATGACAATTAAATCTATATCGTTTCGACTATATTGGACTATAATTAATTATAAAAAAACATGAAAAATAAAACATTACAGCAGATAAAAGTAAGCGATATCTCACCGAACCCTCATAATCCAAGGCTTATTTTTGATCCTGCGGAGCTGGATGAGTTAAAAACTTCAATATCAAAGGTGGGTATACTTGTTCCTATTACTGTGTACAAAAATACCAAGAGCCACCCCAAAACAAAATTTATACTTCTTGACGGAGAAAGGCGTTGGCGATGCGCCATAGAAATTGGGCGCAAAACAATACCTGCCAACATAATTGACGAACCCAATGATCTGACCCAAAATCTTTTATTCATGTTTAATATTCACCACTTTAGAAAAGAATGGCCATTGTTTCCAACTGCTTTAAAGCTTGATATGCTGATAAAAAAACTTGGAACAACACAAGAAACTACATTGTCTGAACTCACTGGTTTAACAAGATCTACTATTAGAAGATGTAAAATTCTCCTGTGGTTTCCTAAAAAATATCGCTATGTTTTAATGGAAAAAGGACAAAAAATATCAACAGATTTTTTTATTGAAATCTATCCAATA
>Ga0209976_10002561_pt1 | contig 10321 bp, 8 predicted proteins | sample SumtaG_FD_182806 | JGI IMG/M metagenome (GOLD analysis project Ga0209976, IMG submission 182806) | Deep subsurface microbial communities from Indian Ocean to uncover new lineages of life (NeLLi) - Sumatra_00157 metaG (SPAdes) (version 2) | ecosystem: Environmental > Aquatic > Marine > Oceanic >... | reverse complement strand
TAACATAAGAGACGGTATGGATGCCGTAACCAGAGCCTCACAAACATTTGGAGGTGGTTTTGTTAACGCGTCTAGTTCTTTGGTAGATTCACAGGGGCGCATAGATGTATTAACACAGTCCATACTGAAACTTAATGAAGAATTGATTAAAGAGGCTCTTCTCAATAACAAGACACAAATATCACTAGAAGACATTGCAGAACCCACCAATGTCTTGACCGAGAAAAAGGCTAAACTAAATACTCAATATAAATGGGAACGCGCATTCCTTTCCACCATAATTCCAAAAATGACAGCATTTCATAAAGAACAATCAAGGTTAACGGAAACACAAGAAAAAGCAAATACTGTTCTTAGTAGACAAGTTGAAGAAATAGGTCTCACTAAATCCGAACTTGAAAATCTCACTATCACTCGTGCCGAAGAGGCGTTAGAGCTAGCTAGAAGCACGGGAGCCACTGAGGAATATTCGACATCTTTGCAAAAACAAATAAACATTTTGCGAAAACGAAAAACCGCCGGAAAAGCTTTTGAAGCAGAAAAGAAGGCCATAAAAGAAAACAACAAATTATTAACCACGTTGGAGGGTCACGGGCGCACTGTTTTTAACGCTATTTTTGACAGCGGTAAAAATACTTTTGAAAACCTCACTAAAATTCTCAAAGAAACTCTGATTGAGGCTCTATTTCAATTGACTTTGAAAAAATGGATAGTAAATATTGCGACTAACATTGTTGGTGGTACTGGTATTGGTGGCACTGCTATCGGTGGTGGTGCTGGTGGCGGCATCGGTGGCATTGGCAACGTGATCACTAGCGGGGTAGATGTTTTCACGGGGTGTGGTGGGGTAGCGGGCAGTTTGATAACATCACAAATTGGCTCTCAACTAGGTTTATCGACAGCTATTTCAGGACCGGTACCATTAGGAGGGACATCATTAGGGTTTGCCCCTACAACACTCGGTCTCGGAATAGGTGGTGCCGTCACGGGAGGTGCTCTTGGTGCCGGTATAGCTAGTTTAACCGGGGGTGATCCTACAGGAGGAGCAATTGGGGGTGCTGTTGCTGGTATTGGTGCTGCGTTAGCTGGGTTTACAGGGGGCTTATCCCTACTTATTTCTGGCTTGGGTGGCCTTCTTGGTGGAAAATTATTTGGTGGCGGAGAACCAGAAGAACCCAGATTCAGAGCTTTAACGACGCTAAGGCCTGGTGGTGGAACAACTTTCGGCGAAGTGACAACAAGCATACCGCTAATCGATGGTGAACGACCGGGAGTGGTCGCCAAAAGAATCGCACAAGCGCAATTTGAATCTTTGGAAAAACTCATGGATGCGACAGGTATCTTTTTCGGCGATCTTAATAAAGACGTTTTGCTTTTTAATGCCAATCTTCTTAATGCTACTGAGGCATCACTAAATGCTGAATTTTTTCAAAGTGTTGGAGAATTAATATCAATGGGGGTACTAGAGGGTGTCCCTACATCCTTAGCAAAATCGATAGAAGATGCCAGCGGCGGGGTAGAAATACAGCAGGCTGTCGATTCTTGGCTAGCTGCTAAGGATGTTTTACAGCGTCTTTTAGGTTCGTTAGTGGAAGCTGGACAGTCATCAATACCAATAACAGAAGAATCCCTTCAGACAATCAATGAACAATTCAACATTTTAGCTGAAAATGCTGGGGAATTTGGACTATCTTTAAAACCAATAACGAACATATTTGATACCACAAGAGATAGGTCTCTCGATATAGTTAGCAATCAGTTTGATTTGTTATCTGAAAAGTCTGAAGAATTCGGATTATCTCTAGAAACAATAACAGATGCGTATGCAAACATAACAAACAACTTAGAAATACAAACAAGTGACTTCATAGACAATATCAACATCGAAATTCAAAAGCTATCTGATCCTAATGGAGCAGCTTTGACTGCTCTAAGAAAGTGGCGTGATGAAGCAATCAAAGAGGTTGAATCTTTAGGGGCAGGTACTGCTGAAGTTATGGAATTATTTACATTAAGACAAAACAAGTTGTTGGCAGATCAGGCTCTAATAGCTGAACCAGAACTAGATGGGCAGCTAGAGAACTTAGGTGCAGAATTTATAGACAATATCAACACTACAATTCAGGAATTATCTGATCCTAATGGGGCAGCTTTAACCGCTCTAAGAAAATGGCGCGATAAAGCAATTCAAGAAGCTGAATCTTTAGGGGTAGGTACCATTGGGGTGCTACAGTTATTTTCGATCAGACAGAAAGCGTTAATTGTGGAACAAGCCCAAGAAAAAGAACAAGAAAGGGAGCAAGAACTACAAAACCAAGAGAGACATATGGAACAACTTGCAAAAGAAAGACAACGTGTTGTTTCCACATCGCTATCCTCATTACGAAAATCAATATCAAGTGAACGAAACCTTATTAAATCAGCAGCTAACGATATTGAAACTTCATTAAGTGCCACTAGAATAACACTTAGTACACTTAGCAACGCTATGGAATCCCTAAGCGACACAAGCGTTGACACCACCAGTTTAGAATCAGCTACCAACCTTTTAGAATCAGCTATCGAATTCTCTAAAACCGGTGTTGATATTTCAACGTTTGAAGGGCTTGAAAAAGCCATAAACACTATGACAAATATAGAGGAAAATCTGTTCTCCTCTGTGGTATCTTTTGAAAGAGCCAGGGGTCAATCAAGAGGTCTTATACAGACGCTCATAACTGAAACCGAAAACCAATTAACTACTGAAGAAATGACACTAGAAAGCATGCAAGAATCACTCAATAGATTAGATTCCATTCTTCAGAAAAGCCAAGAACAAGTAGATATTCTTCGCGAAGTAGATACAAGTATCAAATCTGTGTCCAATGCTTTAACAACACTTGGTTTTGCTGTCTCTAGTGCTGGCGGAACTTTCAACATTCCATCTTTTGCAACCGGAACAAATGTTGTACCATTCGATACTGTTGCACAGGTTCACAAGGGTGAACGTATCATTCCTGCCGCTGACAACAGACAGTTAATGCGTAATATTGGTAATGAGCAAACAATTGTCAAAGAAATCAATGCTATGCGAAAAGATTTAGCAGCATTAATGACCCCTATAGCTCTCAATACTGGAAGAGTACGACGCATTACCGAGCGTCATGATTCAGAAGGTGTACCACCACAAAGGATACCCGCATAAAAATAATTATCTCTGTTGCAACCGTTGCATTAGGTGAAGTTTAAACCTATAATATCTTTATTTAACATGAACATGAAAGGATTTGCATAATGGCAATAACACCACTTCAACTAGCATCAAGCAAAAGTCAACCAACGGAGATTTCCAATGACAAAGCCGACGCAACTGTTGCGTATAGCAATGCAACTGTTGCGTATAGCAATGTCAGTAGTGAAACGAGTACATTAACAACACCAAGAACCAATGGCTGCTGGCATAATTGGTTATTCCCCAATCGAAAAACTACAGAAGGAATCACATAATGGCAATAACACCACTACCTACAGCACCAAGCAGAAGCGATCCGCCAGATGTATTCAGCAGTAGATCCGATGCGTGGGTGGCTGCATTGCCACCGTGGACCGATGAAGTTAACGCCCTGGCTGTTGATGTAGATGCCGACGCAACTAGCGCGTCTAGCAGTGCCGCCAGTGCGTCTAGCGATGCGTCTGATGCTGCTGCGAGTGCCGCCAGTGCTTTAGCTGCTCCCGGCACAAACGCCACCTCAACCAACTCTGTGACTATTGGGTTAGGCTCCAAAGCTTTCACCGTGGAAACCGGCAAAGATTTTGTTATTGGCATGATCATGATTGCTGTTGATGATGCAGCACCAACGACAAACACCATGACCGGCGGTGTCACAAGCTACAATCCGGGAACCGGCGCATTGGTACTCGATATTGTAGATATTACTGGTTCAGGGACAATATCAGCTTGGACAATCTCAATATCTGGTCGTGCGGGATTGGATGGGGGTTCAAACATTGTGCTCGACACGACACCGCAATTTGGTGGTCCTGTTGATGGTCAAGATTTTGAAGTATCAAAAATCAACCTAAAAGATTACGGCGAACTCACAAACGCAATCGGGAGCATTGGCGGCGGAACCCAAGATATTGATTTAACGCTTGGCAATAGTGTTAGTGCTACTGTTGACACGTCCACCACTACATTTACGTTCAGTAACCCCACCGAAACAGGCAAAACTTGCACATTAACATTGACATTGGTTAATGGTGGCTCCCAAACCGTAATATGGCCCACATCCGTAGCATGGCCATCAGAAGTACCTACATTAACTACAGACGGTGTAGATATTCTCATATTTGTTACAATTGATGGTGGGGTCATATGGAGAAACCTATCAGTTTTAAGTTTTCCTGCCGGACCTGGATTCGATTTATCAACACTGTCAGCAGTACAGGTGACTAAATCAGTCACCACTGAGGATACCGCCCCTACCGGAATTGCTTTCAATAATGATGGCAGTAAAGTATTCATGGTGGGTCAAAACAATGATTCCATCTACGAATATAATCTAACTGCCCTATTTGATTTATCGACAATCTCAGCAGTACAGGTAACGAAGTCTGTGACATCAGAGGATACCTCCCCTCAAGGAATAGCTTTCAACAATACCGGCAGTAAGATATTCATGGTAGGTGATACCAATGACTCCATCTATGAATACAATCTAACTACCCCATTCGATTTATCAACATTGTCAACAGTGCAAGTTACTAAATCCATTACATCAGAAGATACAATACCGCAAGGGATTGTGTTCAATGATACCGGTAGCAAGATTTTCATGGTTGGTAATGCCAATGATTCAGTATACGAATACAATCTAACTACCCCATATGACCTATCAACATTGTCAGCAGTTCAAGTTACTAAATCTGTGGCATCAGAAGATATAACCCCTGCCGGAATCGCTTTCAATAAAACCGGAAATAAACTATTCATGGTTGGTGGAGATAATGATTCAATCTATGAATATGACCTAACCACATCATTTGATCTATCAACACTGTCGGCAGTGCAAGTTACTAAATCAGTCACCACTGAGGATACATTCCCTAAAGGAATAGCTTTTAAAAACGATGGAAGCAAAATATTCATGATCGGATCTGCTAATGATTCAATCTATGAATATGATCTAATATTCATTGGGTACGATTTAAATAATTTATCAACAGTTCAAGTGACAAAGTCTGTTGCCACTGAGGATACCGCCCCTACTGGAATTGCTTTCAATAATGATGGCAGTAAAGTATTCATGACGGGGTTTGGCAATGCTTCAATCTATGAATATAATCTAACTACCCCATATGATCTATCAACATTGTCAGCAGTACAGGTGACTAAGTCTGTTACATCAGAAGATGTTAACCCTTTCGGAATTGTATTCAATGATACCGGCAGTAAGATTTTCATGGTTGGTAATGCCAATGCTTCAATCTATGAATATAATCTAAGTACCCCATATGATCTATCAACATTGTCAGCAGTGCAGGTGACTAAGTCTGTTACATCAGAAGATGTTGCCCCTAGAGGAATAGCATTCAATGATACCGGCAGTAAGATTTTCATGGTTGGGATTGGCAATGATTCTATCTATGAATATAATCTAAGTATCCCATATGATCTATCAACATTGTCAGCAGTGCAGGTGACTAAGTCTGTTACATCAGAAGATGCTGGCCCTAGCGGAATAGCATTCAATGATACCGGTAGCAAGATTTTCATGGTTGGGGTTGGCAATGATTCTATCTATGAATATAATCTAAGTACCCCATATGATCTATCAACATTGTCAGCAGTGCAGGTGACTAAATCAGTCACCACTGAGGATACAACACCGCAAGGGATTGTGTTCAATGATACCGGTAGCAAGATTTTCATGGTTGGACAGGATAATGATTCCATCCATGAATACAATCTCTAAAATTAAAATATTCCCATCCATAATCTAACAAAATAATACCAGGATTAAAACCATGGATACACATACTGAAAATCCAACAGATTCAGATACTGTAAAGGAACCTATCCTTAACTTACCCGAAACAATTACCAAATGGGATATTAAAGAACTCGAATTCTCTACAAAACTCGAAACAGAGAAAATACGTGGAGAAATCAAGGAGCTTGAAGCGTCTACAACACTCGCTATCAAAGAACTCGAGGCATTTACCAAGCTGGAAATGGAGAAAATACGTGGAGAAATAAAAGCTCTCGCAGCATCCACAACTATTGCCATCAAGGATCTTGAATCTTCTACAACGCTTGCTATCAAGGATCTTGAAGCCTCCACTAAACTTGAATTGGAAAAAATACGTGGAGAAATCAAGGAACTTGGAGCATCTACAACGCTTGAAATAGGTAATTTAGGCAAAGAAATGGAGAAATCAAACAAAGAAATGTTAAAATGGATCATTGGTGTGATAGTAGCACAAGGAAGCTTCACCATAGCTATTTTGAAATTCTTTTAAAATATATCAGGCAGTAAACCAACAATTGCACGCCTGGCCTAGATAAAACATTCACAGATTGGACCCGTCAATGATCCAATCTGTGAATGCGCAAAGTGTGTACTTTGACAAAAATAACTCAGGGATAGCCAATTCTAATGCAAAAGATCAAGAAAATACACATTATAAAGATTATAGCCTGTGTTCTGCTAGTAGCAATTGGGGTGATCTCCGGGGATACACGTGCTGAAGGAATAGTCAGCACCAAAATTTCAATATCCGCCATTACAACCGCTAATGCTTATTTTAACTATGGGGTTCGTCTTTCCAAGCAAGGTAAGCATGAGCAAGCTATAGTTTACTTCCAAAAAGCCATTTCTTTAAACCCTGATAGCGTAAGAGCCCACCGTAACATAAGCGATGCTTACATGGATTTGGGCAAACATGATCAAGCTGGCATTTCTATGCAGAAAGCTCGTAACCTTGATTACTTGCTAATCAAAAGAAATCATGCTCGTGCTAATCCAAAAGCAGACAAAGCAGATAAAGTCACATTTTGGGGGATTGCAAAGATGTTAGGCATAGGTTTTGTAATTTGGCTGGCGATCTCAGGAGCAGAAAAGAAACGCCGCCGCAGTATTGGAGAAACACTTGATACTGCTAATACTCTCGGAGATATATTTTTTAGTGGGCCATGCGGTGGTGGAGCATGTGGTGGTGGAGCATGCGGTGGTGGTTGATCAGGAACAACAAACCCGTTTCAGCACTCACTTGCTGATGTCGGCGGGGTTCACCATAACTGTTATGAAATTATTTTAACACAGAACACATTGGGATTTTAAACTATGAGCATCATGCCGTTTGACACAGCCGAATATATCGAAGAATTGAAAATTTCCGGTGTACCAGAAGAACATGCTAAAGTTCAAGTAAAACTATTGGTTAAAGCTCTGAAATCTGAGGATATTGCCACTAAGTGGGATATAAAATCTATTGAAGCTTCCACAATAATTGAAATTGAGAAAGTGCGTGGAGAGATAAAAGCTCTTGAAACTTCCACAACTGTTGCTATCAAAGAACTTGAAACTTCCACAACTGTTGCTATCAAAGAACTTGAAACTTCCACAACTGTTGAGATTGGAAAAGTGCGTGGAGACATTAAAGCTCTTGAACTATCTACAACACTTGCCATCACGGATCTTGGAACGTCTACTAAAATCAGCATTTCAGAATCAAAAACAGAAATTATCAAATGGATGACAGGCATAGTAATGGCTCAGATTGGGCTCATAATAGCTGCTATTAAATTACTCCAACCATGATACACAGGAGGGGATATACTTTGAAAGGAATGACTCGGGGAGAACTAATTCTAATCGAGATGTTCTAATAATTTATTATCCCTGATGTCGGTAAAACGATCAAAGAAACTTAATTGCAGCAATTACTAAACCTATGCCGCCAATCTGCCATTTTATCATTCTCAGTTCCATTTCGGTAATTTTGGATTCTAATCTGACAATAGCCCCTGTAAACTTGGATTCTATATTGTCAATTTTAGAATCTAATCTGACAATAGCCCCTGTGAGATTAGATTCTATTTTGCCCATTTTAGATTCTAATCTGACAATATCCTCTGTAAGCTTGGATTCTATTTTGTCCATTTTGGAATCTAATCTGACAATATCACCTGTGAGATTAGATTCTAATCTCACAATGGCCCCTGCGAGCTTGGAATCTATACTGTCAATTTTAGATTCCAATCTGACAATAGCCCCTGTAAACTTGGATTCCAATCTGACAATAGCCCCTGTAAACTTGGATTCCAATCTGACAATATCCTCTGTAGTTGCCAAATTATTAGAATCAAAAGCCTCTAACAATGCTTTAGCTTGCAATCTGGCGTCACCTTCTGGAATACCCATATCAACTAAAGATTCCGAATAACTCAATGCATCAAACATAATTAATTTCGCTCCCTTAAAAACATGGGTCAAAGAAACTTAATTGCAGCAATTACTAAACCTATACCACCAATTTGCCATTTTATCATTCTCAGTTCCATTTCGGTAATTCCAGTCTTTAGTTCTGCAATATCAGCCTTTGTGCCAGCCCTTAGCTCTGTAATATCAGCTTTCAGCTCTGTAATATCGGCTTTCGTACTAACCCTTAGCTCTGTAATATCGGCTTTCGTACTAACCCTTAGCTCTGTAATATCGGCTTTCGTACTAACCCTTAGCTCTGTAATGTCGGCTTTTGTTGCCAAATCATTAGATTCAAAAGCTTTCGACATCACCTTGGCTTGTAGTTTTGCTTGATCTTCTGGAACGCCTATGTTTACCAAAGATTCCGAATAGCTCAATGCATCAAACATGATGGTTTTCACCTCAAATTCAATAGTGAACCCTACTAGAAATTTATACCACCACCGAAAATATGCTAGATTTTACGAGTTTGTAAGGATGCATGCTAGGTTGTGCAATAGGTGCAGGGGGAACAAGCGGCATAGGGGGACGAGAAGATAGTGATTGCACATGCAAACTTGTTCTGCATGAATTCGCACGGGCTTTAGGTGATATACGAGTATACACAGGTTTGTGTTTTCTCAACCAAATTTCAATTTACAAGACCTTTTGTCTCTAATCCATCATCCGCTTTGCACAAAATATTTGCAATATGTTGACCCAATAGCCTGCTCGCTTCACTCGTTGTACTATTGTGTAAAATGAAATTCAAGGTATTCGCACAAATCGCACCTTGAGACAATTCTGTATCGTCTGTCAACAAAACAATTTCCGTTTTTGGATAATACGATTCAATCCTAATCTTGGCCGTCATGCCACTACCTAAATATTCAAATAAATGAAGGTCAACGCCCCGTGTGATTAAAAGACGTTGACCATACAACACCATAGACCATGCACACATATAAAGGATTGAATTAAATATGGCACAAGGCACATGGTTACGCCACTATGTACCACCCGTGTGAACGCATATAAAGGAATGAATTAAATATGCTACAAGGCACATGGTGGCGTAACCTGCATCACCAGCACACGGTGATATATCTGGCTTGGCTAACCGGCGACAAAACGATAAATCAAGTACTTACACAAGGTGTTCCACGTTCATAACTCATAACATCAGTTACCTCCTTGTTTGATAACGGCGAATGATTTCGCATCTAATTTAACAAAAATCACAAGGAAATTCTACTAAAAAAAGCTGACACCGCCTAGCTCTAATTAAACGATGCCAGCCCTACGCTCTCACGCGGCGAAGGAGTAACCAAGTCCGCATGAGGCGTATTCTGTATCAGCAACGTGCGGCATATGGGCGTACACCACGCACTGCTGCTGCTGAAAATAAAGCTACCACTGCCAGATTAACAGTGGCAACCCTATATCACTGTGCGAAAAAGGAGTTTCAAGTCTTAGAAACACAGTGATATACCCGATCAGAATTCTATGAAAATTGATACAATTTTGAAAACAAAACCTAAACCCAATAATACCGTTAACAGCAACAATATCATCATCATAACATATCTGATTAGAAATTCACACGGATTTTCCCACTGATGCTATGGGATGTGAAATCAGGCCGCACACCAAGATCATAATCCATACTGAGGACATAAACACCGTCGTCACTCGCATAATCAACACCAGTGCCAATGATTGCACCAAGCGCGGCAGGTTTTGGCGCACTACCGGTAGCAAGAACTGCACCAGTGCTTACCCACGATGATGTCACTTCTGCTCTTTCCTGGAGAACATCCCAATCTGCAACCAAACGCAATTCGGGCATAAAAACACCACCACCCGTATTAAAGCTG
>Ga0209976_10002560_pt1 | contig 10327 bp, 8 predicted proteins | sample SumtaG_FD_182806 | JGI IMG/M metagenome (GOLD analysis project Ga0209976, IMG submission 182806) | Deep subsurface microbial communities from Indian Ocean to uncover new lineages of life (NeLLi) - Sumatra_00157 metaG (SPAdes) (version 2) | ecosystem: Environmental > Aquatic > Marine > Oceanic >... | reverse complement strand
AGCTTATACTTCCAACATGGACATTTTACTATACATTCTAATCTATATACCATGCTGATAGGTTCGCCGGGAACTAAAAAATCTAGCGCGATTAAGATAGGTGCTAGATTACTATCGAAAGCAGGTTATACTACATTCGCTGCTAAGAAAACCAGACAAGAGAAGTTCTTATTAGATATGGCTGAACAGGCTGATAGATTTCTAGGAACTGATGCAGAGGGATTAAATTTAATGGAGGCTAATCTCTTTGGTGATGAAGGTGGTAGAGATGATAACCGCTTAGTAACTAGCACACGCTATAATGACTGTCCTCCGTGTGAAACATTTGTAGCAGCAGACGAGTTTAATAACTTTATTGGTATAGGTAATACTGACTTCATATCTATACTAGGAGAACTTTGGGACTATGATGGAATCTATGACTATCGACTTAAGAATAGTAAGTCTGTATATATTCCTAACCCTACTATTTCTATCCTCGGTGGGAATACTCCTACTGGGTTCTCTCAAGCATTTCCAACTGACACGCTTGGGCAGGGTTTCTTTAGTAGGCTCATTCTTGTGTATGGTGAGCCTTCTGGTGTTAAACATACTTTTCCTCCTACACCTGATCTAATAGCACAGAAGAAATTAATAGACTGGCTGCATAAGATAAAGGCAGAAGCATCAGGTGAAGTTACATTAACCCCAGAAGCTAGGAAACTAATGAATGAAATCTATCATACATGGGAAGGCATAGATGATCTCAGATTTGAGCACTATGCTAATAGAAGGCTTACACACCTTATTAAACTTACATTAGTATTGGTAGCTTCTAGGATATCTACAGTAATAGAACCAATAGATATAGTCTATGCTAATACTTTGCTATCTTTTACTGAACAGCTTATGCCGAAAGCATTAGGAGAGTTTGGTAAAGCTAGGAACTCAGATATTACACATAAACTGATGCTAGCTTTAGATGGAACAACCTTACCTATTACCCTACAAGGTTTATGGAAAGTAGCACATCAGGATTTAGATAATAGGAATCAGCTAGTAGATATTATAAACAATCTTTTACAAGCTGAGAAAATACAACCTGTAGAGGGTGGATATTTACCTATTAAGAAAGTATTATCAAAAGGAACAGTAGGTCTTATAGACTGGAATTTACTTACACAAGCAGAAAGAGGATTACTATGAAAACACTAACAGTATATCACGGAGACTCTTGTATTGATGGATTTACTAGTGCATGGCTATCAACTGTAGCAGCAGGACAAGCGGGAGAAGAAGAACCTGAGCTATACCCTTTAACTTATAGAGAAGGGCAAGAGGCAGCATTAGCTCAGCACATAGTAGATAATTATGTAAAAGGTAAATACTATGATACAATCCTTATACTAGATATATCTCTTACTGAAGCGGCCCTAGAAAATCTAACGAAAATTTCTAGGGCTAGGATCATAATGCTAGATCATCATAAGACAGCTTTCGATAGGTATGTACCAGATAAACCACGCACTAAATATGAGAAAAGAAATTTAAATTTACATAACTTACGTGTTTATATAGCTCTAAACAATGGACTATCTGGTGCTGGTATGACCCATATGTACTTCTTTCCAGATACAGAAGCACCATTGCTAGTACAGCATGTGCAAGATAGAGATATCTGGTCATATGATATGGAGCATACTAAAGCAATAGATCAGTTCTTAAAGAATCAAGAACAAACTATAGAGAACTGGACTGATATTAATGCAAAGATGTGCCATGTTACTGGGTATGAGGAAGTAGTACAGGAAGGAAAACAATTACTAGCTGATCATGAAGCTAAGGTACTAGATCTAGCACACACATCTATGTGGGTAGCTCTTAATGGGGCTAAAGGACTTATGGTAAGTTGTGGATATGAGTACGCATCCGATGTAGGTCATGAGTTATGTAGAGAATCTGGCACTTATGGTCTGACTTACTTTACAACAGGCGAAAAGAATGAGCTGCTACAAGTCTCGCTACGATCAGAAGGGGACTATGATGTAGAAGTGATAGCTAGAAAGTTTGGAGGAGGTGGTCATAAGAATGCTTCTGGCTTTATTATATCTAAAGACTTATTCTTTTCAGGAGCATTAACGTGACCGAAGAACACTCTAAGGGAAGAAGGGTAGTGATGTTCTCTGAAGCAAGAATAGCTTTCGAGAAAGAAATAAGAGACAACCACCCTAAGCTAGCTATGAAAATACTTGTAGCTTCTAAAGAACTTGGTATGGCTGACAATGAAATGAACCAAGGCATAGCTGTAGGAACAGTAGCTGCTGAATTTAATATAGTTATGGATGGTTACTATGAACCTAGCCAGATAGAGTTTATGTATAACCAGCTATGGCATAAGTTACGAGCTAGTGACTCACCGATAGGAAATCTGATAAGACCAGACGGGAGTACATTACAGTGAGAGTATTTTGGTGGAGTGGACCAACTGCAAGTTACATGACTCTGTACACAGCTAAGTTAGAGGATGGACCGCACCAAGCAGTTCAGCCATTACCTGTGACAGATATACAGATGGTAATACTGCTGCAAGAGGACGCTAAAGAAATATCTTGGAGAACTGCTGACCTGTTAGGTTGGCCTACTTAGACTTACCTTTAATCTTCTCAACTGTACGCATGGTACCTAATAGACCTAGCATACCCAGAGTAAGTTGCATGATTACACTCGTAGGCAACTCTGGTCCCGGCTTGTCTGCTATCCACTGAATCCATGGGTTAATCAACACCATGTTCATAACACCTAAACCACACACCCAACCAATAAAAGGTCGCCAGTTTGCTTGGAACCAGAACCTACTCTGAGCATCTAGCTTATTAAGTTCTACCTGAGCCATGTGAGGTTGCTGATTTAACCGCATACGAATTTCTTCGTGAGTTAGTTTCTCATCCTTACTTGTAAACAGGTTGTCTAGGATATTACCTACCGCTGTTACTCCAGCTACAGCAACTTCACCCTGACCACCAAAGATTTTACCTAAGAAGCCCATATCACCACCATTTCCATCTTGTCATAAAGTGAGGTATTAGCCAGAGTAATAGACCAAGAACAAATGCTCTAGCTACCCATCGCCACACCTCTCGTTGATCTTCACCAGTACCAATAATCCACCATACAAATTCAGAGAATGTATCACCGCCAGCTTCTCTCTTAATAGCAATGAACTCAACTATCGCAAAGGCTAGAAGCCATGCAATCCAAAAGAACTTAAATGGAGGATACGGAACCATCACCTAGTTACTCCTAGTTGAGCACAGCTAGGTCGTACATACCTAACTTTTGACATAGAGTTGTAGTCTCTTATTAATTGTTTGACAGTAGGCTCCAAAGCATCACGTAATGCGGGATTTTCACAGATCAACTTTAAGTGCTTTTCAATTCTTTCTTCAATCTGAAAAGACTGAATGTTGTTAAGCTGTTCTTGTATCTCTCCCACAGCCACTTCACCAGCAGGGTGCATTCCAGTATTGTGCATCTTGATATATTCGCTTACTTCTTTCTCTGTTGCTAGTCCACCAATTTGAGTTGAAGCATACCCTAGAAACATAAGAATAGGAATGACCGAACCAAATAAGTTGATCATATACGTCCCCTTGTTAGCTTTACCATGTTCCCTAACTGAATCTATTGCGTGGCTACTCATTACATTTTTCCTTCATGTATTAAGCTATAATGGTTACCGTCATCTTCTCCGGGTTCTCCGGGATGATCATCCTTATCCCAGTTACCTCCCCAGCGACATAATTCATGAGAGTTTTCCCAATGTTCTCCAGACTCTTGATGCTGTATAGTCTCAGCTAAGTAATCCCCAGCTATGAATAAGTTAATATCACCAGCAAGTTTCAGGTAGTGATTGCTTTCTTCTCTGTGTCCTTCTCTTGCCCACACATCACCTAGCCTATACTGATAGCCCATAGCTGTAAGCCACACTAAGTGTGCAACATAAAGCCTAGCAAACAGTTCTTGCTTTTCTCCTAGTCTCATGAGCTTCTCCTTATCGTCCGCTAAAGTCTCTAACAGGTTCACCACCCATAATCTCTTGCATAGCTTGATTAAAGGGGCTATTAAGATTAAGTAGTATTTCATTAGCTTGTGAACTATTAGCTTCTTTATATAATTGAGTAAACCATCCTGCAAATTCTTCTTGCCTACCGCCTATAGCAGCATAGTCCGCAGCAAAATTATTAATCTGTGCGCTAGTAGGATTATTACCAGCAAGCACGGTAGACTTAATCGCTGATCCTAAGATGTGTCTTTTCCTAGCATCCTTTAATCCATAAGTTTGAAATCGGTATGTAGCATCTAATGCTATAGCTTCATCCAGTGGCTTACCTCCAGCTATACGAGCTAGATTAGCTAGATTAAGCAGGTCATTAGCAGCTACCACATTACCTCTTTTAGAGGTACTAAAGGATGCGCGCTGAGGATTATTAAATGCTTCTAATGTAGCACCTAGTCCTGCTAGTGGACGGCTGATACCGTTATGCTCAAGTCCCTTAAGTAAAGTAGTAGCTACATCACCTCCCGCTGCTAAGCCTTGAGAAACAGTTACTAAATTCTTCACAAACTTACCAAAGGCTTGTACGATAGGTACTTTAGCAGGATTGACAGGCAGTATAGTAACTTGTCTAGGGTTAAGATCACCACGAGTATATAGATTAACTTTCAAATCTGGATGTAGTAGACCCAGCGCAGTACTAGCTATACCAAACATTAAGAAGTCTCCAGCTTCTTTACCTGCTATTCCATAGGTAGCATCATACGCATCTCTGTGCTGAGTATTACCACTAGCAGATCCTACTATGTGAGTGTTAACTGCATTGAACGCAGGTAAGCCATTCATACCATGTATAGTACCTTGCAATCCTAGCAGGGTTAAAGCATCTTTACCATGTCCCTCTCCTACATGACGGAACAGCTGTTGTAGCAAGTTAAACTGGTAAGTCTGAAAGAGTCCTACAGCCTGTCCTATAGGTCCTTGAAATGCCATAGGTCTTTGAGATGCTAAGTAGTTACCTTGTGTTCTATTTACAAATGTATTGATATAAGATAGTTGTTCAGCTTTAGAGATAAGACCTCTGCTAACTCCTACATCTGAAATTTGTTTCATTACATCAGCAGCTATGAAGCGGTTAAACTCTTCTGCTAATCTGTTACCAGTGAATCGTTCACCAGCATCTCCTAGATCTCGCATATTCTTTCTAAGACCATTAATCTTAGAGTTCCAAGCATCTACTGATTCTCGACCAGTGAAAGTAAGAGTATCAATAGCATCTCGATACTGATCAGTGATAGAAGTTAGGTAGCCATTATCTCTATAAAACTGCATGGTAGGGCCTTGCAAGCCTTCTTCATGTAATCTCTTAAGAGAATTAGCTATAAGCTTAGTAGGTGCTAACATAGAGCCACCATCAGTACCGGGCACTGTTATTCTAGTAAGCTTTGCTAGTTCTCCTATTGCATCACTGTCACCTCTAGCTATAGCACGCTGTACTGCTTTCATCTCTGCACCAAGTAATACATTAGCAGAAACTGCATTATTAATAGCATTAAGGGGATCCCACCGTAATACCAGAGTAGCCATTGTGCTGTTAGCTTTCTGTACTATAGCACTAAGAGTACCAGTAGCAGGTCGTGCATTTGCAAAGATATTCATCTCAGCATCGTATGCTACTCCTTTATAACCTGCTCGCTCTAGCATCTTATTGATCTGACCTACATCAGCATCACCCTTAGTAGCGTAGAAAGCATCACTCGCAGATTTTTGTACCTGTGATATTACAGTATCCGCATACCTATTAAGAGAAGTCCAAATAGGATAGCTAGCATTATCTTTGACTGCCAAGGCAGTTTTAATATAGGAACCAAATGGATTCCTAACTGATTCCTCAGCGAAAGTAAGTAAGCTTTGATCAGAGAACTTAGATGTTTGTATGTTGGTAGCTTCATCTCCCAATCTCCTTAGCTCTTCAAATTGTACTTCATACTTAGCACTTACAGCTTCCCGCACCATACCTGTCTCTCGTTGCAAGTGCCAGCTTAATGCGTCATCTACTATCTTCTTAGGATCAGTAGATACAATGAAGGGAGCACTAGTACCTGCTCGCTGTGCTTCAGTGTTAAGGTATGTGCTATTCAGCGTCTTTTCATAATCCCACTGTCCGAAGTTAGCAAAGTATTCTTCAGCCTCACCCTTAGTAAGCACCTCCAGATGTGGATTACCCTGCTCAATCTTAGCTTTCATCTTCTTAAGTTCATCAGCATTGGTAGCAAAGAGAGTACGATTAGCATTACCCCCAGTAGCTGAACGATCTACTACCATAGCAAAGTGTTTATGATCTTGTGGGTTTACTGGAATAGGATAAAAAGCATCAGCTGATCTAGAAATTTCTACTCCTTGGGATGCTTTAATAGCTGCAAGGCCTTCAGTACGTATTCCATTAACTTGTATATGTGAAGATACCATATCTCGTACTTCTTGAGATAGCAGTGGTATTTCTAATGGCATATCAGGATCAGGGAGTATGAAGTTTTCAGGCATAGCAGTCTTATTAGCTGTAGCTACTTCCACCATTTCATCATAGCGTTTCATTACAGCAGGTATCAATGCATCACCAGCTTCATTAAGTGCGTACTCTCCTTTAATGTTTCTCACATTAGCATTAAGAGTAGCCCACTCTATTGCCGCTTCTTGATTCTGACCAAGAGCATACAGGTGTGGTTCTAATACATCTCTTGCCCTAGTCTTAAAGTCTCCGATAGCTCTAGATGTAACTGACCCTACATACTCAACAAGACCTGCAAGAGAACCATAGTTAGAAGATGCGGCTGTAAAACGACCCGGCCCTGCACCAGTACTTACAGCTCCAGCTCGTACTCTTGGTGTAGTAATCTCAGGTAAAGCTGCCATGATTTCATCACCAAGTACATAAGCAGCAGCATTATTAGTGCCAAGCTGATACACTCTCTGATGTTCTTTAATGACTACCATGTTTTCAGTTACAAAATTAGATATATCATCTATCCCAAGATTTGGTTCTCTACGAGCGCCATCATATACAGCTCTTACTGTCTGTGGAAGTTCCCAGATTTCTTTACCACCTTCACTAGAAGGTCCTAGCTGAATCTTATTACCTATTACTTCTGCACCAAGTTTCTCTGCAGTTTCCGCTGTGTAAGAATCTAATGCTAGCATATCATCTTGATGATAGTTACCTTCAGGAGTAGTTTTAACTTCTCCACTAAGAACTCTGTCTCGTATGTTCACAATCCTAGCTATCTGTTCTTGAGTTAGTGCTAGTTTCTCTTTACCACTCGTGATTAGTTTGTTATTCTTTGCTAGCAGTTGATTAGCTAATGCGATTTTCTGATCAAATACATACTTTTGTAATCCCATTATAGCAGGATCACCAACAGCATCTTCAGCTAAGATTATTTTAACATTAGGATTAGTTGCTGCATCAGGTACTTCACGCAAGAGCTTCTCTAACATAGGAATATCATTGCCATGGATAGTTACTGGCCCAGCTGCAAAGTTATCTAGCTGACTACTTCTACTCCAAATATATCTAGCTTCTACTTCTCTAGGTGTAAGATTCATGATATCACCTACACCAACTGTACTTTCTGAAGCAGACTTACCTGTGTTGTTAGCTTGAGAGAATCTAAAAGGTGTTTGATCTCCTACTTTTACAGTATGCTTAGTTACTACTATACTTTCACCACGGTTCATGCTATCAGCTAAAGACCTTCCGGGTGCTGACTCATAGACTTGTCCAGCATCATCTCCCCACATGCGTATGTAAGCTATATATTTTTGGTCACTAAGAAACGCTGCCATTTCAGGATCATCTAGAGATACCTTACCTTCAGCTATCTTCTTAGTCATGCGTTCTATATCATTAACAGTTTTAGTAGTTTGACCTAAACGAGAAATATCAAGTAGATCTATGTAATTATATTGCTGATTAGTTATATGAGTATTAGCTAAAAGTCCATGATAGATACCAGCTATCTCCTGATCGCCATTAGCTAATTCCCCTACCTGTCTCCTTACTCTACCTGTCAGTTTCCGTATTGTAGTGTTACGAGCAGAAGCTAGATTACCTAACAGTTCTGCATCACCCACTGTAGGAAGTTCAGGTATATTTTTAAGCTGCTCTAAGTCTAGCGAGATACTTTCATGTGTTGCAGATCTACTAGCAGACTCTTCTATGAAAGTAAAAGGTCTTGCTGCTTCATCCCATGTACCTGCTGCTTTTTTTAAGGCACTAGATACTACAGCTGTGTCAACTGCTGCTCCAAATGCACCAAAGATTCCGCCACCTATAGCGACATTAACTACAAAATCTCCGAAGTCTTGGTTCTCTAGTATAGGACTAGAAGACAGAGTAGCAACTACACCTACTTCAAATGCAGTAGCTTCCAATATATTCTGACCAAAGCCAGCACCTATAGCTCGTAAAGCATTACTGTTAGATAAGCTAGCAGGTGCAGTACCGCTAGCTACTTCCTGTATAGCAGCAGCTAACTTAGTCTTTCTGGCGGGCACAAGTAATCCTAAGCCCTGAGACATATTCTTACCATACTTACCAGCAGCTATAGCTCCTTTAAGAGATTTCTGTCCTGCATTCAAGACTCTAATTGCACCGAGTCCGGGTACTAAGGTAGATGCCATGAAGCCTACTAAGTCAGCGCCGCCTTTATGATCTTTATAAAATTCACCAAGATCTGAATCTAATGCAGATACTACGTCCTCAGTTTTAGATATCTTATTATCTCCACCAAACATATTTCCTATGCTAGCAGGAATGTTATAAATCTCATTAGCACCAGAGATTAAAGATACCCCTATGAACTTTGATATACTAGCTGGTGCCTGAACTACAGACTGCAAAAATGTGGGGTTACGATTAGCTAGATTCAAAGTATCAGCTGCTGCATAGTAGCTAGGCATTTTACCAGTTTCTACTGCTTCTTGAAAAGCTGTTTTAGCCATTAGCTATTTCCCTTCCCTAGCTGTATCTAAGTCTGCTTCAAAAATAGTGGAAGCAAGCATAGATATTAGATGCTGTCTTACTTGTACCTGATCGGTTATATCTAATGTAGTAAATCTAACTGCAGAATCTAGTGGATCTCTAAAAGGAGTTATATCTTGCAAACTGGTTATATTAGTAGTAAAGATAGAAGTGAGCACTTTTGGTTTCATCACTCTCATATTAACTGAAGATATATAAGGAAGGCCAACAGTTTGCATACCATGATGATTTATATTACTGTTAAGTGCTATGACATTACCCATAGCTACTATACCTTCTATTACCTGCTCTTGTGAAAGAGTACCAGCTTGCATAGCTACTATCCCCTTAGCGATAATAGTATCTACATTAGTATCTTCATTATTTTCAGGTGTAAGTACTTCAGAAAACAGTGGTTGCTGTGCTAGAGTAGGAGATAACTCTGCCATCTGAGGAATAGTAGGCGGTTGTAAAGGATTAGTAACATCACCAAACACTATCTCTGTTCCTTTATCTTCCATGTACTTTCTAGCAGTAGCATTAAATTCAATAGCTCTACCTATATCATCAGTTGGTACAAGATGAGGTTCTTCTTCATGCTTTCTCTGTAAGACAGAACGTACTTCTCGTAATATTTTTATGCCAGCAATATCATTACTTATTATTCCATGCTGTTCCATAAGAGTAAGGTTTGTATTAGCCTTAGCGGGAGTAGTTCCTAGGATGAATTCCCCATTAGGCCCACGTGCTGAACCTAGTTGACGCATTAAAGCATACAGGGTATTACCAGAATCAAGCTGTGAGTTAATAACTTCAGAAGTTTCTACTGCATGAGCACCAAAGATAAAGCTTTGGTAAGCCTGTACAGTAGCTGCGTTATCAGCTTTAACTACAGCAGTATCTACTCTTTTCTTACGAGCATCATCTAGTAATGCTAATGCTTCAGTTGTCCTACCTGCCTCTAGTAATTTAGCAGCTCTTGCATTTATTCCAAGTATCTCATTGTTAAGCTCCTGTGCCCTAACTGCTCCTGTCTTCTGTGCTAACCTAAGATCAGAAGTCTCTTGCAATTCATTAAATTCAAATTCAGCTCTCTCAGAAGCTGTAATAGCAGCAGCATTTATAGCTTGCAGTGCAGCTTCTTTAGCAGGATCTTGTTCTCGGTCCAATGCTAGAGCTGATGCATCTAAGTTTACTTCAGCTTGTCGCCTTGCGATGATTGAAGCTGCGAGCCTATCATCTAGAGTAGTATCATCTACAGTAAGAGCTATGAT
>Ga0209976_10002559_pt1 | contig 10335 bp, 14 predicted proteins | sample SumtaG_FD_182806 | JGI IMG/M metagenome (GOLD analysis project Ga0209976, IMG submission 182806) | Deep subsurface microbial communities from Indian Ocean to uncover new lineages of life (NeLLi) - Sumatra_00157 metaG (SPAdes) (version 2) | ecosystem: Environmental > Aquatic > Marine > Oceanic >... | reverse complement strand
ATATCACTTAAAACGGAGTAGGCTTCTGAGATTTTTTTGAATTTTTCTGGATCTCCCCCTTTGTCTGGATGGTGTTTTCGGGCCAATTTCCTATAAGCGGTTTTTATTTGTTCAAGAGTAGATGATCTTTCGATTTCCAATATACTATAGTAATCGCTCATTTTTCTTTTTCAGTATGCGTTTAACTCTCCATAAAATGAATTTATAGTAGGAATTTTTATTATATAAAATGGGAGAATATAAGAATTATTCAAGTTATTTTTTCTTAGAAAAATGTATGGTTGGAGGATTCCCCACTCAAAGCCAAGTAGATGAATTAACTTCTATGGGTGTGAATATGTTTGTAGATTTAACAGTACCCGGAGAAGTCGATATGTATACAATACCTGAAAATTGTATTTATGTCAATTATCCTATAAGTGATAGACAAGTACCGTCTAATATTCCTTTATTTGCTGCTTTGATACTTAAAACATACGATTTTATACAGAATGAAAACTCTAAAGTATATATACATTGTAAAGGGGGTCATGGTAGATCTGGTATATTAGTAGCATGTCTTTTATATCTTTTAAACCCAGGTATTAGTACCGAAAAGGCTATATTATTGACAACTGAAGCGCATTCTAGACGTTTAGTTATGCGAGAAAAGTGGAGAAAAATGGGGTCTCCGCAAACATATTTTCAAAAGAAATTTGTTCACAAAATGTTTACTAATTTATTTTTCTTCAAAGCTTACAGAACCGGGGCAACAGTTGGGTTCAGCAATTATTCATTTCACAATATCACAGTTGATGATCATCCTAACCCTTTCTTGCCAGATGGCGTTTTTCCAACTAGTGAAGCGCTTTTTCAAGCGTCTAAGAATCCTAAAGACCCGTCTTATGTGCAACGTCAAATTCAATCCAAAAACCCAAAAGTTTCAAAAAACATTGCTCAACGCGTAACTATAACAGATGAATGGGATCAAAACAAAAAGCAAATCATGAAGGATATTATCAGATTGAAATTTGATCAACATTCTCATATACGAGAAACTCTTGTTAGAACAGGATTACGAAAGATTGTTTTTAATTCAAGACGTGATGATTTTTTTGGTATAGGTCACGAACAAAATGGTGAAAATGTCCTAGGTAAAATCTTACAGGAATTAAGAGAAGAATACCAAAGACTGTTACTGGTCTAAAAATGAGAACAGAAGAATAAAATGATAAGAGTTGCTTCATTCGATATTGGTAAAAAGAATTTCGCTTTTGTAGTTGAAGAATTTACACAAGATGATATTCAAAATATTAACAAAAAAGATTTGAATTCAGTGTACAAGCACGGTAAGGTAATTGTTTTTGAAAATCTAGATTTAACAGCTAATTGCAATAAAAAATGTTATTTAGACCCTAGAACTTTTATCAATATGACAGATACATTAGATAGATATGCTTCTCTTTGGGACACTTGTTCGTCATTTGTCATAGAACAACAAATGTCATTTGGTAAGAAGAGAAATACCATGGCATTGAAATTAGGTCAACATTGTTATAGTTATTTTTGTATTAAATATCGAGATTTCAAGGATGTGATAGAGTTTCCCTCGTATCACAAAACACAGGTGTTACAAGCACCCAAAAAATTTGGTAAAATCAAGAAAAAATTAAAAAATGGAAAAACTAAATTCATTAAAGATAATCACAAAAAATGGAGTATCAGAGTTGCTAAAGAAATACTGGAATTAAAATGTGATGAAAAACATCTAGATATTTTAGACAAGATGAAGAAAAAGGACGATGCTAGCGATTGTTTGTTGATGATACAGGCATATATGATTTTGTTCAAATTGTGATTTATTATATTTCTAATATAATAAATGAACTACTTATTCTTAATTTTAGGTATACTTCTCGTCGCGGCATCCGGTGTCGTTGTTTATTTCACCGTTGAAAATAACAAAGATGATCCCGATACACTACAAATAATACTGTATAGTGTTTCCGCTTTAATGGGTCTTATTGTTTCTGTACTTTGTTTCTGTGCAGCAGTTAATTGTGGTAAGAAAGGAAAGAAAGGAAAAGGTAAAAAAGGTTACAAATTTCGATGAGGCGGAAAAAGTTAATCGAATTACATTGTAGAAGTCATTAAGCAGTAATATGCGTAATGACGTTTTTGGTAGAAAAACCTCGCGGTTTACTAAAAACTGAGAATTAATGACTTCCACAACTCTCAATATAATCGGCGACAGGTGGTATGCTTGGATTATAGAAACCCAATTTCGCTGCTCGATCTAATAAATCATCGTATATTTTCCAAAATTTAGGCGTATGACCAACCTCATCGCATACCGCATGTGCTAATTCATGAACAGCTACGTAAACTAACATATTCTTATTATAATATTCTCCATCCTGATCAGTGAGACACAAAGTGATGTCTTTTTTGTTTACGGTGTAAGATTTTTTACCTTTATCGATGGTTACATCATTTGCTTTAGGATGTATTTTAGAGAGTATAGCATGGAGTTCTAGTAGCATTGGATCTTTTTTGGTAAATTTTTCACTTGATTTGGTTACTAAAACCAAAATCAAGGCGATGAAAAGTAGGCACAATAAGGAGCCAAACATCATGATTAATGAGCAATTATCCATTTATTAAAATGAAAAAAATATACTAAAAAACAATAAATAAGGATGGAATCCAGTGAGATAAAAAACATTTTATCAAAGTATTTAACAGTTGAAAAAAACGTTGATATTTTTTCAAAACATATAGCTCGTGTTGATGGTGAGTTTTTGGAACAAATATTGTATGAATTGTGTGTTGATTTAAGTGTCAAAAAATCTATCAAAGAATGTTATAAAAAATTAGTTGGTAGTCAGTACGCTTATGGTGAAAAAGCTTTTGAAAAGTTTAGAATCTCGCAACAAGAACAAGACGATTTTGTTACTTCCCCAGCTGAGGTAGAAGAAGGAGTCTTAGAATGCAAATGTGGGAGTAAAAGAACAATATCTTTTACATTACAGACTAGATCGGGCGATGAAGGTACTAGTGTATGGGCTAGGTGTGTAGAATGTGGAAATAAATGGCAAGCATAAATAAAAATTCTATTAAACGAATAATAGAATTTTTTTGTACTAATAATAAATGAATAGTGATTACTATAATTTAGGACAAACAAGTAAATACACCGGAAATTCTCCGTGGTGTTATTCTTATGAAAAATCATTAAGAGATTCAACTGACCAATTTGGTTCATTGTTAAATACTGATGTCAAAACGTACATGGTAAGCCCATGTCATCCTCATCATAAGCGTCATCATCCAGACCACCAATCTCACCACCATTCACACCACCAATCTCACCATCATTCACACCACCTAAAACCTTCTCCAGCACCTAGACCGTCTAGCGATTATTCAGGAGTTTATTAGAACCAAACTATGTCATAACAAGACTTAATATAAATAGATTGTTAAATATTTTTACTTAAAAACTTAAAAGAACCAAAAAATGTCTAGAAACAGTGGTTCACATTCCCCTAAAAAAATTAAGATCAAAGAGTTAAATCCAGACTTGATTCCACCATCAACTGATACTTACAGAAACCCTGGTCAGGGTGGTAGCAAGATTGTCGTCATAGGAAAGCCAGGTACAGGTAAAACAACCCTTATTACCGCTCTTTTGAATGCTAAAAAACACATTTTCCCAGTTGGTATGGTAATCTCGGGAACTGAAGATAGTAATGGACATTACAAAAAAATCTTCCCTGATAGTTTCGTATACAACAAGTACGACGAAGATGTAATTCAAAACTTTATCAAAAGGCAAAAGATAGCTAAACAGCATCTACAGAACCCTTGGGCTGTAATTTTACTAGATGATTGGTACAGACGACCCTAAAGCTTTTTCTAAACCTTTGCAACAAGGTATGTATAAAAACGGTCGGCATTGGAAAATGTGGTACATTCTCTCATTACAGTATGGTATGGATGTCAAACCGGTGATTAGAACAAACGTAGACGGAGTTTTTATTCTTCGTGAACCAAATTTACGAAATAGAAGGGTTCTTTGGGAAAATTACGCGAGTTGTATTCCTGATTTCAGAGATTTTTGTGATATTCTCGATCAGCTCACCGATGATTATACAGCTCTGTATATCAACAATGCAACACAAAGTAATGATATCCAGGACTGTATTTTTTGGTACAAAGCACCGAGAATCACAGAGTCTTGGAGATTTGGTTGTGACGAGTTTTGGATGCATCACAATGAAAGGTACGATCCTAATTTTGTTCCACCTGTAATATAATTTTCATTACACTTTTTGTGTTAATTTTTATTTGTAAACAAATAAAAATGATTGAGACAATGATTAAATATTTCTTTCAATTTTTACCAATCATACTAATGGTTGTAGCAGCCATTGCTGTGTTAATAAATAACAAAGAAGGATTGTCATTAAAAGAAAATATCGGTAAGCAAACTTTACGATACGTTGTCGGGGGTAATGGTATATTTGCAGGTACATCACATATTTTTTTCCAAAATGTCGCTGCCAAAAGTATAGGATGGGAATGTAAACAACAGGGCAAAAATCATCTTAACGGATTTCAATATGAAATGGGTGTTACCAACTACGCAATTGCGGCTGCTGGTATATTAGCATCAACTGATAAGTATTATAACACTGATTATAGAACTGCCGTTGTAACTTTTGTCAGCATTGTGTATTTGGGATGTGCATTAAATCACATTCGAGAGGCTATTTTTCATAAAAATTTCAACATACAGAATATAGGACCATCATTTATAAATGATGTTGTAACACCCATAGTATTACTGTTAACTCTCGATTAATTTTTGATTCTAACTGTTGTGTACTTCATAGAACCAACCGCGTGACGAAGTGTTGGGAGAGGTTCTTTTCGGCATCCAGAAGGACAACTGCTAGCTACAGATCTTATTTTTTCTTCCAATCTTGGCCTGTTGCTTTTTCATTCATTATTCTAATGAATGAAAATTTAAACATAATGTGGAAATGCCATTCCAAAACAAATTACCAAAAAGAACGGAGCGAACATCAGTCCCAATTCAGCGAACATAGCTGTAATTAATGCTATAATACCTAGCCCGACGCATTTATGATATTGATCATCATCAACAAAAAAATCAGCAACTATAAATCCAAGAGCTACCACTGAAAATAATAGGACACTTGCTGGGTGTTTTTTAGTAATTACTTTGTGGAATTGCACTCTTGACGGATCTAAATAAGATATTATAATTATTCCCGTGGTAATTGCTACGAGTACACTTGTCCATATAATTTGTCTATTTTGCATTTTATTATACTATTTTTATTTGTTTCGAACTTTTGTATACTTCACGGAACCAGCTGCATGGCGTAGCGTTGGGAGAGGTTCTTTTTGACAACCAGAAGGACAACTACTCGGTACCGATCTTACTTTCTTTTTCCAATCTTGTCCTGTTGCTTTTTCACTCATCACGTAAATATCACCACCATTAATCATAAATTTCATATTTTGTCCAACCGGTTTACTATTAATATACCACTGCCAATGTATAGGCATGGTAGCTCTCGGATCTCCATAATTTCCTTCACCTAAACGCCACGCAATAACTTTTCTTCTCTCAGTGTCGCCGTGATAACCTATACCTGTCTTTTTCTTGTTAAAATATTTGTTACCTTCTGCTTGAAGCATCTCAGCTTTTTTACCGAAGAAGTTTGGTAATTGACTCATCATTTCTTGAAAATGTGGTACTTGATCGTAAGCTACGATACGACCTTTTCCCGATTTATAATCGGGATCTTGAGATTTTTTAGAAAAACATAAATTATGTCTAGCATGTTTGTTTAACACCTTTTTACGTCTCGCATCCCAAAACTTTTTGTCCCAATCCAAAACTACTAGTTGATTGTAAAAATCTTTTATTTTACCACTCCCTATTAAAGCTTCCACGCCATTTCTTATTACCATTATATGAGCTGGGTCGGCTGTTACTTGTTTTCCATTTATTTCAACGCCATCCAGGCCCTTGTTCAAGTCGAAAATTTCTACTTTGTATCCCATATTTTCGAATTTACGTGATGCTTTTTGTAAATCTTGTAGATTGAATCCTTGACCTTTAGGTACAAGATGACCTATTTGTTGATTTCCTATGTGATTTTCAGCCACATCTCCGCATGTAATTGTTACAATAGCATCTACATCTCCAGTAGGTGATGTTGTTGATTTACTTTTCTTCGTGGAAACTTGTGGAATTAAAATAGGTTTTCCAGCCAAGTGATTTTCAATAGCTTGAACGAGTTCTGCCTTTCTAAGTTTGCTCCTACCCTTAATTTTAAGTGTACTTGCAAATTTTCTTAACTTAGCTAATGTTTGCGAATTTAATTGGTTAGTAGATGACATTTTATGAAAGCAATATTTTCACAAAATTCAATTTTTATTCACATGCATATCTAGCGGTATATGCAGCTGCTGTTTCATCATGTTTAGCTCTGTCATTTTTAAAAACTTCTGCAATCTCCGGTGCTAGTGGATCATCGGGATTAGGATCGCTTAGAAGAGAACATATAGATAAAAGTACTTTACCTATTGTAAGTACTGGGCTCCATTTATCTTTCAAAATATCCAAACAGATATTCCCGGCTCTGTTGATATTACAATGATAAATTGGTGTTGCAAATGTTACTTTGGGTGCTTTATAAGGATAATCTGTTGGAAATTTTATCTCTAACTTGAAAACTCCTCCAACATACGGTGTACCTTCAGGGCCAACAATGATACCTTGCCATGTAAGCAGATCATCGCCCTCGGGGCCTGCACTACATCCAGGCATAGATTTAGATTCTTCTTGGAGAAGTTTTAATTCCTTTCTAATTCGTTGTGCGGACATTTATTTGAAAAATGATTTATTAAAAAATCATTTCTCAAATATAAAATGGCATCGATGATACAAGAAACTAACAGATTACCAGAACCCTTGTTACAGGGTGATAATACAAGATTTACACAGTTACCTTACAAATACCCCGATCTACAAAAGGCATATAAGAATCACATGAGTATGTTCTGGACAGAAGACGAAATTGACTACGCAGCTGATTGCGAAGACTTTGATAATCTAAATCCAGAAGCTAAAATGTTTATAGAGCATGTTTTGGCATTTTTCGCTGGAGCTGACGGTATTGTCTTGGAAAACTTAATTAATAATTTCAGTTCAGAAGTTCAAGCGTCAGAAGCTAGAAATTTTTATGGTTTTCAAGGTATGATAGAGAACGTACATGGTGCAGTGTATGCTCTTTTGATTGACACATACATCAAAGATTCTAAAAGAAAAGCAGAATTATTTAATGCCATCGATACAATCCCATGTGTTGGGAAAAAAGCAGAATGGGCTAAAAAATGGATAGATAAGACTTATACAGATAATGAAGGAAATGTTAAACCTAGACACTTTGAAGAAAGGCTCATAGCTTTTTCGATAGTTGAAGGTGTATTTTTCAGTGGGTCTTTTTGTGCTATATTTTGGTTGAAGAATAAAGGAAAAATGGTAAAAGCTCTCGGAAAAAGTAACGAGTTAATTGCAAGAGATGAAGGACTTCACACAGATTTTGCGGTTCAAATGTACAAACACTTAAATAACAAAGTAAGTCAGGAAACTGCTCATGATATTATGAAAGAAGCTGTGACAATAGAAAAAGAATTTATATGTGAAAGTCTCCCATGTCGTCTAATTGGTATGAACAGTGATTTGATGTCCAAGTATATTGAATTTGTAGCTGATCGACTATTGACACAACTAGGATTTGACAAAATATGGAATTCTAATAATCCTTTTGATTTCATGGATGCGACACTTCTAGATGGAAAAACTAATTTTTTCGAACAACGAGTTAGTGAATATCAACATTCTTCAGTGGCTACTTCCAAGGGAACCCAAGATTTCGAGTTTGATGAAGACTTTGATTTTTAAATTTAATACAATATATGTATAAAATTTACTTAGCAGTTGTCAAGACGTTAATACAAGCAAGTAACAAGAAAATAAACAATATTACTAGAATCCCACTTACTATACCAACAACCCAACAATTTGCTTTGCCCTCGTGTTTATGATCTCTCTTTTTGTCCTCAACGGTTTCTTGTACTTCCATTGGTTCTACATAGCACTCAGGTTCTTGAGGAAGAGTTTCTGGTTCTTTGTCTTGATATACCTCTTTATACATGGTATAAGCAGACTCACAGAATCCTACTTCTTGATCTTTATTATGAAGTGATTTTCTAATACAATATTTTCTAGCTTTTTCGGGATTATTTTGATGCTTTCGTAAACCTTCTGCAAAATATTTAGCTCTGAGATCGATAACGGGTACTGGGAGACGAAATTGACAAGGATCTTTCCCAATCGCTTTTATTAATTTTTCGACTCCTGCTTTGCAATATTGACCCGCTTTACTTTGTCTAACAGTATCCTGATTAAACCCTTCAACAAACTCGGACGCTGTATTGTAACAAACTTGGTTAAAATCTATAATTGGTTGTGTTCTACTAATCGGAAACTCTGAAATTGGAACTTTATTTGGATCCATTTCAAAAATCGCTGGAAGTTTTGTAGCCATTTTATGTGTACAAATATTTTCTATTTTTTTGGAGTTTCCACAAGCATTCCTTCACCATAACCAAATAATACATACATGATTAAATAGGCTATTACACCCACGAAAAAAGACACCAAAAATGCTCCTAGTGCTTTAACTATCTCATGTTGATCTTCAAACCAACCTAAATTTTCTATAACTTTTCTAGATTCAATAGCCCCTACTGATACCAAAGCCATAATTAAAGAACCCAAGAAAAAAGCCTTCCATATACTAGTTGCTTTCATGCCAGAAATTAACATTTTATTATATATCAATGTTTATGGAATTTTCTCGTTTTTTACCAATTGTCTTTCTAACTATTTGATAACTCAATGTTTCCGATTCTAAGAGTTTTTTAGCTAATTTTTTGATGTATTTGGTATTTTCATTCAAGATTCTTAGAGTAAATTTTTCAAGATTGGATATTAACTCTTGACAATGAGTTGATACATTGTCATCTTCTAGTTTGATAGAATGTGGATTGAATGGCCCGAATTGTTCTGACATTCCCCATCTTGTATGATAACTTTCAGCCAGACGAGTTATTTTTTCTATGTCATCACTAGCACCCGTAGATAAATTACCATATATTATGTATTCTGCGCTCCTACCTCCTAGCAATACCGCTATCTGTGATAAGATGTATTCATCTGTATGTAACAAACTCGGGTCTGGTTTATTTTGACTAAATCCTAAAGCTGCTTCACCACGTGGTATAATACTCACTTTCAATGGAGATGGAGCGTGTTCTAATAAATATCCCATAATAGCATGCCCAGCTTCATGGTGTGCTACACGTTTTCTCTCCTCTGGTAATAACATTCTTTCTCTTTTCTCTCTTCCTATCATAACTTCATCTAACGCCGTCTGAATATCTTCGTCCTCGATGGAATCGTGATTTCTATTGATTGCGTTAATTTTTGCTTGATTAGATACATTTGCAATATCAGCACCAGATAATCCCGTGGATCTATCAGCTAATTCCTGATAATCTATATATCCGATTTCAGAATTCTTCATGTTTAATTTGAAAATTTCCATGCGTTCTTCTACGTTAGGTAAATCAAAATATATCTTTTTGTCAAATCTTCCAGATCTGACTAACGCTGGATCTAGACGTGATACTAAATTTGTTGCAGCAAATACCATAATATTAGAATCTGAATCAAATCCATCCATTTCTGTGAGAAGTTGATTCAATGTGCTTGCTCTTTCTGAATTATTATCCCCATCTCTTCTTGAACCTACTGCGTCTATTTCATCAATAAATATGATACACCCATCATGAGTTCTTGCTTTACTAAATAATTTACGTACACGTGACGCGCCTACACCGACATACACTTCTACAAATTCTGATCCGGATGCTGATATTATAGGAATATCTAAACTATCAGCTATTGCCTTAACAAGTAGAGTCTTGCCAGTCCCAGGTGGTCCTGCTAATAATATACCTTTAGGGACATTTACGTCCCATTCATTATACTTGTCTTTATTTTTGATAAAATCCATATAACGATGTATCTCCTCTTTGACAGTTTCTAAGCCAACTACATCATCAAGAGACAAATTTTCCGATTTCCTTTTCCTCTGCGATGTTTTATAACCTTCTAATTTTTTTAGTACGATCGCTCCCAAATAAAAATAAATAACGAGGGTAAATATGTCAATCTCCGGTTTA
>Ga0209976_10002556_pt1 | contig 10339 bp, 7 predicted proteins | sample SumtaG_FD_182806 | JGI IMG/M metagenome (GOLD analysis project Ga0209976, IMG submission 182806) | Deep subsurface microbial communities from Indian Ocean to uncover new lineages of life (NeLLi) - Sumatra_00157 metaG (SPAdes) (version 2) | ecosystem: Environmental > Aquatic > Marine > Oceanic >... | reverse complement strand
ATTCGTCACAATCGTAGTAATTACTCGGATAATAAAGATTTGGAGCAAGAGTAAATTGCATTGAACCAAATTTTGGAGGATCGTCATCACTTTTGTTAGGATATTTCCAGAAAATTATACTTGGTGAATCCATGAAGGTTGAAAAATAATCTATCCAACTGTATACTTTTTCAACTCTTTCTTGTCCCATTAACCACAAGGCCATAGAGAATTTGTGAATTCCATCGTCGTATATCCAAGGACCTCCACCACACGTATCTATTTTTAGACGCCAATCATGTGATTTAAGATCTACTCGCATATTTGGACCTCCCGTACCAATTGTATTTATCCTGAAATTTAAAAGCTCTCCGATTGCTCCATTATCTAATAACTCTTTTGCTTTCAAATAAACAGGATAAAATCTAAAATTCTCGTAAAGTTTTAGCGTAGCACCTTCGTCTTTGCATACTTGAATCATTGTTTCGCAGTCTGTAATAGTATGTGCCATGGGTTTTTGGACTGAAATTCCAGAAACTCCCGCTTTTGCGCAATATTCCGTCATAGGAGCGTGAAGGTGGTGAGGGGTGAGTATCTCTACTATATCTAAATCCTCACGATTTATCATTTCTTTGTAATCGAGATAGATTTTCATTGAGCGTAATCCCCATCTTTCTAACTTTTTACCAGCCGTTTTAATATCAATATCGCTGACGGCGACTAATTCAGCCTTTTGCGAACTGAGGTATCCTAACACGTTTAAATTTGCAATATCGCCAGTTCCAATGATTCCAACTTTTAGCATTTTCTATAAATAGACATAATTAGGTGTTAGTTGTTTTAATTTGCTCAAAATTAAAAAGTTTTAGATGAAAGTTTGTTTACCCAATCTAATAAATCAACATCGTTCTGTTTTACTCTTCTTTTTACTTGAAGAGATAAAAATAAACATTTAAATAAATTGAAAAAGTAATCTAAATTATAATTTCAATAATATACTAATAAGAGGTAAAAAAAAATGGTTGATCAAAATTTAGTTAAAGAATTAAAAGAAATGAGAACAAAGGGGGCTAGCAAGCCTTCAGACGCTCTAAAACTTTTTGAGTTTGTCAAACAATTGGCTAAAGAAAGCGAAGATTTAAAAGAAGAATTGGACGATATTGATACCACTGTGGTTCAACTTGCAGTAACTGACATAGATTATAAATATTGGGTTAAAATGGGGGATGGTACAGTTGATTATGGCGAAGGAGAGGCCGAAGATCCTAGCGTTACGATGTCAGCAACTGGAGCTACTTGGGCAGGTATGTCTTCTGGTGAAATTGATTCTACAAGCGCATATATGTCTGGAGATTTAGTTATTGATGGCAATCTTCAAGATGCTATAGCATTTGGAGAAATTCAAAGTATAGCAATGGAAGAAGGCGCAAGCTATTTTGAAGATTAGATCAAAACACCCTTTTTAAAAAATATTTTTTTCCTTTTTCTCTTAAGATAGAGCCTGACTGAATAGTTTATAAACTGAAGTGTAGATTATTAAACTTGTTTTTAAAAAAAATAAAATAAAATATTTTGAGTTAATTAGAATATTCAATTTCTCCTTGGAGACGAATATCTCTCGAAGAACTTCCAACTAGAATATTAAATATACCGGTTTCAACAATCCAAGAACTAGTGTTATCGTTATAGAAGGAAAAATCTTCTTTTTTTAACTCAAAAGTGACAGTTTTCGTTTCGTTAGGATTTAGTAAGACTTTTTCAAACCTTTTTAACTCTTTGGTTGGTCTTTCAATGCTTGATTCTACATCTTGTATATATAATTGAACAATTTCTCTTCCTTCAACTTTTCCAGAATTAGTGACGTCAACGGTTACTTTAATTACAACATCATTTTTTATCTTTTTCTTGTTAATGATTAAGTTTTTATAACTGAAAGTGGTGTAAGATAAACCAAAACCAAACGGGAAAAGCGGTTCAATATGTTTCGTATCAAAATGACGATAACCAACAAAAATACCTTCATCATAATACACCTTGTCGTCACCGGGAAATGTTCTTTTGGAAACATGTGCGGGCGAATCTGATAATTTCTTTGGAAAAGTCATCGTAAGTTTTCCCGACGGATTTACATCTCCAAATAAAACGTTGGCTATTGCAGTTCCCGCCTCCATACCTCCATACCACGCTTCAACTACAGAAGGAACGTGATTAATCCAATCGTCCATGTTTATAGGAGATCCGTTAATCAATACTACTATGGTACGAGGATTCTCTCGTATTGTTTCCTTTATCAATTTAACTTGTTCTAAAGGCAGATCAAATGCCTCTTTATCTTGTCCTTCAGCGTCCATTCCGTTATTGTGATTGAGTCCCGCGAAAATTATTGCTAAGTCTGCATTTGAAGGCGTCTCGATTATTTCTATTTTGTTCCTACATTTTTCTATCAACCCTTCAAGAGGACTAATTTCATAAGGAGGATAATTAACTGAACTACCACCCCCTCCCGATAGAATACCCTTTTCCCCTAATCGAAAATTCTTGTTAGGTCCGATAACCGCTATTTTTTTTACCTTCTCGACTTTTATTGGTAATAAGCTCCCTTCATTTTTTAGCAAGACGATTCCATCTTCAGCTATATTACGAGCGAGTTTTTGATGTTCAAGAGTGTTCCTACTCCCTTTAGGTAAGGTTTTTTCATCATCGAATAATCCGACTAAAAACATGACTCTAAGTAATCTTCTGATATTATCGTTGATGTCATCGATGGTGAACTTCCCTTCATTTAACGCTTTGTTCATATTTCTTTTGGTTAATTTTTTTGCCATAGGCATTTCAAGAGATAATCCCGCTTTAACACATTCAGCTGTTTCTGTAAACGCTGTACCGTTCCAATCTGAGACTGTAAAACCTCTAAAACCCCATTTTTTCATTAACGTCTTTTTTATTAGTTTGTAGTTCTCTGAGCCGTAAATTCCATTTACTTTATTATAGCACGTCATAAATGACCAAGCATCAGCTTCTTCCACTGTTGCTTTAAAAGCAGGATAATATATTTCTTCTAATGCTCGATCGCTAACTTCAGAGCTAACAGTAAACCGTTTTGTTTCTTGATTATTACAAATGTAATGTTTCACGCAAGCTGCTATTTTTTGACTCTGAATTCCTTTCACAGTCATAACAGCTAACTCTTTATTTAAAAAGGGATCTTCAGTTTGATATTCAAATGTCCTTCCATTCATCGGAGTTCTTTGAATATTAATCCCGGGGGCCAAAAGCATATGAGCTCCTACTTCACGAACCTCCTCAGCAACAGCTTTTCCAAATTCGTATGACAGTTTAGAATCCCATGTTGAAGCCCTACAAATAGCGGAAGGGAAATAAGTGGTTTTAATCTCGCTTGTTGAGCCAGGTCGAACGCCATGAGGTCCATCATACATCGTAAACGGTTTAATACCTAATCTTTTAATTGGTTTCGTGTGCCACATCCTCCTTCCTGCGCTTAATTTAAATTTTTCTTCAAGAGTTAATCGACTCAATAAATCTTCTACTCTTTTTTCCAAATCAAGCGTAAGATTTCTGAAAGGTAAATTTCGGAGTTCTTCTTCTGTATATGTCTCATTCATCATATTTTTCTCTTAATTGTAAGTAACTGGAATAATGCGAAATAAAAAATAACTTTATCTAAATGCAAGAATTTATGTTTTTATCGAATATAACTCTTAATAGTATAAAGAGTGGGATTTTGTTTTTAATAAATAAAAATTTTCCTCGGTTATAAAAAAAAGAAAACGGAACTGAATTCTATGAATATTTTATTAGATTTATTGATTCTATTATTAACATTTATCTATGTGTTAGCTACTATTCTAATACCCGTCCAATTAAAAAAAAGAGACAAAATTACTAAATTTCAAGCACGCAAAATGGTTCATCTATTTGCGGGATTAGCAGTTTTATCAGCACCTTATTATTCTTGGCCATGGTGGGCTGTAATACTCGCTGGTTCAATGACTCTTTTAACTCTCCTTAGCTCAAAAAAAAGCAGCGTAAAACAATTAAAAGACTTGTACGACTCAATCGGAGAGGAAGCTGAACAAAAAGTAGGTTATCTACAAGGCCCATTTCATTATTGCCTTTCAATTACAATATTGATTACTATTTTCGTTATCTTTGCTCCAAATCAGATGTATTTTCCAATATCGGGAATTTTATTAATGATTATTTCAGATACCTTAGCATCAGTAATTGGTAAAAAATACGGTAAAAGAAAAATTAATCTCCCTTGGTTAAAGACTACTCGATCTTTAGAAGGATCTATTGCTTTTTTTGTTAGTGGTTTCATACTTTGCTTCTTTGCGTTCAACTTTTTAGGGGTTACAAATCCGATAACACAAGTCCATCTCTCAGTTGGAATTGCTCTTTTATATTCATTAATTACTAGTACTTTAGCGACCATAATAGAATTAATTTCTCCATCGACATGGGACGATTTAACAATCCCTATCGCTACTGTGGTATGTGTATTCTTATTAACTTTAATCTAATCAATAATCTTATTCTTTTGTAGAATCATATGGGAAATTTAAATAACAATTTTGACGTCATTGTCGTTGGAGCGGGAACTGGAGGAAGCATCGCTGCTCGATTTGCAGCTGAGAAAGGATTAAAAGTTTGTCTCATTGATAGAAAAGATAAGAATGAAATTGGTAATAAAATATGTGGGGATGCTGTTGGAACAGAGATATTTGATTTTTTAAATATCAATCATCCCAAAAATGAAGAATTTTCTTGTCGAATTAAGGGCGCTAAATTGTATACCCCAGATCGAAAGAAATGCATCGATTTAACTGATCCTAAACAAGCGGGTTTAATCATTAATAGATTAGAATTTGGACAACGACTACTAAAGGAAGCTATTAATTCGGGAGTAGATAAATTCCTAGATAAAACGATAGTTTTAGATTTGTTATATGACCACAAAATGGTTAATGGAGTAAAAGTAAAACTCAACGGCGGTGAAAAGGTAGACTTACATTCTAAAATTTTGATCGACGCATCTGGTTTTTATTCTCCGTTAAGAAAAAAAATACGGAGTACCTTGATCGAGAAGGATATATCGAAAGAAGATAGTATCCTATGTTATAGAGAAATTGTTAAATTTTCCCCACATGACCTAAAAATTAAAAATCCCGATTATATTACAATAATATTAAATCAAGATAAAGCTCCAGGCGGTTATATATGGTACTTTCCTAAAAACGAATCATCTGTCAACATCGGTTTAGGGACTTACATGTACAATAAAGGAAAGGTAAAATCGCTTTACAGACAGAATGTTTTTAACGAGTTTATAAAAACTTCTACATATGAAATTATATCTTCCGGGGGTGGTGTAGTTCCTGTCCGAAGACCTCTATGGTCTTGCGCAGACGATGGGATCATATTTATTGGGGATGCAGCTTGCCAAGTTAACCCTCTTCACGGCGGAGGTATCGACCCTTCCATGAGAGGTGGATTTTATGCGGCTAAAACTGCTGCAGACGCTATTGAAAAAGACGATTTCTCTATTAACGCATTATGGGACTACAATTACAGCGTTATGACTAGTTTTGGAGCCGAATTTGCTTCCTTAGATTTGTTAAGGATGACGCTCCAGGTCTTATCTAACGCAGAATTAAATTTTGCTTTAAAGCAAGACTTATTTAGCAGTGAAGAAATTCTAGAAATCTCATCAACAGGAGAGCTTGAAATTCCACTTCTCGATATGGTAAGCAAGGCCTTTAAAGGGATTTCAAAGCCAAATTTTTTACTAGATTTAAATTATTTGAGAATACGAATGAATGAAATTTCGAAATTATACAAAAATTTTCCTATGGAGATTGATCATTTCAGCGAATGGAAAAACCGCGCTATTCAGATATATGAGAAGATTAGGAAATTTTTAATTAAAAAAAAACACATAAATAATTATAACAAGTGAATTTTATGGTTGATGTTATGAAAAATAATTCTCTGAAGACAAGCACTTACGAATATTTAATAAATAAGATAAATCGCGATGGTACTCTCCACTTTTCTTTAATCGATCCCGATCTCACCAAACAAAGCCCTTCCAAAGCGGGAAAAATAGCTCTCATTGCTGAACAAGCAGGGAGTGATGCCATTTTAATCGGCGGAAGTACTATATTTGACCAAAATTTCGTCGATGCAACTATAATAGCTATAAAGGAAAAAGTAAGTTTGCCAATTATAATTTTTCCCGGAGGTGCTGCCAATCTTTCAAAAGAAGCTGACGCAATACTATTTATGTCGATACTAAATTCGGAGGATCCTTATTTTATTGTAGGACAACAAGCGCTCGCCTCCTATACCGTAAAAATGTCAAATCTCGAAGTATTATCCACCGGATACCTAATTATAGAACCTGGTGGCACGGCTGGTTGGATAAGTAGGGCTAAACTACTCCCCAGGAAAAAACCTAAATTAACAGCAGCATATGCTTTGGCTGCAGAGTATTTTGGTTTCAAGTTTGTATATTTAGAAGCTGGTTCCGGTAGCGAAAGGATACCATCTGAAGTTATCAAATTATGTTCAAATATTCTAAGTATTCCGATAATTGTAGGAGGAGGAGTAAGTTCTAAAGAGGATGCAAGAAGTTTTGTTGAAGCAGGAGCTGATATCATCGTAATGGGAACATTTTTAGAAAATAAAGTTTTAAAGGATAATGGGAACGCCTTGAAAGCAATTATCGATGAAATTAAAGAATCAGGTAAAAATCGAAATAAGAATTATAGCCTAAAATAAAAAAATAATATTCCAATCTATGAAGTTTAAAGACGCTATTGAGATTGCTCGACCTACTAATTGCATAATGGGAGCTTTAACCGTAGTTATCGGTTTATTAAATACGCGGTTAGACGTACCGTTAGATAAATTTACGATAAATCTCATTCTAGGCGCATTTACGTATATTTTCATCGCAGCTTCAACCAACATTATCAATGATGTTTACGATATCGAAATTGATAAAGTAAATAGACCTGAGCGTCCTATTCCAAGAGGTTCAATAAGTTTGAAACAAGCGAAAGGACTTTTTTTTCTTTATCTTATCATCGCAGTAATTCTAAGCCTTCTAAATACTCTCATTTTAAGCTTAAACCTGATAAATTTAGCATTAGTATCTTTCTTTGGGTTTATTGGCTGGGTCTATGCAAAGTGGGGTAAAAAAAGTGGTTTTATTGGAAATATTATTGTAGGTATATCTTATTCTATTGGATTAGTTTATGGTGGGTATTTAAATAGTCCATTTATACCTCCATATATCTTATATTTCTTCCTAACCGCATTCTCTCTGTTAGTAGCTCGAGAGATTATAAAAGGTTGCGAAGATATCGAAGGAGATAAGAGTCACGGCGTCAAAACGTTAGCTATAAAAATTGGAATTAAAGCTTCTAGAACAATATCATTGATATTTGCCCTTTTAGCGATAGTATTTTTTATTTTACCAATATTTACAAACATACTCAATAAACCCCTTTTTATTATTTTCATGGGTATTGGCTTAATCGAAGTAGGATACACGATCGTTCTCATGCTTATTTCAGATTTAAATAAAGAAGATTTAAAAAAAATTAGCTTACTGTTAAAAATAGGGATGCTTTTAGGGTTAATTGCATTCTTGTTTGCGAGTTTTTAAATTAACTTTTAGAGGATGCCTAATTTTTAGCGTATAAGAAAATTTTATGAATTTAAGCCATATGCTCTGCTTTATAATCTCCTATCATTTTAATGACATCCTTCACGGCTCCTTTTTTAATCAAAGTAATCAAATGCTCCCTTTTCTCTACTTCAAGCTCATAAGGGAATGTCTCAATTATTCCCCTAACTTGGGTCAATCCAAGATATTTTCTTGTGTAAGCAGCATTAGAATATTTATACGTTGTTAGAAATTCGCTATCTAACTTCTTTCTGAAATGTTCTAACACAATATTAAAAAAATTCCGTAATAGAAGCTGATCGTTAAATGATAGCTCTGGATTAAGAAAAATCTGTATGGGATGGGTACGGTAAGTATTTTCAGATACATAAATACCATCAACTCCAAAATGTTCCTTAATAATTCCTAAACCTGCTCTTCCAGCAACTGTTCCCGTATCTACCGTTCGGACGTAGAGTATATTTTTAAGCAATTTCTCGTGCAAATTTTTATTGACATTAAGAATCAACTTTCTATAATGATTCTTTTCGTATTTATTAGCGTCGATGGCAGAAATCTCAAATCGGCCTAAGTTTTTCAGAACTTCATCGTGTTGCAAATAATAGCTAACTTTTAAAGGATTATTAGCCGAATATTCTTCTAAAAATACATCAAATTCAGAACCCGCTCGATATTTGTATTTTGGGGTTAATTTATATTCTCTGTTCAAAAAATTGCTCTTATTTTTAAATTTAATAGCTTTGAAAGATTGAATTTCATCCTTATTTTGTGTTTTTCTATTAAAAAAACTAACACAAATGTTTGTACCCGTAAATTCAAACATACCAGTTTCAAATATGATCATTTTCGTTATTTTATAATATTTTAAAAAATCCCGTCGAACCTTATTTGAAACCGAAGCCCCATACAAGAAATTGGAGGGGATAATATAGATCAAATTGCCAATTTTGTTACGTAAATCATTTATCATAGCTATTTGATATAAATCCTGATATCCCTCGTTCTCGTTTTTAAAATAGTCCAAATAATTTTGGGTCTCTTTATGCTTTTTAATGTACCCTAAATATAAGTATGGTGGATTTGTTATATGAAATATAGGAAATTTTTTACGCTTTAAAAACTGAGGAAAACTTTGGAGATTATCGCGTGCTTTAATATTTGTACGTGCAATCTCTTCTGAAATTCCATATGTTCGCGCGTTAGATATGCATTTATTAACCATTTCCTCATGCACATCAGTCAAAAAAATGTGATCTTTGAAAAAAGTTTCTCGCTCATCAGGCGGTATTTCTTTTAATAACGGTAAAATTAAGTTACCCTCACCGCAGAATAGATCAACCCATAAATAGTTCTTTAATTGGGTTTTAATCTCGGGAAGAATATATCTATAAAAAATATCAAAGGACGTTAAGTGTTGGCCATATTTACGTCTTTTCGCTTTTTCCCCTACATTTTGGGCTTTATTCCGCATTTTAAGTATGATGTTATATTTTTAGCTTATCTTTGATCTAAGAGGTTTTAGTTTAATATTTGATATTCGAAAATTGGTCTCTGTTTTCTTTTAATAGAATATTAGCATTAGTTTATTATAATAATATAGAATTAATTTTAATTAAAAATGATTAAATAATAAAGTGAAATAATATGAGTGAAACCGAGAATCAAGTTGCAAAGAACTATATCTCTCAAGTCAAGCAAAAACTTCCTGAATGGTTAAAATGGAAGGAAGATGAATTAAAAAATGTACTTGAGGATTTAGAAGCACAATTATACGGTGAAGCGCGGTCTATTTCTCAAGGTACTGAGTTAACTGACGCTGATTTACAAGAAGCCATCCGGAGAATGGGTACACCAGAAAGTATAGCAAAATTATACAAAAACCGTGGCACACCCAAATTCTTTCTTACGCAAGAACTCTTTGATTTTTATTTAAGATCGTTGTTTTTCTTCTTTGGGATTATTATTTTTATAAACATCATAGTTGGAGTTTTCCAATTCTTTTTTAGACCGTGGTGGGAAGTTATTGGAGGAATCCTGTCTGGTATTTGGATTGGCTGTCTTATCGCTGCCATCGTAATAACTATCGTATTTGTTTATTTTTCGATGGAAGGGTTTTTACCAGAAGATTTTGGAATCATCCCTAGACGATTAGCGATTCTATTCCCATTTAACTTTACTGAAGAATATGTGGAAGAAACGAGAGCATATACCAAACAGCGCATAGAAAAAGCTAAATTAATTGGAAAAGAAAGACTCGCAGAAGCAAAAATACGAATGGAAGAGAAATTAGCTGAAAAGAGAATTGTAAGAAAAGAAAAGCGAATTGAAGCTAAATTACTTCGGAAACAAAAATTGGAAGAAGCGAAGGCATTAAGGAAGCAAAAGTCAGAGGAATCCAAGGAGAAAAGGGCATTTAAAAAATCACAGCCTGTTACAATTGCTGAATTAATATTTGGAACTGCAGCAGGGATAATCTTTGGCTTGCTATTGATACTCCAACCTTTTTCAATCACAGGGTTGATGGATCAAGCTTTCTTAGATTGGCTTCAAATCTTTGGGTTTTTAGTTTTCGTTAGTGGTTTATTTAGTTTAATTAGGCTCGTAATCGGAGTTAGTAATTATTCAGGTCAACAGGTATTCCTA
>Ga0209976_10002555_pt1 | contig 10342 bp, 4 predicted proteins | sample SumtaG_FD_182806 | JGI IMG/M metagenome (GOLD analysis project Ga0209976, IMG submission 182806) | Deep subsurface microbial communities from Indian Ocean to uncover new lineages of life (NeLLi) - Sumatra_00157 metaG (SPAdes) (version 2) | ecosystem: Environmental > Aquatic > Marine > Oceanic >... | reverse complement strand
CAAAGGCGACCATGCGCCGGGCGGAAACCTTTGGGCGACGGCTCTGTTTGGATCAGGCGATGTGGCTGTGTTGAATGGTGATCAATTGAAGGTCACCTATACGGTCAGCGCATAACTGCTCTCCCTCGTGGCGGCCGGGATTGGGTCTCGACCCTTCCCGGTCGCCCTTTTTCTTAGGAGATTCCTATGGCACTACTGTGGATTGAGGGCTTTGAAGGTTTCGACACAACCACAGGTTCTGCCCCTGTGCCCTCTGGCATCATCGCCCAAAAATACCTCGACATCGTTGATGAATCGGTTATGAGGATCAATGCTGGGAGGTACGCCGGTCGTTGTCTCACAATCATGCAACAGGGCGATTACCTCACATCTCCAGACTTGACAACCAATGGGACTTTTGTTATTGGTTTTGCGATCAAGTTGGATGTCTGGCCGTCCGATGTACAAGGCGAGATTCTACGGCTGATGGATGGTACATCCATTGCGATAACAGTCAAGATTCAGGTCGGCACTGGTAAACTATTGCTGTACCGAGGTTCAACGTTGCTTGAGACCTCAACCAACGTAATGACCATCGATACGTGGTATTACTTTGAATTGAAGATGGTCGTCAGCAACACAGGTAGTTACGAATGTCGAATGGATGGGGATGTGTGGCTGGAGGACACAGGCCCTGTTGATACCCAAGAAGGATCCAATAGCTATTATACCGGTTTTCGACTCGAAGGTGCCGTTGGATCCCAAGTGTCATTCGATGATCTCTATTTCCTTGACGGAGCGACTGGGTTGACGGGTTTCCAAGGGGAACACAGAGTGGTCATACTCAATCCTAATGGCGATGACACCATTACTTGGGATCGATCAACTGGTTCTTTTAACTACGCCGTGGTCGACGACGGATTTGAGGTGGATGACACTGACTATGTTTCCACTGCTGCGACTCCCGAACAAGATCTGTATGACTACGAGAATCTGGCTGGTGCTGTCACAGCGGTACGTGGTGTTCAGATCATGACTGAAGCTGACATTGATTCCGGGACATTGGATTTGGCGATCGTTGCCAAGTCCGGTACTACTGAAAGTGTTGGAACACCCGAGTCACTGACCCCTGGTGACGTAACGCTTATCCGATTGATTGAAGATGATCCAGACACTTCATCGCCTTGGACCCCTGGCGACCTTGACGCAGCGTTGTTCGGGATAAAGGCGACTACCTAAGTTGGGAGTGCTGCTATGGCTACTATTTCTGTTTTTCGGCAGCATATTGAAGCCTTGGTGGAGTTTGGTAGCACCATCCAGGTGTATCGCCAACATGTAGAGGCATTGGTATCAACTGTTATACCTAACTTGACTCCGACCGCAACCTCCACACTTGTCTTGACCCAGGATAACGCTGCCGGGAAGTTCCTAAACAAGTATGCTGAAAATACTCTGACTCTCACTGATGAGGCAGTGTACATCGGGCCAAAAGAACTCAGTGCAGCGAGTTATATTGCTCTGTCCCAGTTGCCGTATGTCGGGCAAGAATTCGAAGTGTCAGCGGCCTCTACTGTGACTCTCACAGTGTCATTGGAGCATTTTGGGACACAGCGTATATCTGCCGAGAGTATTCTTGTCCTGCAACAATTTGGTGATAACATCATCAAAGTGAGGTCAGAAGAGAGTGCGATCGTTCTGACGCAGGCAGCGACGGTTGAGAAAGTTCTGGTTGGTTCCAGTCAACTTGTCCTGACGCAAACGGCATTGGTTGGATCTGTCGCAATCTCGGCTGAGAATACGCTCAATTTGCAGCACACAATTCGACTCGATCCGCTGCCACAGACGGCTACGACCCAGATTGAATTTGATGATGCTGCCAGATCTAGTTTGAAAAGCTTGACAACAGCAGATACTCTTTCTCTCTCTCAAGACACTGTCGTCATCAAACCAATCCGAGTCTCAGCGGAAAGTCTGTTGTCTTGGTCGGAACTCGTCTACAACGAAGAGATATACGATTACGAGATTGTTTGGTACGGTCTGAGTCAATCGGCTGTTGTGAATCCCAGTGTTGGGGTTGACAACACCACGTATCTGTCATTCAGCCAAATGGCGAGCCCTGGCCACGTCAAGGCGTCAGGAACGAGTGTCTCGGCGACGAGCACACTTACCCTGACTCACAGTGCGATTGTCAATGTCACCGGGGATGGGGTATCAACCCTCACCCTGACACAAGCTGCCACTGGTCAACTAGGTATTCCGGTTGTTAGTCAACTTGCTTTGACACAGTCGGCTGCGATGCTTATTGACCGGTCACTATCGGCCATAACAACACTCAGTCTCAGTCAGGCAGCCGCTTACACGCTGGTTATTGCTTCAACGAAGAGTCAGTACTCACCTTTCATCGGATCGAATACCGATCCGGATGCACCCGACCCACCGTCCACGTCAATCGACGGGCCAATGGCAGGTATCCAGGTGCCGTTCCAGTTGGTCTATCCATCCGTAGGAGCGGTGACTGATGCTGTCAGTCTGAGTACTCCTAACCTGGGCAACCTCGATCGACTGAGTTTCAATCGAATTCAACGTGAAACTCGTGGTGGAACTCTGATCGTTTTTGCCGACCCTGATTGGCCTAGGATCCAAACTCTGGTGCTTTCATTCTCGGGCTTGTTGAATGTCGAGGCGCAAGCACTCCTGACTTTCATGGATGATTACCTTGGTCGAGAGATTGGATTGATCGATTGGGAGCACCGTTATTGGCGTGGCATCATTGTCACTCCTGATGAACCTATCGTGGAGGATCGATTTGATTCCTTTACGGCAAGCTTCAGTTTTGAAGGTGAACTTGATCCAGATTGGAACCCGCAAGTTGTTCCGCCGACGCTTCGCTATTCGGCGACACGCACACCTCAGGAAGATGGTTACTACGTGCCTAATGAACCGATTCTACCTTCTGTGGATGTTCCCTACTATTTGGCTGAAGCAGATTCCCCAACCCAAATTGGATCTCCATTGTATCTCACGGGAGTTGGTCACGTTGATTTGGCCCAAGCAAACGCTGCTGGGACAGTTCAAGTGGCTGGTTTAGCGCTCGCGGCTGTCGCTGCTGGTTTTTCTTGCGATTACATTTCAGAAGGATCAATTGAACGTACTAATTGGTCAGTGATAGCAGGCACAACTAATTTGTCTCCTGGTGCTACCTACTTCCTCGATCCATCTGGGGCGGGTCGGATTACAACCACGGCACCAACCACTGCCGGTCAATATGTGGTTCGTGTGGGTCGTGCGGTCAGTACAACGGCCCTCGACATCGAAATCGAATTGCCCATTCTTTTGTAAGGAGAGTCAAATGGCTCTGAGAAAACCACTTGCGATAATTGCTGGCCAGATTGAGCAAATCGATCCAGCAGTTGATACGATTGATGCGGTTGCCAGCGAAGTCGACATCGCTAATCTGACCAACAACAATGCTAGTCCGATTGTCATTGGTAACGCCACATACACGGATGCTGCTGGTGGTGTCGACCTGGCAAAGGCTGATGCTATCGCAACTGTGGAAGTTGTTGGACTTGTTAAAGATGCTTCCATCTCTGCTGCGGCCAGCGGTGACATCCAAACGGATGGAATCATATCGGCCACTACGGGTCAATGGGATGCCGTTGCGGGTACAACCGGTGGATTAGCGGCTGGGATAGTCTATTATCTCAGCCCGACAACGGCCGGTGAAATCACATCTACTGCTCCCACTGCTGTCGGCCAGTTTGTCATACGAATCGGGATTGGTCTCAGTACAACCGAACTGGAAATCTCGATCTCGGAACCAATCAAATTGTAAACCTGTCTGTGAAAGGAGTGTCTTATGGCCTCACGAAAGCCTCTTGTAATCAACAATGGTCAAATTCAGCAGATTCAATCAGGGGATGTCCTTGATGCTGCTATCGATGAAGTTGATCTGGTATCCCTGACAAACAACAATGCCGGTTCAATTGTTATTGGCATGCCTGTCTTTTCGGATGATGCGGATGACGTGGATAAAGCACAGGCTAATGCAGTTGGAACTGTAGAAGCTATCGGACTGGTTCGGGATGTCTCCATTGCTACCGCCGCCAGTGGTTACATTCAAACCGATGGAGTTCTCTCTGCAACAACTACCCAGTGGGATGCTGTCGCAGGTACAACCGGTGGTCTAACGGCTGGAGCAATTTATTTCCTAAGTGCGGCAACTCCTGGTGAATTGACCGAAACTGCCCCAACGACGGCTGGCCAGTTTGTGCTCAGAATTGGCAAAGCGCTCAGCACAACGGACATGGAAATCTCGATTTCGCAACCTATCAAGCTGTAGGCAACATACTCGCTTGTCCTCGCACTGTCCGTTCCGAACATCTTTTGAGGGAGAAAGCTATGTCTCACCTACCCATAATCATTGATGGAGGACAACTCCAACAATTGCCCAGTGGTGAAGCTCTCGATGTCGGCGGGTGGACCCTGCCGATATCGGGAGGAACGGAGGACTATGTCTTCGTGGCAGATGCATCTGGTGATGGTGTGTGGACTTCAGATCTTGTCAATCTCACTTCACTAAATGTAGACGACATCACGATTGACGACGCGAAAATCACAAGTGGGACGGGCAATCTTGAGATTGCGGCCAATGTGGGTATTGGGACAAGCCTAACGCCAGAGCAAAAGTTGGACGTTTGGGGGGACATTGTACTCGGCACCGGCAGCGGGACGCCGACGCTTCGTTTTCGTGGCTTAGGTGACGAAGATACGATCTATAAGTATTCCACTAACATGCTTGCCACAGGCGGGCGGTTCTATGTAAAGCAAGTCGGTACCCAAACGAACCCGGCAATTTCGTACGGAACCTCTACTGGGACGGGGTTCTTCATGCCAGTGTCTGGACAGATGGGTCTTGTGACGGGTGGGCAAGAAAGGTATCGGATCGACGGGAATGGGCATATGCACCAGAAGTCCCAAAACGATAGCAAAAGGATCTACTTTGGTGTCGCCGATGATGCTTATGTCACATTCAGTGGTTCGTCGATGGACCTTGTGGCCAATGCCGTAACAGCAACTGACACGATGACCTTCGCAGCCGACACGTTCCAGTTCCTCACTGGTGGTGTCGAAGTGGTTAACATCGACGTGTCAGGTACGCTCACTGATGGAACGGCCAGCCTGACTGGCGGGTCTCTTACAGCCGTCAAGCTGGGCTCGCTCACGACAAATGGCCTCGTTAAAACCTCTGGTGGCGACGGCACGCTATCGGTAGATACGACCTCGCTATCTGTGCCCTCGCCCACTGCCGACAACCAGCTTCTCGTAGCAACGGGGGCAGGTGCAGCTTCGTGGGCTGACTACCTTGACGAACTCACCATCCGCAACAGTGGTGATGATATTGCCCAGTTGGGTTCTGAGCTTGTCACCAATGGTGATTTTGCATCGGACTTGAGCGACTGGACAGTCGGAGCTAACTGGATTTGGAATGCCACTGGTAAGGCTGAGCATACCGCAGGTTCGACTGCGGCACTCTCACAAGATATCTCCGTGACCAATGGTGTCACTTACCAGGTCACATATGACTGGACAGATCCTGTCGGTGGTCAGCTTTGGTTGACGTTTGGATCAATGATTGGGAATCCTGGTGGGTATGCGTCACTCGACGGCGGACTCACTACCTGGAGTTTCAAAGCGACCTCCACTGGTGTCCAAACACTCACGTTCACTCCTGAGAGTGCTACCACGTGTAAGCTCGATAATGTGTCTGTTAAAGCCATAGTCACGGCTTCTGACTGGACTCTGTTGATTGAGGATAGTGCAAGCGCCAGTGCAATGGAGGTACGCGCTGACGGGACGTTGGAGAATCTGTATGCAGGTGTCGACAGTGGCTATTCCAACATCTACGGGTACAACAATACAGCCTGGGGTTTTGGTACACACAAGGAGAACGTCAACGGTTACTCAAACACGATGTTCGGTCATAGTGCTATGACATCCAGTCTCAATGGCTATGAGTGTGATGCCTTTGGGGAAGCGGCTCTCGGATCGATGGTATTTGGCTGGATGAATGGTGCCTGGGGTTTCAATGCTTTAGGGAATTACATTGGTGGTATCGGCAACACTGCCATAGGTGCGAATGCTCTGGATGAGCTAACCTATGGTGAAAGAAATACGGCTGTTGGTGGTGGTGCTGGTCAGTCTCTCACAAGCGACAATGAGACCTCAAGCTTCTCAGTCTACCTTGGGTATTATGCTCTGGCTTCATCTGATGGTGGTGCCGATTACGAGGTAGTATTAGGGGCAGGTGCCAGGGGCAAGGGTACTGGAACAATTGTTCTTGGTGGTCTTATCCATACTGATGTATACATCCCCAGAGATGACGCGAAGCTCATCTTTGGTGAGGATGACGATTTCAGCATGGAGTGGGATGAAACCAATGCGGTGTTCACAATCGCCTCCGGGAAGTTCTCCTTTGTTGGTGGTAACATCGAAACCAGTTCAGCGATCATTGGATCGAACATCCCTTCGCCAACAGTCGACGATCAGGTTCTGATCTCTACAGCCTCAGGTATTGCTGCCTGGTCAACCGCCGGTAACAATCAAGTCTTAGCCAGTGATGGCTCGGGCGAAGTTGCGTGGATTGACAAGACCTCAATTGCCCCAGGAACGGCAGACCCAACTGCTGACGATCAAGTCCTTATCTCTACAGCCGCTGGAGCGGCTTCCTGGTCCACCGCAGGCAACGATCAATATCTGGCCAGTAATGGTACAGGTGATGTTGCATGGACCAACATCCCCGCCGGGTTCAGTGCCCCGACTGCCGACAATCAACTCCTCGCCTCAACAGGGGTGGGGACTTCTGCATGGACTGACACCATCGACATTCTAAAGGTCGACAACATCACGATCGATGGCGCAGTCATCTCCAGTGACACGGGTGCGATCAGCTTCTCAGATGAGAATCTGTCGACGACAGGGAACATGGGTCTTGGAGCAACTGCCACAAGTGCAAAGCTCTATGTGTACAGCGGAACTGCGGACAGTCTCGCTGTAATAAAATCATCCACAGATGATGCACGGATACATTTGGATGCACCTGCGGATGAGCAAGCGGTGATAGCTTTCTTGTCTGCCGGTAATTCAAGAACTTCACTATATAAGCCAGCGGATACCGATGATCTCAGGATATTCGATTACGGATTGGGTACCGACAAGTTGACCTTTCGGTATAACACTCCAGACGTTGGAATCAACACATCTTATCCCGATGTGAATCTGGAGATCAATGACACAACAGGTGGTGAGCTAAGGCTTACTTACAATGACGCGAGTGGCGGTGCTGCTAACCATGCAGATCTCAAGACCAACTCGGATGGTGGGCTGGATATCACAACAACAGATGGCGATGGCGCGGTGGGACACATCACGCTTGTACCAGATGGGAATGTTCTCGTTGGTACAGTAACTTCAACTGGGGCAAAGCTTGAGGTCAATGGTGGGATAGCAGGTGAGTCTCTTGATCTTTCGAATGCAAGTGTTGGGAACCACAGCTACAAGTCGATTCTCCATTATGATGGCCCCAGTGGCGCAACGGTTGGAACATTGAAAATTACGCTCCCAACCGATTGGGTGGGAAGCTATATCCGTGTGCGCATTAAGGGTTACAATTACAAGGGCACGACTGGGGTATGGGGCGTAGATATTGGCGGCAATCCAGCAGGAGGAGGATTTTGGGCAGGGTATGACGCCCGTCTGTATGGACCCCGTCTGCACTTTGACTCGGTGAGACTGGGCCGAGATACAGCCGCTGGCAAGGTGTGTATTCTTTTGGGGACAACCAGTACGGAGTGGAACTATCCTCAAATTGAAGTCGATATCCTTGCTGGAGGGAATAACCAAACGGTCTTTGGAGGAACGTGGGCGGCTGCAATCATTGCCTCCGAGACCGGTGTCACTGACATTGTCACATGTGACTTGTCACGTGATGTGGAATGCCAAACGACGGATGGACTTGTCTTGACCTCGAATGCTGATCGAACCTTCTCTTGGGAAACTAAGCCTTTTGGCTACGACATTCCGGGACCATCAAATCAGTACGAGATGTACCAAGCTACGGGTGCAGGCGCAGCGTCTTGGACAACTGATATCGCTGGTCTCACATCACTCGGTGTGGACAATATCACCATCAATGGAGCCTCAATCACAAGTGATACCGGAGCTATCAGTTTCGGCGACGAGAATCTGTCAATAACCGGGTATGCATCTGGCCTTCAATCTCTTACAATCGGAAATACGGCGCAAGTATCAAATAATTTTCTAGGATTCAAAGTTGCAAATACGGCAACTTGTGGCATTCAGTTTGTTGATGACGATGGCGAGCAATGGAGATGGTACAAGGTAGGTAACGCCGATCCGAATTTGATACTTGCACGATATGATAACAGTGTCTGGCAGGGGTCTACGATCATTTGTAGGTATACCGATGGTTCGGTTTTCTTCCCTGATGGTGATGTCGCCATCGGCAGCACGTCGGCGTCCGAAAAGCTGGACGTGACTGGGAACATCGTGGCATCTGGCACGGTAGTTGGAACCAACATTCCTTCCCCAACTGTCACCGATAAGGTGCTCACGTCAACTGGTGCTGATACGGCCACCTGGCAAGATCCGCCATCTGGCGGCCACGCTGACCCTACTGCCGCTGGGCAGTTATACCAAGGCACAGGCGGGACAAATGCGGCATGGACGCTCACACCAACTGGGTTGACTTCAATCAATGTAGGTGGCATCACTATTGCTTCCGGCACAATGACTACTGCTGCTTTTCCCATTGACCTACTTACGACTAGTTTGACGACGCTAGGGACACTCACGGGCGCGTTTGGGGTATTCGGCCAGGTTTCAGTTGGCGCGTCCATGACGATAGCATCTGGGTCGATCACCGACACTACGGGTTCGATCTCATTTGGCAACGAAGCTGTATCTACGACGGGCACGATGGTTGGGACGAACATTCCTTCACCTACGGCAGCGGGCAAAGTGCTGCTATCTACGTTGGTGGATACAGCAACCTGGCAGGATATTTCATGGGCGCGTTTGCTGACTAGCGGCGAGACGATTTACGTTCGCACGACCGGCAATGACAGCAATGATGGCACGTCAGAGGTTGAGGCGCTGTTGACGCCTGGCGAGGCAATCAATCGACTGTATCAGCGAATTGCCAATGGCTACAATATCGTCGTTGATCTTGGAGAGGGGGAATACACGATAACGTCACCACTGGTTCCGGCGTACCCATACGGTGAGCAAGTGGAGTGGCGAGGGTCAAGCGAGGATGTGTCGGGTTGTGTGATCAGCAACATTGGCAGCGTGACGGCTTCCGGCGAGGACGACCTGAGCTACATTGATTTTGATGTCACATTGACTGGCAAGACCGCTACGGTGGGTGACTTCTTGTTAATCAAGACAGCAACTGGCGGTTCGAATCCCCACATGACAATGGGATGCCACGAGATCACTGCCTGGAATGGCGGCACCTCAAAGGCCACCGTGCGTTGTTATCGCGTGACGGGGCCAACCGAGGTTCCAGATACCTCGGTGACTGTGGACGTGACGTGGGTCAAGACGGTGCTTACATTTACCATCAGCGGTGGGCTCAAGCTGATTGGGGCGTTTCATTCCGGCTATTGGGGGATGACCGGTTATGGCATGGTCTTCAAGGGCGAAGATGTTGTCTCGAACAAATTCACAAATACGGCCGTGTGGGCCGTGAACGGTTCGTCTGTCATCCTGGGCCCGGATACTGGGACTTCTGGATGGGATACAAACGTCTACGCCCAGAACGGAGCCCTCGTCTACGCTGATGGATCAGTTCATTCACGATGTAGTGGCTGGTCTGCTGTATGCCAGAATGGTGCCGTACTCAATCTGCGGGACGGGTCAGTCATCTCTGGGGTTGTCAAGATAGGTGTCTGGTCTTATATTGGCGGCTCGGTTGCCATGCAAGACGGGCACATTTATGCCTGTGGGGCAGGTAGTTCGCGATATGCCATTTACTGCGCACAAGGGGCGACGGTCGACTTTACTAATGGCACCATGAAGGATGGGCACGATTCCGCAGTAGGAGTTCGCACTGATACCGGCGGCAGCGTGGATCTCACAGGCTACACCAACAACTACGTGATTGCCGAGTGGCTTGAGCAACATGAGTATGCCACCCGCCTGGTGACGGATTCGGATTACACACTGATAAGCTACGACAGTCTTGTGTTATTCAGCACGGGAACGTCCGATCGAGCGGCCAATTTACCCACTGCGGTTGGATTGGACGGCAAGCGGTTTACTATCAAAAAAATAGACTCCA
>Ga0209976_10002554_pt1 | contig 10349 bp, 8 predicted proteins | sample SumtaG_FD_182806 | JGI IMG/M metagenome (GOLD analysis project Ga0209976, IMG submission 182806) | Deep subsurface microbial communities from Indian Ocean to uncover new lineages of life (NeLLi) - Sumatra_00157 metaG (SPAdes) (version 2) | ecosystem: Environmental > Aquatic > Marine > Oceanic >... | reverse complement strand
TTGATAAAGCAGCTTAGCAGTAGAGCGGCGAATTTCTTTGGCAGTTTGTCCTAGCTGCTGAGAAGACTGGGTCATTATGGGCAGTATAGCAAAGATGATAAAATATGAGTAGTGCCGAGATAGCTCAATTGGCAGAGCAGCGGTATCGTAAACCGCAGGTTATGGGTTCAAGGCCCATTCTCGGCTCAAGGAAAGTTGAATTAATGGTGTAGAATAGATTTAAAGATATGCCGAGGAAGTCAAGGCTGCAGAGAAAAAGGGAAAAGGAGAGCTTGAAGCAGGCGGTAAAGTATTTGTCACTGATTTTTTTGGTTTTGTATTTGATGATTAGATTGGGCTTGCCAGCCTTGATTAAGATGGCGACTTTTCTGGGAGATATTCGTTCCAGTGGTGAACCGATTGAGCGACAGGATGAGGTGCCGCCAATGGCACCAAGACTTCAGCCTTTACCGGAAGCAACGGCTAAAAGCTTGATAGATATTGCTGGTGTAGGCGAATCTGGGACAACTGTTCAGCTGCATTTAAGGGGGATTAGCGTGGAAGAGACAGTGGTGGATAATGAGGGTAGTTTTGAGTTTAAGGGTGTTCACTTGCGAGAGGGGGAAAATGAGATCTATGTGGTGGCCAGAGATGATGTAGGAAACAAGAGCGATGATTCTCAAACTTGGATGGTGACTTTGGATATGAGCTTGCCGGTATTGGGATTGGATCAGCCTAAGAATGGGGATCGATTTTTTGATAAAGACAGCCCAATTACTGTAAAAGGCACAGCTGAAGAAGAAGCTGATTTAACGGTCAATGGCCGGTTTGTGATGGTCAAGAGTGATGGCAGTTGGGAAACAACTATTAACCTGTCAGAAGGAGATAATGAGATTGAAGTCAAGGCAGTGGATGCAGCTGAGAATGAGACTATTAAGAGAGCGGTAGTGAATTATACGCCTTAAACCATCCCTAACAAGACCCACAACCAGATCATTACCCAGGGGTAAAAAAGAGAGTTGTTGAAAAGACTGTGGACTAGAATGGCGGAGAGAGAGATTTTGACTGTGTCTGAAATGGACCAGATATGTTTAAGGAAATAGAGATAGGTGGTGAGGCCGATCAAGCCAGTGGTGGCTAAGACAAAGAGCAGGCTGGAGTCTAGGCCAGCAGCAGCGTGACTGACTTGCCAATCTTGGCCTAGAAGACCTAAGTTTCTTTGATGATAGCGGAGAGTGTTAAAGCCAATGCCAAATAGGGGTGATTGTTTAAAGATAGTTATCCCCTGCTGGTAGTTATCAAGCCTATTAGAGATAGAGTAGAGGCGTTCTAATTTAACACCTTCACCATAGGGACGGGGTAATAAAGGCAGGGAGATTAATAATAGGCCTAGGCCAATGAGAATAGGTTTGAAGTTTTTTTTGATAAGGCTGTAGGTGAATAAGCTGGCTAAGAGGGCTAAATAGGTGCTGCGGGAGTAAGTCAGGAGGAGGGAAATGAGTAAGAGGAAGGTGAATAGTGGTTTAAAGCGGGTTTTGGGGAATTGAGTCAAGAGGAGAATGAGGCCGAGAAGGATAATCAGGGCGGTAAAAGCTGGGTCAAGCAAAGTAGCAATTAAACGGTAAAGATGATCATCCCAGTTAAGGAGTTTGAGGAAACGGGTGTCAGGCAGGAAAATGTATTGAGTCAGGCCAAAGATGGCTAAAGCCAGACCGGAGAAAAGCAAGAGTTTTTTGAGAGGCAGTTTAAGTTTAAGAGTTTTATCTGATAAGACAAAATAGAGACTGGAGTAAGTTAACCAACGGATGAGGTAGAGACTGGAAATGATTAGTTCTTGGGCTGGAAAACGAAATAGGTTAAAGATTAGAGATAGCAGGCCAGCGCTGACAAACAAGGTGATGGGTTTGGTTAGTGGAGGTAATTTTTTAGGTTTGGTGAAAAGCCAAGAAATGAGAATCAAACTGATAATAATGTCGTGAAGATAAATTCTGATGCTGGGATGGGGGATTGGCAAACGGGTTAGCTGGCCAAAAGGAAAAACCAGGAAAAGACTGAGAATTAAAACTCTAATGATTTTTTTCATTTAGATATAGTTTAACTTGAGTGGTGGGATTTTGGTAAAGAAGAGGTAAGTCACCATATTTGGCCGGCAGGGCCTGGTTGTCCCCTACTAGAATGTGAGTATAGTCAGTTTGGGGATCAGCCCAGGTGTGATGATCGTAAGGAAAGTCAATATAGTAGAGGTTGTGGATGTGGTAAATGAGAACTTTATCGGTGGGTTTAATGGTTTGGGCAAAATAGCCATCAATATCATAAAAGTCGCCAAAGTGGAATTTAAGGTTTTGGCTTAAGAATTCAGCTTTAGTTTGTTGGTTTAAGATAAAGGGGAGATATTTTTGGTTAGCCCAGGCTCGGCCGGCAATGCTAACTGAAGCCTGAAACAGAATTAAGCCAGCAGCGAGGTAGGGGATTTTCTTAGAAGAAAAGAGTGAGGCTGAGTAAGCAGCTAGAAGAGCTAAAGGGAAAAGAGCAAAACGGCCAAAGCCAGTCCCAGGGCTAAGCTGCCAAATAAGCCAGGTAATGATGATGGTTTTTAACAAGGCTTTGTTTAGGGAACGGCGGAGAGAAAGAATGAAAAGAATTAGAATAACCGGACCAAGGCGATAGGCTGGATCAAAAAATAGTCTAATAGGCCGAGATAGCCAATACCAAAAACCATTAAACAGCCAGCCAGACTCAAGGCCAAAGTTTTCTAAAAAGGGGTAAAGAGGATTACCAGTAGCTTTAAGGTTAATCAAGCTAAAAGGTAAAACGCCTAATAAAGACCAGGGTACTAAGGTAATGGCCAGATTGTAGGCAATGCCCTGGAATTTAGTGGCGCCGGCTAAGATTAAGGCTAGTCCCCTGCTCCGGCATTTTTCAGCTACAAGAGCTAAGAGTAAAAAGGCGGTTACCATGAGATCAATGTAGCTGCTGGTGGAGAGCCAGCCAACTAAGAGAGTGGAGTAAAACAAAAGGCTGCTAGCCAGGGCGGCTAAGCGAGAATGTTTTTTTCTGGCCAGTTGATAAACCAGGAAAGCAGACAAAAGGCCAAAAAACCAGTGAATTAGTTTGGTTAATCTTTCATCCCAGATAGCTAAGGCCAGAGCATAAACAGCTTCGGCTAAACGAGGTAGGCCAGACCAATACAAGAGATTGCCGGGAATGGGATCAAGGGATTTTTGCTGAAGAAAAAGCTTGGCTTCAGTTAAGTGATACCAAAGGGCGTCAAAGCCAAGCTCAGGACCGAGAGCGCCAATAAGATTGACTAAGGCTTGAAGAGTAATGAGAAAAAGAAATAGATTAGCTAGCCTTTTTTTGAATGTCATAAAGTTTAATTCTGACCATTAAGGAGTGCAGACTCATTAAAAAGGCCAAGGATAAGCCAGGAAAGCCATCGAGGAAGCCGAGGCGAAGAATATAGTTTTGGAGAAACTTGGCCGGAGGATAGATTAAGAGCTGAAACAGCTTAAAGGATTGATGCTGGTCAAGTAATTGCTGAGCTCTAATGTCAGTGTAGTGATTTAATCGAGAAAGAAAGTCTTTAATGGTTAAGCTTCGCTGGTGATAAAGAGGCTGTTTTAAAGTTTTCAGCGGTAATTTGGATTTAAAGATTTCATGAACTTTGCCTTGCCATTGACCAGTCCCCGGCTGGACTAGGCGAGTCAGGCGAACTCGACTAGTTTCGCCAAAGTTTAATTTTCTATCTAAGAACCAGTCTTGGCGCTTAAGGTTAAAGTTAGTGGCGGTTGATTTGACTTGAGATTGAATTTCTTTGACTAAAGCTGGAGAGATGACCTCGTCGCTGTCAATAAATAAAACCCATTTATGCTGAGCTTTTTTCAAGCCAAAATTTCGCTGAGAAGCAAAATCATTATCTAAATGACGTTTAATGACTTTAGCGCCGAGGCTTTGGGCTAGTTGTCTGGTTTTATCAGTCGAGTAGTCATCAAGGACAATAATTTCCTGACAGAAAGATAAGTTTTGAAGACAGGCTTTAAGATAAGCTTGGCTATTATGAGTGAGGATAATGGCGCTAATCATGTTTGATAAGTTTTATGTTGTCGAAATGATAAATAGTGACACCAGCTGGAGGGGTAAAGTTGGCAACTGGGCCATCATAAATAGTATAGGCTTTTTTAGCCTGAGGGTTTTCAGGGCTACCCAACCACCAAAGTAAATAGCGATAATTATCCAGATGAGAAGCATGGATGTTGGAAGGGTGGTTGATAAGTTTGAAGGGTTTGTCTTGAGTCTGGAGTTTGATGAATTTGGTAACGGCTAATTTCTGTTTTAAGGTGGGGCCATAGGAAGCGCTGACAAAGTTGTGTGAGACAAGATATTGGACGTTGTAAATAGATAAAAGAATGAAGAGAACCATTAGAGCAGGTTTTTTCAGAGAGTCAACTATCCAGGCGGTGACCAGAACCCAGGCGGGAAAAAAGACTGGGAAGTAAGCTTCTGAAGGAGCTTGATGAAAATATAGGGCGACTAGATTAATAAGAATGTAGGTTAAAAGAATAAAAGAGCTGAGTTTTAAGTTTTTAAGCCAGGGTTTTTTGGTCGGTCTTTGTTTATAGCCATACCAGAGAACTGCTAAGAGAATGATAAAGATAAAAGTTAGATCAAGACGACTATTGCCGCCAACAATTATTCTTCTAAAAAAAGTTAGGATGGTCGCTGTGGCTTGCTTAAGGGAAGTTAAAGAAACTGTATGGCGGCCAGAGAAACCAAAGAAACTTAAGAAACGATAGCCTAGCCAAGCAACAAAACCAAGAGTTTGTTTAAAACCATGAGTTAGATCGTAGATAAGTTTGGGTAGAAAAGGAATGGTAGTGGCTAAGATGAAACTAAAAAGATGTTTTTTAGTGGGTTTTATCTTTTGGCGAAGATAAATTAAAGGAATGAGGAGAATGAGCGGAACAGTGGTGAGTTCAAATTGAAGTAAGATGGCCCATAAAAGCACGGGCCAGAAAAGCTGAAGTTGTTTTTTAGCCCAGAAATAGACAGAGAAAATAAAGAGAAGACTGAATAAAGGAATCGGGCTTATATGATAAGCCAGGCGAGAGTGAATGACTGCCAAAGGGGCGGTGGCCATTATGAGACTGGCAGTTAAAGAAGCTGGTTTGGAGAACCAGTATCGGCTTAAAGTGTAGGTAAGGTAAACAGTTAAGACTCCTAAAGTACTGGTGAGAATGGCTGGGGCTAGAGGGTTAAATTGACCAAGTTTCATGGCCAGAGCAATTAACCAGATGAAAAAAGGACCTTGATGAAGCCAGGGAACACTGGAGGGAATGCCGACAAGAGCCCACTGACCGGTTAAAAGCATGTCCCGAGCAGCCAGATAGTCACGGCCTTGATCACCAATAAAAGTCATTAATTCAGGCAAGCGGTAAAATCGCAACCAGGTGGCTAGGAGTAGAACTAAGGTTAAAATTAAATGAGCAGGGGAAAGTCTGGTAAAGAATTCTACGATTAAGGCCCAAAGCCTACCATAGTGTTTTTTAAAATAATAAAAACGGCTTTTCATAAAATGTTTTTTAATTTTAGGCGAGTCAGGAGTAGTGGCAGCCCAATGATGAATAACTTTAACTTGGGGGAGAACATAAAGCTGATAGCCGGCATTTTTTAAACGATTGCCTAGATCATTTTCTTCAAAATACAAAAACATGTTTTCATCAAACTGACCGACTTTTTTAAAAGCTGTTTTTCTAATTAAAAAAGCTGAACCAGGGACAGTCTCAACTGGCTGGGGTTTACCTTGACTGGAAGGTTTAAGCCAGTAGCCTCGGGAAAGGGGATTGTTGGGGAAAAGGCGATTTATAAAAGAGAGGGCAAAAATGGCTTTAATAGGGGTTAGTTCAGAGGTGCCTTGAAAAGGGTAGGGTTTTCCTTTTTGGTTGGTTAATAAAGGAGCCACAGCGGTTGCTTTTTTGTTTGATTGAAGAAAGCTGACCAGTTTGTCGATTGAGCCTGGGGAAATAATTATGTCAGGATTGAGAATAAAAAGATATTGACCCTGGGCAATTTTAGCACCCAAGTTATTGCCGGCGCCGTAGCCAATATTGCCTGGGCTTTTAAGATATTTTATTTGAGGGAATTTTTTCTTTAAGATTTTATCAAGAGTTTTTTTCTCGTCATTGTCAACCACAATGATTTCGTGAGAAACTTTAGGCTGATGGCGTTTTAAAGACTCCAGACAATTAAAGAGAACTGACTTAACTTGATAATGAAGAATAATGATAGAGACTTTTGGCTTCATAAGCTTTATTCTATAAGATAATGACAAGTTTTGTTAAAATATATTTATGAAGATTGCCTTAGTAGATAACTTACCAGAAGGTGGAGCCAAACGGGTTGTATTTGAACAATTAAAGTATTTGTCAAAAAAACACCAGGTTGAGTATTATAGCCATAAGCAAAAGTCTATTTTCCCTTTTGAGAAATACGCTAAGCAAGTATTTAGATTTCAGTTGGAATCGCCTGAATATCAAGGTTTATTAAGGCCGCTTAAGGAACTATGGTTATTGACAGACATGAGGCAGAGCTATAAACAAATGGCAGAAACGATTAATCGATCTGAGGCTGAGGTGGTTATAGTTCATCCTTGTAAGCACACTCAAGCGCCAGGAGTGTTAAGATTTTTAAGAAAACCTGGTGTTTATTATCTTGAAGAGACACTACGAATAGTGTATGAGCCGGATTTACATCAGCTGGAGGTTAGAGGTGTAAAGCGTATATACGAACAGTTCAGAAGACTGTTAATTAAAAAAGTTGATAAGTTTAATTTAAGTAAAGCGGATAAGTTGCTGACTAATTCTAAGTTTACGGCTGAGCAGATTAAGGCTAGTTACCAAAGACAAGCTGAGGTGATTTATCTAGGAGTTGATGACCAAGTTTTTAAACCTAAACCTAAGATTAAGAAAAAACACTTTTTGTTTATCGGTGAGAAAAAAGACATTAATGACTATCCCCTATTGGCAGAGGCTTTGGCTCGATTGGGGAGTGAGTTTAAAGTTAAGTATGTGGAGTTTAGGAATAAAGGCTTTAAATTGAGTGATCGGGCATTGATTAAGCTTTACCAAAAGTCTTGGGCGGTTTTGTGTTTAAGTAAAAATGAAACGTTTGGCTTGACAGCTATTGAAGCTATGGCTTGTGGAGTAGGGGTAATTGCAGTCAATGAAGGTAGCCATAGAGAGACAGTAATTGATGGAAAAACGGGCTTATTAGTTAAGCGGGAGGTTGATGAATTAGTCAAGGCGATGAAATTACTGAAAAAAGATGAAAAGCTGAGAGATAAATTAGGTAAACAGGGCCGAGAACATGTAAAAAAGAATTTTAGTTGGCAGAAGCATGGAGTTAGGCTAGAAAAAAGCCTGCAAAGTATCCTAGGTTAAGTAGAAAGTCACACCAATAATTAAAACGGCGATAGATAAGTAGTTTGATTAAAGCTGAGATTAAATAGCGGGAACGGTGAGCTAGAAGCCGCCTGAATCTAATGAAAAAACTAAGACTGTGTTTGTCCATTTTGGCTAAGGAAATGCCTTCATTAAAAATTCTGTGAGTAAAATATTTTTTGGTTAGATGACTGGGGGAAACTAGATGATGAACAATGGCCTGGGGCTGGTAAATGATTCTAGCGCCAGCCTGAGTGATTCTTTGGCAGATTTCGAGATCTTCGGCGGAGATAAGTTGCTTGCCTTTTCTACCCAGATCAGGCTGGAAAAAGCCGATGGTTTTAAAGATTTTTTTTCTAAAGGCCATGTTGCCACCGGGAATATAGGGGACTGGCTTAGTTTTTGGGCCTAGGTTACAAGCACCGAGGGCAAAGAGATATTTCTGAGGCAGCCAAGCAGGCGGTTTAGTTTTAAATTTAAGCTTGGTTTTACCGCCAACGGCCCAAACTGATTGAGTTTTAAAACCCTTAGTTAAATTTTTAAGCCAGTTTTTATCAACAATGACATCATCATCGGTAAAAGCGACTAAAGAATTTCTAGCTTGTTTAATGCCGGTGTTTCTAGCGGTGGATAAGCCTAATTGAGGTTCGAAGATATAGCGGGAGGGGAATTTTGATTGTTTAACGAAACGGTTGGCAATTTTCTTGGTGTTGTCGGTTGAAGCATTATCGATAATCAAGATCTCTAATTTAGCCTTAGGATAACTTTGATTGTTTAAACTATTTAAACATTGGAGTAAGGTTTTAGCACCATTATAAGTACAGATTATGATCGAAGAGGAAGGAAATTGCTTCATTATTTAAACACCTTAATTAGCTTGGTGATAAACCAGGGATAAACTAAAAGTTGGGAGATAACTACTGCCCAGGCGGTGCCGATAATCCCCCATTGGTAGGTGAAAGGGAAAATTAAGATTAAAAGAACGGTAAGTTTAATAATATTAGCAGTGGTGGCCATTTGGGGTTGACCAATGGCATCAAATAAGGCTGCGCCAACAGAGATTAAAGGCCGGGCAACGCCAAAAATGATTAAGATATTTAAAGCGGGAATCATGGGGAGCCATTTGGCGCCAAGAACAAATCGGGTAAAAATAGGGGCGATTAAGTAAATAGCCGCACCAAAGGCTAAACTGAGGAAAAAGGTAAGAGTTAAAGATTTGACTACTCCCCTTTGAAGACGTTTAAGATTGTTTTGGATTGAAGAAAAGATAGGAAAAACTATTTGATAAACCAAACTAGCTCCTTGAGTAGTGGGCAGATTGGAGATTTTGTAGGCAGTTTGATAAAGACCTAAAGACTGAGCACCTAAAATTTTACTGACAATAAGATCATCACCTTGATCATTAAGATAAGCAGTCAGGGTACCAAGAGTGACCCAACGGCCGTAACGATACAACTCTTTGACTCTTTGCCAGCTGGCTTTGACTAAATGAAGTTTAGCCATAAGAAAGGAGAGAAGAAGGGCAGCCAGAGCGCCAATGACTACGCCTAAGGGCAAGGCTAACATGGTTTTAAGTTTAATGGCTAAGATAATGGTGCTGAGCGATTCGATAATCGAAGCCAGAGCCTTATACCAAAACTCTTTTTCGAACTGGAGGTGCTTGCGAAATAAAATAATGGCGGGGTTAACTAAACCTTTTATAAAGGGAGCGATAGCAATTAATTTGATGGCTTGGGTAAGATCAGAGCGGTAAAAATGACTGATAACTGGAGCAGAAAAGAAAAGAATCAGGCTAATAACTAAGCCTCTAATGGCAAAGGTTAGCCAGGCTGAGGTGAGATATTTTTTAGGATCTTTTTTGGTTTGGATTAAGGCTTGATTCATGCCAGGCTCGGTGGCTACTTCTAAAAAACCATAAGGAATGATTATCATGCCAAAAAGGCCAAAATCATGAGGGGTTAAAATTCGGGCAACAATGGTGATTTTTAAAAGAGAAAAGGCCTTGATACAAAATCTGAGTAAGCCTAACCAGAAGGCGCCTTTGAGACTGGTTTTTGTCAGTGACATAAGGGTATTTTACCTTTTTTTGAATGGGTTAACTAAGCTAGTTAGAGTGGCAGTAATGATGGCAAAGTCTTTGGTAAGTTGAATCAAGGGGAGATAGAGTAAAGATAATATATGAGGACTATAGCGAAAATGTTTAAAGATGGGCCAAAGCAAGTAAAGAAGAAAAAAAGGAGGCAGAAGAGTAAAGAAAACATAACGAAGAAGAGTGGAAATAATTTTCTTAAGATGAGGTTGATATTTAGCTTGAATATCGCCAGAGGCATAGTTTTTGATTTGTTTAAAAAACTGAATCAGATTGTCTACTTGCTGCCAGTAAACAATGGCCGATGCTTCAACTACCATGCTAGTTTGTTGTTTTAAATTAGCAGCAAAAACAAGGTCGTCGCAATAATTTAAATGCTCTGGGTAGTGGCCAACTTTTTGCCAAGCTGATTTTTTAAAAGCCAGCGAGCGAGAAGAAGGTAAAAATGCAGCTGGATCAAATTTATCCGGCATAGTGACCACAAAAGGAGCCAGGCATTTTTGAAAGACATTTTTAGCAGCGGCTAAGTAAAAGCCAGCCACGGCATCAACATTTCTGTTGCTAAAAGGCTTTGTAATCCTTTTTAGCCAGTCTTTATCTAGTTGGCAACCGGCATCAGAAAGGGCCATTATTTGATATTTAGAATTTTTGATAGCCAGGTTTCTTCCTTGGGATGGGTTAGCGCCTGGTTGGATAATAAGCTTCTTCTTAAGAGGGTGTTTTTTGATAATCTCTACAGTTTTGTCGGTTGAGCCACCATCGACAATGATAATCTCATCAGGCTTCTTGGATTGTTGGGAAAGGGAATCTAATAAATCCCCTATTGTTTTCTCTTCATTAAGAAC
>Ga0209976_10002551_pt1 | contig 10351 bp, 24 predicted proteins | sample SumtaG_FD_182806 | JGI IMG/M metagenome (GOLD analysis project Ga0209976, IMG submission 182806) | Deep subsurface microbial communities from Indian Ocean to uncover new lineages of life (NeLLi) - Sumatra_00157 metaG (SPAdes) (version 2) | ecosystem: Environmental > Aquatic > Marine > Oceanic >... | reverse complement strand
GATTCATAACAGGCTCGCCCCAATCCTCATCGGGTTGTCTACCACGAGTATGAACCAGTACACCCTTCAAACAAATGATACGAGTGTGATGAATACGGGGACCACGAAAAGCCACACCACCATTATCTGGATCGAATGAAAACCAAAGGGGTTGACGAAAATTAGGGCTGGTTGGGTCTAAATCTAGAGGACCTTGAAAAATCTCGTGACGAGTAAGGACGTTCAGATGATTGACACTTTGAATACGATCAAGGTCAAGAGGTTCAGACATGTCTTGACCGTCATCCGCACCAATGATCATGACCGCACCACCGTACAATCTATCGAACTTCATCAAGTCACAGGACTTGGTCGGAGCATCTAGTTCTAACATCGAGTCTAAAACGTTCTGCCCAAACGACGTATCACCATCCCCGCCCTCAACACCTATCCATCTACGTACTGCGTGTTCAGCAGGGGCGTCAATGATTCGACCAAAGATGGGGGACTGAGAATACAACGCCTCGATCTCAGTAGAGGAAAAGTCAACCCGTCGCTCAAAACGAGTTGAGACCCTGTAGTCCTTCTCCGGGTTTCCCAGATTGGTGAAGATGTTCGACCACCCGTCTTGCGGAGTTAAAGTTTTAGGCTTACCTGCACTCATGTTCATGTATACTCTACCACTGATTCATCGCACGTAATAGCTCAAGGCTCCTGTTACACCCACCCCCTAACTCATAAACCAGGACCTGAGTCATGGCATCGACCCGGTCCTTATCCTTTCGGTTCGGGAAAACACACACTTCCTCAAGCCAGTCTTCTGTCCAGGAATAGTAATCTGGCAGGTACACGTCTCCAGCCTCTACGTAAGGCAGCACGGCCCACGCTCGTTGGATCTTTCCGTCTTTTGGGTTCACGGCATGGAGCCCTGGGATCTCGTCATGAAGGAGCTCCAGGACCGCGGAACCGTTGGCCTTCTCCTCGATCAAGATTCGTCCCATGCTAGGGTAATCCTGCTTCATCCTCTTGATCTGTATGATACTGTTGGTGATACCCCATTTCCCGCGGTACTCGTTGAGGAGATAAGCCTTGGAACCAACGAACCCCCATACTTGTCCTACAACGTGTGCAGGATCTGCTACTGCCGCAAGGGCCGCCTTCGATCTCGAGGAGTATTCATCTGACCCTGTGAACGCCAAGTCCCAGGATCCAGTGATATGATCGAACTTCTTGGGTGTCTTCGAGTACATCTGGAACCAGTCGTAGTGGAAGATCAGCCCTTCAGCGGGAGCAGGTCTCTGTTGATACTGACCAGCGTAAGCATAGGACCCTAGGCTCTTCTTGGCTGCGGCTACTTCTTCCGTACCGAACCTTTCTGGACAGAGCAGTTCTCCTTCTTCTGTTCTAGGGTCGACGAAATTGAGAGACGTCCTAGATGGATGCGGATGGTCGACCTCATACTCCATAGGTAAGCAAAGATGTTCATAGTCTGGTTGATTCTCAAGCAAGTCTCCTGTGACATCATTGAAGTTAACTCTCTGCATCACAATCACATAGGCATCGCGCTTAGGATTATTGGCCCGTGAGAACATGGTACGTCCCCACCAAGTCACATTAGTCTGTCGAATGATATCGCTCTCAGCCGTTGCAACATTGTGAGGGTCATCGCACATCACTCTATTGCCACCGTCACCTGTCGACTTAGAAGTTGGGGAGGTCGTGATGCGCCAACCAGTCTTCGAGTTTACGTATCGAGACTTGAGGTTCTGATCCACCGACATATCGAACGAACCCTTGATCAGTTTCTTGTAAAGCTCAGACTGCATTACCTCACGAGAACGGACCGAGTCTCTTTCTGCTAGATCGATGGCGTAGCTAGAGGTCAAGTACCTCATATGAGGATAGTGGATCCATTCCCATGCTGGCCACATCACAGATACCAGCGTCGACTTCAAGAATCGAGGAGGCATGTTGATGATGAGTTTGCGGATCTTACCTTCTGTGATTGCCTGAAGATGGTCACAGATTGCATCGAGGTACCAAGCCCAGATGAGTTCTTCACCAGGTTCAACGACAGGCCACATGAGCTTGACGAAACTGCTGAAGGAACGACGTGCCTGTTCTAAACGGATCTCTTCTTTCGAAGCGGTAGAGAGGATCTTATCCTTTCTTCTCGACTGTCGGTCCAGGCTTAGCATCTTTCTTGCTGTCATTGAACTTCACATCCTTTTTTCGAACCTTCCTTTCTGGAGTCTTAAGTTGAGCTGCAAGTCTGTCTTCCATATCTTGTAACTTCTCCCTGAGCATTCGAATGGTGGCTTCAAGATTCTCTTCACGCGGTGTATTCATTGTGTTCTCTCCGTATGTAACATTCACCAGAAACGATGAAGTGATAGTTGATAATATGCCAGCCGTCTTCGAGCCAGATCAGATCCCCCGGAAGTGTGACCATCCCCTGAGTAAGGAAACTCTCTTGGTCGTACAACCACAAGTGATAGACCTCCTCAGGCATGTTGTCTATGAAGTCATCCATCGTCTACCGAATCCAAGATGGCGTACATCTGTGTGAGTTGTTCGTCGGTGAGCTTTGTCATATCGAGTGTGGGCCCGGTGTTCTGCTGCAGATTGTTGATCTGGATCTTGACTGCATCATCAAAGTCACCGGCTGCTTTAGCCAAGAGCTCAGACGCTTTGAGACGGGCTCTAGAGTCGAAGCCAGGTACCATGCCTCTTGTCACGGCTGTCCACCATCGGAATCTCTCCCCACGATCCATGACGAACTCATCACTCTCTAAGAACTCTTGGATGGCCGCATTGATCTCGGGCTTTTGTAGTAAACAATACCCATACCCACGGGTAAATCCAGATAGTTCTGCTGCGTCACCGGGCGAGCCAGTAGTCAAGAACTTCTGAACAAAGACCTTATACTGGTACTTAAGCGGTCTTTTTTCGACCAGGTCCCATATCAGCTCTTGCTTTACTAGTGCTTTCTCGTCAGTCACTTTCATCTATAACAATATCACAAGGCATGGTAACTATAAAGTCTTTGAAGTCCGGCTCAGGTTCTATCCATCGAGGCCGGTCATCCATCTCTGGTTTCGTGTGGCGAAGCTCCATCATGAAGGTAATACAACAGGCGGCATGGGCTAAGTGACACTTCCCTGTTTCCGGGTCCAGATCCTCGCCACCCCAGTATGCCCAGAGATGACGGAGACATGCAGCGAACAGTCTAGAGAACTTGATGCCTTTGGCCCAGTTGTAATCTGCATATTTCGTAGCACCTATCGTGAGAATCTCACCAATCTCCATGAACGCACGTGGAGGCCATAGGTCAAGTCTGACTTTTCCTTGATCGAATTTGGTTCCACTCATCGTTCATCCTTATACCAGTTGTACTCTCGCGCGGTCTTGATGCTATGACAGTTCGCACATCTCACAACACATTTCCGAATCTCATGGCGAATTGTCTTTAAGCCGTATCCTTTGTGCATCAGGGTACTGACGTGCATCTTCTTCTCTCCTCCTACATGATCAAACTGAAGTACCAAAGGATCTTTCTCATCACAATCTACACAGGGATGTATCTTCAAGTAGGCCCAGATAAACGCACGGGCTCTTTCTCTAGAACGTTGTTGAGGTGTCAATCTTTCCATACGGGCAGCATCTCCTGTAAGACTCGACCAAGGGCATCTACTAGTTGTTCTTCGTGTTCGGTCAAGATGGCTTGATCGCGGGTCCAGATGTTAGGCGGTATCCAACCAGAACAGAGTTGTGATACTGCCGTCACAAGTGGGTTCACCCAGATGTGTAATATCTCATGCACGATCGTATGCCTCTTGACAGAAGGATCTGCGTTCCAGAACTTCTGCGAGAATCGAACTGTGACTTCATTGTATCCGAAACCAATCTCCGCAAAGTACTCTTTCTTGCCTTGAGGGAACTTGAACTTCGTAACGTATTGAGGGAGACCGAACTTGAGCATCGCCTTGTTCCAGTACATGGCTAGGTACTTCTTCTGTGCGTCAGTCGGTTCCAATCGCTTTCTCCAAGACCGTGAAGGGAGCTCTAACACCACCAGAAAAATATGAAGCAGTCTTTAATGCTTGTATGACACGTTGACTGCCCCCCAAATGAGAGCTGTTCAACAAAGAACCTTGGGCATAATACACCCCACACCCCACGCTACAAAAAGAATCGGCCGGTTCAAATACCTGAAAATCGTCTTCAACCATAAAGATCCGATCTTCCAAAATGACTATGAACGTTCCCCCGTTTGCATTTTCACCTTCTTTGATTGTTCCATATTTATGGTCACAAAAAAGACTCTGCACATAATCCACAAAGACCGTACACATGAACTTATACGGGTCTTCTCCTTCGTAGTCAGGTAATCTCGAATGTTCCAGCAATTGACCCATTCGAAAAGAGCTTGTGTATCCTATGAAGTACTCGCGGTTTCGAAACACTTTTGGGTTCTTAATCTCGGTTACATTGAGACCATTAACCCCCGCAGAATCTCCCCCAAGATATATCCTTCTTCCGGAACGGACCGCCACAATACAAGTCACGCAGCCACCTCGAGCTTGATCGCTGGATGATGTTGATAATTCTCGAGCTTGAACCGATCCATCAGATCATCCGTCTCGAGGGCACACAACGCAGTGACGTCGTTCCAACCAAGGATCGGATCCATGTTCAAAGTCGGTAGGTTGTAGGGAGGACGTGTGATCTGTTCCTCTAGAGCTGGAATGTGATTAACGTATACATGTGCATCCACAATGCTGTGTGCAAAGACTCCAGGTTCGATGTGTAGGATCCCGGCTAGGATATGTATCAAGAGACCGTACGATGCGATGTTATATGGCAGGCCAAGCCCCACGTCACAAGAGCGCTGAGTCAAGTGGAGGTTCAGTCGACCATCGTGTGTGGTCAAAACAAAGAACGCGTGACAAGGCGGAAGGTCCGAGATCAGAGCATTGCCCGGCTCCCAAGCACTGACCACTGCCCTGCGATCGTTCGGGTTCTTGAGAAGCTTCCACACCGCGTACCAGAGTTGGTCTATAGAACCATTCTGTGATGGGTAATCGCGCCAGTACTTGCCATAAGCACTTGGAACATAGCCATGTTCATTGGTCCATGGTTTCCAGAACTTGCACTCGTGTCTGTCCAAGATCGTAGTCTTCGGGTCTCCTGACAAGAACCAAACCAGTTCGGCCACGATGTTCTTCCAAGAGATCTTCTTCGTCGTGAGGAGTGGAAACCCGTCAGCAAGATCGATCTGATAATTGAAATTAAACATCGACAGCGTGTCGGTACCTGTTCGATTGGAACGTATCTCCCCGTAGGCCAAGACACAACTAACGATATCTATATACTTATGCATTAAAGAGCTTTCCCGAAGAAAACCCTTTGAGTACATCGACAGGTCTCAAGTCCACAATGAAGTTCTGGATCTGCTCACGAACAGGTTTGTTCCAAGGCAACGGTGGCAGGGATAGAACTGGAATGTTGTTATTCTTTGCAAACTCTACTTCCATCTGAGATCCTTTAGAGTTCTCCCAACCAGGTATCGTGACCATGGCGATACAACCATTAAGGATTGAGAAATCGACATCCATCCAAGTTGCGTGGTCGAACGTGTCTTTGAAAACTCGTCCTTGAAGTTGTGGAGATATAGGTGCTGCACCAAGAGCTACTAATTCAAAATACATCTCTGCTGCGCGGTTAATGTTCTGTTCCCACAACCAACCATCTGGTGCAGTCATAGGCCCGGCCATATAGATTAATGGTCTCATGTCTCTACCTTTCGTGAAATGAAATCAACATTCAACATGTCTGTCGTAAAGAGATAGCTACCAGACCCAAACCAAGCTACGTATTCGCACATAACACTCACTATCTCTACTGTTACTGTGTTAGCGCGTTTGGATTTATATCGAGGCTTCTTTGAAGGATGATCAGTCTCAATCGATGCACCAGAATGAACACGAACCTTGTCACCGACTCGAATGTCTTTCATTGCTCACGTCTCGTAGTCAGCCACTTCTCATCGATCACCATCAAGATCTTCTCCAACTGTACTTGAACATCGCTCAGTTCAAGCTCGCGTCTCTCTACGGAAGCCAGTTCTTCCTCAATGGCTGTGTACTGAGATCGTAGCTTGTCTACATCTAAATCAAGTTTCATGTCGTGTATCCCAACCTGTCCCAATCTTCTTTGTTTATGGTCACGTGTTCCAAACGCCAGCATTTTGGTATTCGGGAAGGGCGTTTTTCGAGGTGATGTTGTCTGTGTTCTGACGCTTTCTGCCGTGAACTATAGACACCTACGAAACACCCATCGGGCCCGGTTAGAACCCAAACCTTTGTTTTCCTCATACCCATATCTTTCTGTTAATAACTAATGGTTCAATGCGCTCGAACCCAAACCAGGCGTTAGGGTATAGTTGTGTGACATTGGCCCAGATCGCTTTAACATCCTCTTCATATGCAGGAGTCGAGGCGTTTCCAGTTTCCCACGCTGCGTGTATGATCACATCGAAATCTCGGTCTCTCAATCTAACCACGCCCCTATCGCCATCTGGTCTGCCTGATGTAAGCAGTCCTCTAAATCGTCGGCCGAGAGTTCGGATAAATCGCAAAGGTCCCATGTCGTAGATATCCTCAAGTCAGTAATCTTGAACTCCCCCATCTTCTCCAGGAAATCGGCCCGACACGGATACGTGTACAGTCCATAGACGTGCCAATGTTTGTGGAGGAAGCCGAGTTTCGTTTGTTCAATCATCTAAACTCCTTTGGAATAAGCCCACAGCATTGAACAAGATAATGGTGTTTGCCTCTACAGACATCTAGAAAGTCCACGAGTGAATCAAAAACTCCTTCACCATAAAAATAGAAGACTCGATCTGTAACAGTGTTACAGAACAAAAACTGATCCTTGTCCTCATAGATTTGGGACCCAACATGTACAAACCTAATCATCATCGCCTCTCTTTCGTATACTCGTAAAGGTGAGGGTACTTGGAGAACAGACCCTCAGCTGCTTGGGATTGCCAATCATAGACCTCCTCGGACAGATCCCAGATGGGTTGGAAACTTTCATCGAACGAGATTATCTCCCACTGCCACCCTCCAACTAAACGATTCAAATAACACTCCCACGGCCCCAGCTTTCGTATGTACCCATCAAACTGTTCAAGCTCTTCGAAGTCCTGGAACATCTCAAGTTTCTCGAACGGTATAACCAATGACGTTTTGCGTCCGGACTTCGGTGACAAGACCTCTATCAGTCGACCGTTCTTGGCATCGAGATCGTACCCTGAAAGGTAGCGTAGCGTTCGATCGGTGTACTCCCAATCGTCTAAGGCTCTCTCGTCAGTCACCGACCTTTCCTAGGTGATCCTTGATGAATTTGTTCACGAACTGTTTAGTCTCGTTGTCATCAGATTCCTGGCCAAGTTGTAATAGTCTTACAGCAACAGCTAGTCTGTCCTCGTTATTGAGCATAGGGACCACACTCCTCAGCCCTTCCCAAAATGGGTCTTCTTCTTTCATGGGTTCCTCGGCACACTTCCGATACCAGTACCGTTCTGGTAGTAGACTCGAGTTCGTGTCCAGATCATGAATGGTGCCCAGTCCGAAAGTTCCAGGTGACGGATGTTGGCTCGGATGATGTTGCCCCATCGATCACCGTACCGTTGCATTTCTTGCTTGATAAGTTCAGTTCTAGTCATTAGATCCCGTCCTTCATTATGAACTTATATTCCTCGGGTGAGCATTTGGTGGTCACAGTGATATCTTTCTCCTGTAATGATGAGTATGAGTCTGGTTTTGGAGGCAGTGCTGCTATTTCATCGCGACACTGTTTGACAGTGAAAGATTGGCGGCTGTACCATTCACCAAAGGACTCCTGATCATCTTTTCTAGTGATGTGATATGAAAACAACTCTGTTCCACTCAAGAGTCGTGATACGGAACCCTCGCCATATTGGGTAGGCAAAGGATCAATGGTTGACGTTGGGTCCTCCTCTCGTGACGCTTTTAGGTCTGCTAGAAGTGCCTTGGCCGTTATTACTTTTTGTTCCCACCATTGCTCGAATGACACGCCCATGGAATGTTCCATCTCGTACTGCTTTCGAATTTCTACCGTCGAGACAGTTCCGTTGATATAGACAGGACCCTCACCATACGTTTCCACAAACTCCGTCATCTCTCTTCGTACAAAATCAGTTAGACTTTCGGAAGCTTCACGATTCTGCTCAAGGACCTGTGCATCACCACGCATCGTCGCCTCGAACCACTCACCTGAATCGAGTTCCTTGGGCTCCGCTTTCGGGAAAAGACAGTTCTCGATCCGTTCAATCATCTCGCCTGCGTGTTTAGTGAGATGGAAATCTACTTCTGAGTTTGACACCCACCCGCTCCACAATTCACCGCGCCTACGAACCATTGTTAGACCTTTATCTGTATAAGTATGAAGGTTGCCCCGTTCGTCTTCTCTCCATTTCAGTTTCATGTCAGCTCCGATCGGTTTTTGATGAGGGTATCGCACTTGGAATCGATCCATTCATGAAATGCACATTGGGTCTTCTTAGGATCGATGCCCACGAACGTCCGAAGTTCTGATGCGATGTCAAGGGGCACTGTGTCTTCTTCCCACATATCGAGGTCTTCGGTCACGTTCTCCGACTCCGTAGCGTACCTGTAAAAGGCGGCAGGGGTGAGAAGATCTTCTATCAATAGCATCGTGTCATCCAGTTCTGAGATGGGGTTGTTTCTGTTTGCCTCATCGTTGGAATGGTCTGTTGCAAGACGTGTGCCCACTGATGCCGACTACGGGATACACCGATATCGTTATGCATCTTTCGAGATAGGTACGCAAACTGTTTCATAGTTGAGAGGGGTATTGCATGGATGTTGTATGTGGCCTCAAAGTTGCAAGTACCTAAATACCTTACACCCTCCAAGCGATGAAAGAGTACTATGGACCTAAAGATCTTCACTGTCACCAAAATAAACACACTAAAGATAAACGTACACTTTCCTACTGCCGACGTATTGTGCTTACAGTTTACTACACAACAACAACGAGATGTGGCCTTCAGTGCGCTGCAAACCATCTCCAACGATTACCGAGCTATCACCCAAACACTACTGGCTACTACGCAAGTCTTGTAGATCACTATGAAAGGAATTGCGAGGTTGGTGGGTTTTTCAGATAAAGAGGGTTTGGCACCACCTTTGCAAGTAACTTTTCCTATGAAAAAACTAGTCGAAGAAGTCAGCAACGAGGGACTCGAATCCCTATTAGGCGAAACTGTTATGGTGTGGTGCCTAAATTTTATCTACAGAGGAAAACTTATTGGGGTAAACGATAAAGACATCCTTCTTACTGACGCCAGTGTGGTTTATGAGACGGGTGGTTTATGTGATAAAGAACCGGAACGACAGGAACCTCTACCTCATAATTGGTACGTCCGCACTTCTTGTATTGAATCCTACGGAAAAGTAGCATAGTGATTAGAGGAAAGAAGCAAAAGTCTTGGTCTGGGTCTAGGTCTGGGTCTGGATCTTGGTCTTGGTCTAGGTCTGGGTCTGGGGCTAGGTCTAGGTCTTGGTCTTGGTCTAGGTCTAGGTCTAGGTCTAGGTCTAGGTCTGGGTCTAGGTCTAGGTCTGGGTCTAGGTCTAGGTCTAGGTCTGAATAACTACGCAAGTCTTGTAGATCACTATGAAAGGAATTGCGGGATCCGGCCATTATCTTGAAGAGATAGGTATGGCATCAAGTTTGCAAGTATATGATATCATGAACGAAACAACAGACCTCAGACCTGCCTATACCATGCCATCTGTAGATGAAACCTTGTTACCCAAACTGCTAGCTCGCCAAGAGACCAACCTTCAATACCGGCTGTGCCAGGATCGAGAAGCTGATGTGACCGTTGACATAGAAAGGACTGTGTAGTGGATCTGAATACATTCATCTCGGACGCGCTTGATAGCATACTGAAATTCGAACAAGAGTGGATAAATAAAGACTTCCCCACACGGTTACCTACATTCGAACAATGGGCAAACCAGTTTGAGGCTTGGCAAGATGAGGAGTTGCAGGATGACTAAATGTCCCACGTGTAAAGACCAACAAAACCTGATAGTGGAATCAGGGTATTACCACAATGAATATGTAAGTTACTGTCAGAATTGTGAAGATGAAGACACACTATCTGGTTGGGGCACTACTCCTGAAAAGGCACTTTCAACTTTACTGTTAGAGTTCGACGAGCAGTTGGGGGAATTACGAGATGAGGAGGCAGACCAATGAAGGTCTATATGATTACCGCGAAACCTGACAACGAGGACAGTGATGCCGCTTGGGT
>Ga0209976_10002547_pt1 | contig 10359 bp, 17 predicted proteins | sample SumtaG_FD_182806 | JGI IMG/M metagenome (GOLD analysis project Ga0209976, IMG submission 182806) | Deep subsurface microbial communities from Indian Ocean to uncover new lineages of life (NeLLi) - Sumatra_00157 metaG (SPAdes) (version 2) | ecosystem: Environmental > Aquatic > Marine > Oceanic >... | reverse complement strand
ACGTGCGGATACAAAAAACTTTCTACAAGGTTTGTCCTGAACCTCAAACAGGGGTAAACTGTATTTTAGAGTCGAGTTTGCCGGAGGTAGGACCGGGGTCCAATTACGGGTTAAAAGGTCCAATGAACCTGGAGGAAACTATTCTTAATGTCCCCGCTTTATCTTTGCAGATCGTAAACCCGTTCGGGGACACAATAACAACCGGAGATAATTATATCCTTGACTATTTTTCCCTTGATCACTATTGACCGGGACGTTTTCATTGTATAAGATTCGGGGGTAGGGTAGTCCCGACCTTGTGGCGTGACTGATTATCATCGACCGAAAAGATCGGAGAGCCCCTTTAGAAAACTGAGTTTATATTGTTTGGAGAATAAGATCATGGCAAAGTTAACACCTCAAGAGTTTCAAGAGAAGCACGCCCGCCGTTTGAAAGCTTCTGTTGAGGACGTTCGCCGGGGCATAGATCGGGTTACTGAGAGCCCGACTGCAAAAGCGGCGGCAAAGCAGGATAAAATGTTGACGAACCTCACGGCTTCGGTCAACAGTGGTAAGTGGGCGGCTGGTCTGAAAAGGGTTTCCCTTGAGGACTGGAAAAAGAAAACCCGTGACGTTGGCGTCAACAGAATCGCAGCCGGTATCGACGCCGCCGCCCCGAAAGTGGTCGCGTTCGCTGAGGATTTGCTACCTCACATCGAACGGGGTCAGGAAAAGATCAAGGGTATGAGCGATGTTACTCTTGACGACAATATCAACCGCATGACGACTTTTATTCGTCATATGTCCGAAATGAAACGCAGTAGTTAACGGCGTTTCGTCGGCTTCGGTTGTGTTGTTTGTGATGATCGTGAATTGAATTATTGTTAAGTGTAAAGGGGTTTGTGAAATGTTAAGGCAAGCCAACAAAATCAAACGAATCACCGCAAGCGGCGGCGGTGATTTGCAAGCGGCGGCGGGTAAGAGTCTTTTAGTCCGGGCGATATATGCAATCGCTTCGACGAATGACACTTATCTAACGTGTCGTGTTGATCGTGTAACCGTCGCTATTTATCGCCTTGCAGGTCGGGGCGGTAACAATCTTTTGCCGCTGTTGGCGGCGGTTCATTCCAGAAACATCATGGACTTTTTAACGTCCCGTGGTGTTAACGTCTCGATTCCGATTGCAGAGGGTCAGACGTTAAATGTAAGTCGTTACGCTGAGACCGGAAACGTCATAATTGTTTATGACGAGTATGACGCCGGGGACATCCAGTCTAACATGCCGAACGGTTCGGCGGCTTCGGAATATGTTTTCATGCAGTATATGTCAACGTCTCAAACGCCGACTGCCAGTCAGGACGTTTTGTTAAATACGTCTTTGTCCCCTGCCGAGTTTCCAGATTTTCCGGCGGGGAAAGTCGTACCGGCGAATCACGAAATCACCCTGTTGGGTTTGGCGGGTACGCCGTTCACAACCGGGGCGGCGGGACCGAACGCATGGGGTACAAGTTTCATCAAGCTTGTAAAAGAACGTGAGGTTTTGTTTGACGATGATCGTAACGGGATTCCGTTTGACGGTCAGGACGCCACAGCAACCGTTGACGCTTACGGTTGCAATTTTTCTTTGATCGGTGATTGCGTTCCCGTTCTCGGAGATTCGGCAGTCAAGCCTATCGGCGTTCCGTTAATGTTCGACCCCGCAATCGTTTTCGGAGAGGGTGCGGAATTAAACGCATATCTCTCTGGAGTAATGACAACCGCCGCTGCATGGGAAGAAACGCTGGTAAGTATCGCCGCGATTCTCAAAGTGAAGCGGTCGGCTTAATCGGCTTCGGTTAACTTTTTGGAGAGTGCAAAATGTTAAAGTGGAAAAGGGTTTCATCCGGGACGCTTACGCTTAACGCCGAAGTTTTGGTCGATATGCTTGCGGGTATGTCGGGCAAAAACCGAGTCATTAAGCAAATCTCATTTGCCCCGACGCAGTACAAATATCTGCGTGTTTACCGGGACGCCGAACAGGTCGTTGATTTTGACAGTTACACGCTTAACGGAGAGTACCCCGTTTTGCCGATGGACCTGCCATTAGCAGAAGGCCAACAATGCAAGGTCGGATTTTATAATTCGTCCGGTGCAACAACGGCGATTTCGATTATGATAGGCTATGAGGAAACGGCGTAGTCCCTGCAAAGTGGAATAGGTCGGGTCTTGCATACCGAAATTTGCAACGACCCGACCGCCGCTTTGCGGTGCATAGTTTGTCAGGTTCAAAAATGATCGGTTTGGTTTTTCGGAGTGTTAACCATCCGATGCAAACGATAATCTTTTTGGGGTTCGTATCATGTTTGAAATAGATCGACCATTCCCGATCAAAGGTTTGCCGTTCAAACCCGAATTGACCGGGCGTCCTAAAGTTGACGAAAAACTAATTATGACACTTGCAACGCTTATGGGTTGGGATGGTGAAAGTCGGCGGCTTCTTAATTGCGGCGTCGGCGGTTCGCTTCAAACAATCGCCCCGATTGCCAAAGCGATTGTAAATGTAACCGGAAGCGGGGCGAATGACGATATTACTTTTTCCGATGAACCGACTTCGGAAGTTATGATCATGGCGAACGCTGCGAACGGCGGCGATATTTGGTTTAACATCGGGGCGGCTGCTGCTGTTGACACTGGTTGGCCTCTCGATGCCGGGGACGTTGTTATTGTGTCGGTTAACAACATGCAGGAATTGCAAGCCCGTATCATAACCGACGGCGATAAGCTTATCATTCTGAAAACGGTGTAATGATTATGGATGCAAAACAAAATCCCTTCAAAAAAGGAATGATCATTTTATGGTCCGGCTCGATTGCTACGATTCCGGGCGGTTGGGCTTTGTGTGATGGTGCAAACGGTACGCCGATGCTGATAGATAGTTTTGTTATTGCGGCGGGCTCTGGTTATCCTGTTGACGATTACGGCGGGTCTGTCGGGCATACTCACGACGTTACAAACGCCCCACATAATCACGATATGGTTGCGGGTGATGGTGTTAACGCCGGGAATGATTTTAACGAGACGACAACCAGCGACCAAATCAACGCATCCGCCGATTTAGAGAGTCACTTACCGCCGTACTATGCCCTTGCTTACATAATGAAACTTTAACCTTTGGAGAGTTTAACAATGAGATTCTTTCAGCAAGTAAAATATGTTCTGTTGTTTGCCGTCGTTTCGGGCGGCTTGTTTTTTGCGGCGTCTGGTTGTCAAAAAGCCGAGATACTAAAATTAACTGCCGAAGTTAACAAGGTTGCAGACGACGTTGCAGTCGTTACGGTTGCCGTCGATAAGACGACGTACGGTCCCGATGAAACGCTTAATCTTTTGCGGGCTTTGCAAAGTGGAAACGCCGCAAGCGTTCCTTTTAACCCTTACGCTTTACCGATAGGGGCGGGGCTCTCTGGTATCATTGCAGTTTTGGAAGCGTTACGCCGCAAGGAAAGAGGCGGTCGAAAATATGCTGAGTATAAATTAACTAATGGGAATGGAACAAATGGAAACACCGGAGACTGAAAGACCGAAAGAACTTTGTACCTTGACAATCGCTTTCCCTGTTGTAAGCGATGACGCCGCAATGGAAGTGAAGAAAAAGGTTACTGCTATTTTAGCCGACAACCCGGACGCAGTAATTGATTTTCGCATGAGAGGGATGCCAAAGAATGTCTTACCCGTACGATAGTTGGGAAGATATAGACTGGTTTTTGTATGACAGTTTCGACGATGCCAAAGCAAAGAATGAGGACGCTTATACTTCGGCGTTTGCCGTTCTCACTGGCGTCGGCGATCCTGTCGAACCTATCTATATAACCACGCTTGCAAGTGCTGTTATATCGCTTACGCAATGCCTTAATTTCTTTGGCGGCTTTAACAAAACGTCATGGAATTATTCGTATTTATACAAGTCGATTTATTTGGCCTGGTTGGAGTGCAACGCTGCACCGGGCGGCGATGTTGATATGGATGCGATTTTGTCGGCGATGGTTTCTGCAACCGATGACGAGTACAAAAAGTTTATCGGTTTGGTCGATGCTTATAGAATCGGGCTTTGGAATAAACCTTTTAACGCCGAGTATTATGCGGCTTTGGGTAGGGGGTTTGCAACATGACATTAGCCGACCCGACAACATACGGCGAATGGTATTGGGGACACGGTCTGCAAGCGATGAAAGATATGGACGAGCAAAGCGAATTTGCTCTTGCACCTTTTTTCGGCGGGCTGATTAACGATATAACCGATTTGGCGGCTGTACCCGCTGGCGTCGCTTCTATGCTGTCGGTCCTTGCCGCCCCACCATCGGCGGGTTTAGGCGGTTTTGCGGCTCTCACAGCCGGGGAGTTCGCTTCAGAGACCATCCGGGACTTGATCAAGCCGGGAATGTCGGCGGCTGCTCGTAAGATCAACAGAGGGGCTCTGGAAACATGGTTAACCGCCAGTCAGGGAACGGCTTTACACTTGCGGGGAAAGATAGACGACGAATACTATAATCTCATAATGGCGTCTGAGGGTTACGGTCCGTCGATCACCGAGCAATTCAAAACCGCAATGACTCCATACCCGACAATCCCTGAGATTATGAGATTTGCCCGGTATCACGGCGACCCTGCAAACACAAGAGAGGAAGTTTGGAAACGCTTTAATGTCCCGCCCGATGACTATGAGTTACACGAATGGTTAACCCTGCAAGTGCTGTCAGTCGATCAAGTCCATAAGTTATTTCGCCGGGAAACGATCACCGAAGATCAAGCAAATATGTTGTTTCAGCAAATCGGTTATCGCAACGAAGATGTCGAACATATCAGACAATCCGGGTGGGTTGTCCCGAATCCGATGTTGATTGCTCAAGGTCTTTTACATCAAGGGATAGAAAAAGATCGTTTGCTGGAAGCAATCCAAAAAGCCGACATACACCCCGATCATACTGAAACATATTACGACGCCATATTAACAAAACCGCCGACTCTTGACGTTGTCGCTTATGAACTGAGACAAGCAAACGACCTTTACGACCTTGACGAAAGTTTAGGAAAGATCGGCATACATCCCGACTACTTTGAACTTTACAAAGAACTGTCAAACATTATCCCGCCCGTTTCAGATATTATTACAATGGCGGTTCGTGAAGTGTTCACCCCTGAGATTGCCGGGCGGTTCGGACAATACGAAGATTTCCCCGCACCTCTTGAAGAATGGGCGGGCAAAAAGGGTCTGTCGAAAGAATGGGCCGAGAGATATTGGGCGGCTCATTGGTCGTTGCCGTCTGCAACGCAAGGGTTTTCGATGTTGCATCGGGGCGTTATAGATCAAGGCGAACTAAATATGTTGCTTCGGGCTCAAGACGTCATGCCGTTTTGGCGTGATAAGCTTACCCAAATCGCTTATCGGCCCTTGACACGTGTTGACGTTCGCCGTATGTATAAAGAGAACGTACTGGATGCCGACGGAGTTTACGAAGCATATTTAGAACACGGTTACAATCAGGACAAAGCCCGCAAGATGACGGAATTTACCGTCAAGCAAGCTTTGTCTGCTCAAGCAAAGTTTACAAGCCGGGACGTTATCGCAGCTTACACAAAGCGAATGATTAACCGCAACGAAGCCCGTTCACTGTTAGTCGATTTAGGCATTGCAGGAAACGACGTGTCCTATATTCTTTCAAGGGCAGAGTACAAACGTCTTTGGGATATGAAAGAAGATCGAATAGCCGGTATCAAAAACCTTTACCGCAAGGGCGTCTATAACACCGACGCTGCAAAGGCAAAACTGTTACAGCTTAATCTACCATCGGACGAAGTCGATATTTTGTTTGAAAAGTGGTGGTATGAAAAGCAAGGCGAACTTGCCCCGACGTTCACGAAAGCCGAGACAATTCGTTTTGTAAAATCCGGTAAGCTAACAATGAAAGAAGCACACAACGAATTAGAGCGAATGGGTTACGACGAAAAACATATTAGTATCTATCTGGATTTTGCCGAATGAGTGAAACCGACGAAATGAAAAAGTTAATCGCCCAACAACGACAACGCCGAGAGGCTGCAACCGAGTCGGTCAAAGAAGCAGCGGAAAGAGTTGATCGGCGTCGTCAAGAGCAAAGGGCCGAGTCCAACCGTCGGGCTTGACAATCCCTTTGGTGTATTTACGGCTCAAGGTTTTTGTAACCTGTTTAACCGTGTAACTTCCGGAATTATCGTTTCGCAATATCCCCCGCAAAGAAGGCCATTGCTGTTGTTGATAGTGAGTCGAATCTATCTTGTGGGCTTTTTTACTTACACCCTTGATCACGGTTTTGCCGTCGATGGAATAGTCTTTCAGACCGCGAATGTCAAGCCAATTAGTTTCAGCTTCCAGCTTTAAGCAGCCGAGTTGTGTTTCATCAATTCGACTTTTGAGATTCGCAAGTCCCCGCTTGTTAACAATCAGTGAATCGGTATCGCAGTAATAATAATTTCCAGTCCCCGCCGTTTGCATAAGATCATACAAATACATCCTTGCGTAACCGGTTACGGTTGCAGCGATGCCGGGAAAACTGTTGAAACATTCTTCATAGCCGGTTAACTGCCAAACCTCTCCAAGCAAATAACGAATCATACCACGCCGGTTCAAGTCGGGTAAATAAACCTGCTCTGTTCTGTCCCGTTCGTTTGGAGCTTCCCCGATTTTTTCCCATACCTCAGCCTTTTGTCCGAACTTTCCATACAGACTGTTTAACAACAGTTTGCACAATTCAGAGTAAGACCCGGACCCGGACGACTTAAACTTATGTCTCAATTTATACATCCGTTCGACGTATCTGGTAAACAGTTTCGCCCGTTCATAGATCACATACCGTCCGACTTTTTTGATATGACTATGATCGAGGGCGTAGATCAATTCGGGGCTTGTCAGTGTAACCCAGAAACGCCCGACAGGGAATATGGTACGGTTTCGCTTGACAGCGTAAACCGGTTCGTCGGTTTCGACAAGACAATGAGCGATGACGGATTTGGTTTGAAGATTATATCGTAAGGTGTCAGGTGTTGTTTTTGCCCGTGTCTTGATAAATTTGCACGGGTAAAACCCTGAGTGCATGACAGTCGGGTACAAACTGTTAACATCCAAAACATAGAAGCTTTCATTTTCACGCCGACCCATATAAAAACATTCTACACGCCCACCCCGATATGCAGACCGTTCGGCGTCTATCGCTTCTTTGTTATTATGGATGCTGATTTTGTTATCATAAAAACCAAACAGGTAAGCAGCCATTGCAGTAGAAGCGATTGTATAACAAAGTCGGCTGATTCGATTCGTTTCCAAAAACCGGACAAAGTCTTTGAACATGGCAATCAGGATTTCAACATCACGCTTGCAGTATGTTTTTAGTTTGGCTTTTGTAACGGTCTCAAAGTCAACATCGAGCTTCGGAACGCCGACACGATCACCAATTTTCGCAAGGGTCTCTTTGAACCAATTCATAGAGTCAACAAAAAGAATCGCCCCGGTTTTACTGCGCACCGAGATTATGCAGGTTGTCCCGGTATTGTGGAAGAATTTCAGTTTGTACTTTTCCCGTTTGAGATGTTTCCAGCCGCCGACAATCGTAAAGTCGAAAGACATATTATGAGAGATAACCCAAAGACGCCGCTTCTTTTCAGAGTGTGAAAACACAAATTGCCAAAAGCTTTTCATCGTGTCGAAGTAATGCCATTCCAGCTTTTCAAGGTTTCGACCGTAAGCCCGTCGATAGTAACAAGCCCACCCCATTTTGAGAGTTTGCTTAATGTCCCCGTTCGGTAAGGTCTCTTGTGATGTTTCCGTATCAAAGAAAATTACATGACGGGGAATGATCAAGGATTTTTCTCGTTTCAGTACGTGGGCCGACCGGTCGATGCTGCTCATTCATCGACCCGATGCAACGCCGTCCACGGCACAACCGATACAACTTGACTTTGAAGCTTTGGCGACTGTTCACCGATCATCGACCATGTTAACGCTTCAACTTCCCCCGGTGTTAACGGTCGGTCCTGCATTATGTTGACGAATCTTTCGGTTAAAGGTTCGCCCGGTGAAATCCGGGATTTTATTTTTACCTTATACATATATTCGTTAGATAGATTCCAGTCAACTTGAGCAATGACGGCGGCTGTCGGCGTGTAGTCTTTGCGAACATACTTGAAAGCGTCGGCCTTGCGTTCGACTTCATTTACAGACCGGAAGTCTGCAAGCATATCAGTACGCCGGTAAGACAGCCCTTGAGCTTTCATGTTGTTAATGAATTTCGACGCCGACAGCCCCGCCTTGAAAGCTAACTTTGCTTTGAGAATAACCGCAGCCCGTTTTTCGCCTCTCGATAATTCGGCCATTGTTTCGACTCCCTGAAACGTGGTCTATGTTCGTCCCTGATTACAACAGGCTATAAATTTTCTGCACTAACTTGTCTAACTCATCGACTTGCGAATCCAGAGCTTGCAATGATTCGGTAAGGTTTGGTTTGTGTTCGGAGATTAAAGCAACCGACTTGCTGATATGATGTTTTATCCAGTCGAAATTGCGGTGCATACCTTCAAAGTTTTCCTTGAGTTTGCCTCTTGTGTTGCTTGCCATAATTGTAGTCCTTTACAATTTGCCGCCGAAGTTTGGCTGTGATACGGGACCAAACTTCGGCGGCGTGAAGTGGTCTGCTTATCCCTTCATAACTTCATTAGCGGCGTCGATAGAATCCTTGACCATTTTGGGGTCAAAATCCGTTTTGGCTAAAGCAAACAACTTCTTTGTTGTGTCCACGTCTTCACATACGGTTAAATCGTATGTGGTCTCGATGTCGTTATGTTCGCCCTTGCGTACAAGCATAAACGCCGCAGTTTTGAACCGGTCCTCAAACCGTGCAAGACGCCGGGCGATACGCTTACCTGCAATGAAAAGCGTATAACCATCGAGAGTCACAATCGGGCAGCCTATTCTTTCCGATGGTCTGCCCTTGTACTTACCGGCTAACAACTCCGGTTCGCCCACGACGACAAAGATAATCGCCTCCCCATCTTCGGAGAGAAACGATATATCACCGCCGCCCCATTCATCCATCTTTGCTTTCCATGACATTTGCAATCCCTTTCAAAAGTAAATTATGTTTATCAAACCTCAAAACCATATTCAAGGCTTGCCCAACAACGTCGGCGGCGTCCATGCCGCCTTGTTTCGCAATACCATCCATTACGATTTCGTGAGAGCCTGAGACGACCAAATAAAAACGGTTGTCGTTAACTTCACAAACCTGAATCATCAATTACCCTCTCCAAAAGTGTAATGCTTCAAACGACTAAAGCCGGTCTGCAACGCTTGACGAATAACAAGCCCGACCGGTTCGGCCCGGTCGGCGGCGATACGTCGTAAGTGTACTAACTGTTTGTCGGTCAAAGTGATTCCGAAGTAAGACGGCGAATAATCGGCGATGTTGATTTTCATATCGACCATTAAAAAAGCCCACCATCTAATCCCGCCTTGCGGCACACCTGATAATCAAAGAAGGTCAATCCACCTTACTCCGGTTTCACCTTGCCGACGTTAAACTGGAAGCAATACCAAATCCATCTTATCCTTGCGATGGACGATGACATGCCGGGTTGCAAAGTCGTTTGGCGTCGCTTCCGTTGGAATGATACACCCGGTAATTTTTGAAAGTCGGGCCCATGTTAGCTGCTCGATGACAGGGGCTTTGCACATTGTTAACATGACATCCGTTGCAAATCTTTTCGTTGGGGCTGAGAACAAATAGACGGTTGTTGTATTTTCGCTTAACCGTCCCGCAAACCAAAATCTGTCAAACATAATCGAAGTCCTCACTTAATCAAAGTTGCTAACCGAGAAACCAAAACGGGGCAAACGCCCGACTTTCATGCTTTGGATAAGAACCGACAGGGGGGTTGTGGAGAGGTCTACCGGTTTGGGCCCGTGCTTTGTTAACGGTGGTAAGACAATGCGTACACGGGTAAGCAGCGGCGTCACGACCGACCCTGATCGTGACGGCGGTCTGGCGGTTCAGTCTGAACCGACGACCACAGATAAAGCAGTTTTCAAAGTCCCACTTCACGGCGTAAATCCTTCAATGCTAACACAGAGCCAAGTAGGCTAACAATGCCGCTATAAGATACTCACTAATCGTCCAATACTTTCCCATTCCATCCCCCCCTAAAAAGAGTATCTTAACCACTAATCATAGTCTACGAAACACCCCGGACCCTGTCAAGGGTAAAATATATAATCTTATAATAAACTTTGATCCAAAATATGATGCGGGTCTATACTCTATATATGAATATAGTATGTTGTATCTTTATATCGGGTTACTCTTGTATCCGCAGGTGTAT
>Ga0209976_10002546_pt1 | contig 10361 bp, 7 predicted proteins | sample SumtaG_FD_182806 | JGI IMG/M metagenome (GOLD analysis project Ga0209976, IMG submission 182806) | Deep subsurface microbial communities from Indian Ocean to uncover new lineages of life (NeLLi) - Sumatra_00157 metaG (SPAdes) (version 2) | ecosystem: Environmental > Aquatic > Marine > Oceanic >... | reverse complement strand
ATTCTATGTGCCGCCCTTATCGCTGTTCCGATGTTGCTCCTCCTTGCAGCCGAGCTGCGAATTGGGGCCTTCGTGGCCGCTTGGCTCGTCGGCCAGCCCCAGAGCCTTATGGTCGTTTTGATGACGTTTTGCGTCGTCCTTGGCCTGGTATTTGGCGGGATGCGCTCGTTTACTTGGACGAGTAGTGCACAAGCGATCGCGGCAATCCTCGCGCTCATTGTGCCTGTGGCGGTCGTCGCCGTCATGACCACCAACTTTCCCTTGCCCCAGTTGACGCATGGTCCGCTCTTGCGCGAGCTGGTGCGCAACGAGGTGATTCACGGGGTGCCCATCGTTGAGGCGTCGAGCTTCGCCTTCATGCTTCCTGGGGATGGCATGTTGCCCATGGCCAAACGCTTCACCGAGCCATTCGGGAACGTTGGCCCTGCCGCATTTGTCGTGGCGATGTTGACCGTTGCCGCCGGCGTGGCGTCTGCGCCGTGGCTGTTGCCGCGCGTGACAATGACACCCGGCGTCTATGAAACCCGCAAATCGCTCGGTTGGGCGACCGTGTTCTTCAGTTTGGTGATGCTCACAGTTGCTTCCGTGTCGGTATTCATGCGCGACAACGTGATGGACATCGTCGCTGCTGCGGGTTCCACCACCGTACCCGGCTGGCTGCAGCAACTGACCGAACTCGGCTTTGCTCAGATCGATACGCGTTCGACAAGGATTGTTTTCGCGAGCTTCAGCTTCTGGCGCGATACCGTGTTCCTTAGTCTGCCGATTGCGGCTGGGCTGCCGAACGTATTCGCTTATTTTGCTGCGGCCGGCGCCGTCGCGGCGGCGCTCGTCGCAGCGGGTGCTGTGGTGGGTGCGCTCGGCAATGTTATCGCCGAAGATGTGATCAACGGGCTTTCGTGGGAGCCGCTGCCGAGCGAGCCGAGAGTCTGGGTGGCGCGCATCGCTTTTGGCGTTGTTGCCATACTTGGTGGATTGATGGCGCTAGTGGCGCCGACAGATGCGCTGTCACTTTTGCTAACTTGCCTGGCGCTCACCGGTTCCACGCTATTTCCTGTTCTCGCGTTGTCGATCTGGTGGAAGCGTATGAATGCCTTTGGCGCCATGGCCGGACTAGCCTCGGGATTTGGCGTCGCAGTCGTCACGATGCTGGCCGGTTCGGCAATCGGCCTAGACGGCGCCCTTGCCGGTCTGTTGGGCATCCCCGCCAGCATGCTTGGAACCATCCTCGCCAGTCTCGCCACGCCGGCTCCCACTCGTAGCGTCCTTGAACTTGTACGCGAGATGCGCGTCCCCGGCGGCGAGGTCATCTACGACCGGGAGATGCGGATGCTTCGACTTAAGAACCGGGATCGAAAATGAAGCCGGTGTCGCCGTCTCAACGTGCGCTGCAAGCACCGAGATAGTGAAGCATGATCTCCCGGCGGTGCGGCTGGTCGCGATGCTCGAAGACATAGATCCCCTGCCACGTGCCAAGCGCCATACGTCCATCCTTGACGGGAATGGAAAATGAGGTCGCCGTGACTGCCGCCTTGATGTGGGCCGGCATGTCGTCGGGTCCTTCAGTGTCATGAACGTAAGGGCGATCGCGCGGCGCCAGGAGATCGAGCGCGTTGATGAGGTCTGTGTGCACGTTGGGGTCGGCGTTTTCCTGGATAAGTAGGGACGCTGACGTGTGCCGAATGAAGAGGGTCAATAGACCATCGCTCGCCGCGATTTCGTTGAGCCACGCACGCACATCTGCGGTCACGTCGGTGAGGCCTGGCCCGCGCGTTTCGACAACAAGTGTCTGAAAGGATTGATCAAGCCCAGCCCCAGACATTGTTTGCCTCTTCCCTGTCATCGCATGGATAGGCGCTCTAAAGCGGCGTGCCTTCGCCGCGGCCGTGGTGCTGCTTTTGCAATTTTTCCATCCGTTCGCGCAGCTTGCTCAGCATGCCCTCCAGATAGTCGAAGGCTCGATCCACGTCCTTCTCAGACGGCAACTCGAACGTGGTGGTTGGCCCGGCCTCGTCGGGCGGTTCGGGACCGATCCCCAAAGTTTCTTCTAAATCGTCAACCTGTTTGCGCAGCGATTTGTTCTCGGCCCGCAGCTTGTCGATCTCGTTCTGGAGTTCGTGCTGACTGTCGGCCATGGGCTTGCAGGCCCATACACCATCGTCGCGTGTGCACTGCGTCATGGCGCCGGTTTGCTTGTCGAGCCGCACGAAGCCGTTCTCTGCTGGAGACATAGTATACCGCTCGCTCTTGGTATCGGACATTGCAATCTGCCCGGACATTAGGACGAGAGCGAAGAGTGCCAAGACCCATCTCGATGTGCGCACGATGTCCTCCTGTTGCGATGCCAAGCTGGGCCGCATAGGGCCCATTTTTCGCGAGTCTAGCCGCCAACTATGGCGAAAACCGCCGTCGCTGTACGGCCTGATCTGGTCGCTCGCGCGCACTCTCCGTCCCGGAATGGTGCATTTAATGCCTCCGCTTAACGGAACATTTACCGCGACTCGACGATTCTTAGTCTGAACATTCGCGACTATGTGCGGCGTTCGGAGTTACCGCACTCGGCCTGGCATCAGCAACGCGGACTACGTGTGTCCGGAATTTGCCGCTGCGCAAAACCAGGAGCGACGGAAGAGCAACCGCTTCGGTGCGCCAAAGGAACCAAATGCCGATGACACCCCCCAACGAGCGGCGCGGCGCGCATGCAGACGCGGCCACCTCCCACGATGAGCAGGCGACCTACCTCCTTCGCATGCACGAACGGCTTGCCGAATTGAGCACTGAAGCTGGCTCCATTCGCGCGCAGCTTCCCCATGACTACGAGCAGGACGTGGAAAGCATCCAACAGCAAATGGAATTCCTCGGTGATCGTTTGGCCGAGCTGAATGCAGGATCGGCTGCCATCGACGAGGCGGCGGAGGAAACGCTCGACACTGGTTGGGCGGCATATCGCGATATGACGAATGAGAACGCCGGCGTGATGGCCGGTCAAGAGAATAGGGTCAGCCGGACAGAGATGAAGTTCGAGCAGTACGATGTGACTGCATCGAGCAACCCCCTCGAACCGGCTGACCTATGGGACGAGGCCTCCGTCGCGGAGCTAGTTCGGCTCTATGACTCGGGCGAGGCCCGTCTCGGGGCAGGCCCGTTGGCGAACGGTGCCGCAGAGCCGCAACAAGCAGCTGCACCTGAGGCTTCGTCGCCGTCATGGTCTACAGCAAACAAACAGGGCGGCAGCGCATCGATCGAGCCGGCATGGCTCGAGCAACGGTTTGCTGATATCGCGCAGCGCATTGAACAGTCGCTAGACGAGATTCGCCCTGAAAGCTCCCTTCTGATGCTGGGCCATCGCTTTGAGCAGCTCGAGGGACGCATGATTTCTGCGCTCGATGGGGTTGCCACTCGCACCGATGTTGAGGAGCTGTGCCGCGCCGAGGTGCAGGTCGAGGAAATTGGCGCCCAGCTTGGTCAGTTCCGGGCTCAGCTATCCCGGCTCGATACCATCGATGCCCACCTTGGAACGCTGACGCAGCAGCTCTCCGAAGAGAAGATAACGGCACTGCTCGGCAACGCATCTTCGCCGGCCATTGATCCCGCACGTTTTGACGCCGTTGACGCTCAACTCGCATCGATCGCCGAGAAGCTCTCCGATGAGCGGTTCAGCGAGCCGATGGCACGTCCCGCGACGCCGATGTCCGACGTTGAGGATCTGGCGGCCTCTGTTGCGGAACAGATGGCTGAGCGGTTTGCCAACCACGAGCGCTGGGAAACCCAGTCACGCGATCTCGGCGAGGTTCGCGGCTTGGTCGAGGACCTCATGACCGAGCGCCGCATTAACGACGAGAACAATGCGAGCATGCTGGAGACGATGCAGCAGGCAATCATCCGCGTTCTCGATCGCATCGAAGGCTCGGAGATTACACAACCGTCCGCAGCCCCGACAATGACGTCGTCAGAGCCAGCGCCGGACGAGGCCGAGCCGGCACAGGTCAGCTTGCACACTGATAACGATGATATGCCTTCGCACGTGCCGGTGACGGGCCCAGAACCCGGGCCTGCAATGGCCGCGGAGCCAATGACATCATCCGAGACTGAAACGCAGCCATCATCGTACGAATCGCTGACGCATCCGCAGCCCGAGCCTGCAATGGAAGCGGAGGTTGCCACGTCATCACCGAGTGAGACGCAAGAATCGACATTTGTTTCGCTGACACATCCGCAGCCTGAGCCCGAGTCCGAGTCCTCCCTAGGCGAAGCGTTGGCAGACTTGAACGACGAAATGATGTACGAGCCGCCGCCATTCTTGCGGTCTGAAGACAGGCCATGCGATGCTGCGCCCGCAAATGGTCGCCAAGATGAGCCATACACATCGCAGTGGTCGCAGCCGGTTTCTGAGGGATCGCCTCTCGCTTCAAGTGCGTTCTTTGGCGACACGAGCGTGTCCGAACTCGGTGCCGAGAGCCAGGAGATCGGGTCAAGCAAGCCGGCTCCACTTTCAATTGATCAAATGCGCCAGAAGTTCATCGCCGAAGCGCACCAGGCAAAACTAAGGGCGGAGAGCCAGCACGAGGGCATGGCTGGATCGGAAAATCCGATCGCCGCAAATAATGCTGGCCAGACAGCCAAGACGAAACGGGCTTCTAACAAGCTGGATGGCACGACGATGCCCTCCGCCAGCATGTCCAGCCGTGTTGTCTTGGTCGGCGTATTGGTCCTGTTGCTTATCGTGTCGACAATATTTTTCCTAAGGCCGCAGTCGTCCCCGGATACAGCTGGGGTTCCTGCGCCGGATGCCGTTCATTCCATTCCTGATCCTCGAGGCGAGGCAGGGTCTGGTAATGGGCTTGCTCCCAAGCAAACCAACAAGGTGCTTCCAGGTACCGGCCAGAAGGGCAAGGCTGACAAGGATGCTGGGGATCAGGCGCCAAATGCCAGCCCGGCCCGTGTCGATACGGCCTCTATTCCACACGGCATCATGCTGTTGGAACACCGCGAGCCAAATACGGACGAGATCGAAAGGGTCCAACAGGCCCAGGGCATGGCCTTTCTGTCGAACCAGCTTGGCAAGGCTGTGGCCAATGTAACGCCCGCTTCGCTGATGCAGGAGTATATCCTGGCGCAGCACCCAGGCCCCAACCGGCCCAACAGCCAGGCACTCACGGGTGTCGGAAATTCTCTCAAGCTACCTCCGGTCACAATCGGTCCCTTCTCGCTACGCCTAGCAGCTGCTCAAGGGGTTGCGTCTGCCCAGTTCGAGGTGGCGGCGCGGCTCGCCAAAGGCGATGTCACGGAACAGAATCTCAACGCGGCGGCACATTGGTATCAGCGTTCGGCGAGCCAAGGCTTCGCCATGGCCCAATATCGCCTTGGTACGCTCTACGAGCGCGGGCTTGGCGTTAAGGCCGACCTGGCGCGCGCGCAGATTTGGTACCGCCGGGCGGCACAGCAGGGCAACGTGAAGGCCATGCACAACCTGGCGGTGCTGAGCGCTGGCGGAAACGGGCGCACGGCGGACTATACGGCGGCGGTACAATGGTTTTTGCAGGCCGCCGCGCGCGGCCTCGCCGACAGCCAGTACAATCTCGCTATGCTTTACCAGAGCGGATTGGGCGTCCCGCACGATATGAAGCAGGCCCATAAATGGTTGGTGCTGGCCTCCAAGTCAGGTGATGTGGAAGCTAAACGTCACCTCATGAATCTGAGTGCACAGTTGAACAAGACGGATCGCGTTGAAGCCGAAAATCTGGCACGCAGCTGGCGCGCGAAAGCGTCCGATCCCATGGTCAATGACGCGCGGGTTGCCGGTCGGGCCTGGCAGCGCAGCGCGCATAGGGCTGCGCGCGGCTGATCAACACGATCGGTTGCAATAGCGCCGCGAACTGTCCGAATTCCGGCTCGCGGCGTCACATTTCCCGCAAAGCACACAATTGCGTTGACGCTGACTGGCCTCTTGCCTTGACACGATATGCGATGTCGGAGCATTCGTGAGGATGAAGGCTGCTTGGGGGTTCGCGTCTGAGGCCTTCGCCTTGCTGCCGGTTGCGCACTTGCGCAATGATCCAGCCTCTCAGGGGATGCTGCCCGTGTCCTTCGACGGCGCGCGGTGGCGGCTCGATTGTCCTTCATTCGGCCCCGGTCACGTCGCGGGTGCATGCTTTGGCCTCATGACGTGGGTGCGCTCCAAGGTCGGTGCTGAGCGAGAACGATGAACATCTACCTGCCCATTGCCGAGATGTCCGTTAGCGTGGCGCTCTTCTTGGGATTGGGTTGGGCCGTAGGCTTCCTTTCGGGCCTTTTCGGCGTGGGTGGCGGCTTTCTTCTGACGCCTTTGCTGATCTTTATGGGCATTCCCTCCGCCGTCGCTGTCGGCACTGGGTCGATGCATATCGTGGCGTCATCGGTTTCGGGCGCGATCGCGCAATACCAGCGCAATAACGTCGATATCAAGATGGGATTTGTGCTGGTTGCCGGTGGTGTGTTCGGATCGGCGATCGGTGTGGGGATCGTCAGAATCCTGCGCGATATTGGCCAATTCGATCTCTTTGTGGCGCTGAGCTACGTCACGTTTCTGGGCGCGGTCGGCGCCCTAATGATGATCGAGAGCGTCGGCACCATTCGCAAAGCACGCTCAGGCCAGCCGATCTCGACGCGCAAAACGGGACAGCACAGCTGGGTGCACGGTTTGCCCTTCAAGATGCGCTTCCACCGTTCCAAGCTCTACATCAGCGTCGTGCCGCCCGCGCTGATTGGGGCCTTCGTTGGCTTCATGGCCGCCGTGATGGGCATCGGCGGCGGTTTCGTGATGGTGCCTGCGATGATCTATCTGCTCCGCGTCCCGACCAATGTCGTCGTTGGCACTTCGCTGTTCCAGATCGTGTTCGTGATGGCGGTCACCACGGTGCTGCAAGCAGTCCAGAACCAGACGGTCGACGTCGTGTTGGCCTTGCTGCTGATCATCGGAGGCGTTATCGGCGCGCAACTTGGCGCTGCAGCGGGCGGACGCCTCAAGGGTGAACAGCTACGCTTCCTGCTGGCGGCTCTCGTCATACTTATGTGCTTGCGGATCGGTTGGGATCTCGTAGCGCGCCCTGACGAGCTCTATTCGATCACTCCGATACTCGGAGTCGCGAAATGAGGACCAAAGGCATCATGATTGGCGTGACGCGCATGGCAGTGTGCCTGTGCGCGCTTATCGTCGTCTCGTCAGCGGCCCCGAAGGTCGGGTCGTTGGGGGGGGAGGCACACGCCGGCCCCGCTCGCGTTGACGAGGGAAGAACAAAGGCACCTACCAAGAAACAGATGGGGCCGCGTAGGCCGTCCGGCACGCGCCGTCCAGAGATCAAGGCGCAAGCCCCCCAGGGGGGACCGGTCGAGAGGATTGAAGCCGACGTATCGACCCGCAGCGTTGAGGTGACAACCGCCTTCACCGGCCACGAGATCCTCGTTTTCGGCTCCATCGACAACAGCCAGCAGCCTGGCGACGAAAGCGGCTACTATAACATCGTCGTTGTGGTGGAGGGTACGCCGGAGCCGACCGTAGTGCGGCGCAAGAGCGATGTTGGTGGACTTTGGATTAACACGTCGTCCGTAATCTTCGCCTCGGTGCCAAGTTACTACGCCATTGCGTCCACGCGTCCCATCGATGAAATCGCAGGCCCTAATGTACTCGACAAGCATGCGATCGGGTTCGCGCACATTAAGATGACGCCCGTGCCCAGTTACCAGTGGAGCTTTGGCGAGGAGGCGCTTGCCGCGTTCAAGGCCGCTGTAATCCGGCTAAAGCGGCAAGAAGGCCTCTACATCATGGAGGCGAGAGACGGTGTCACCTTCATCGGGCGCAGCCTGTTTCGCAGCACCATTTCGCTGCCGGCCAATGTGCCGGTCGGGCCGCTGGTTGCGCGCGTATTTCTCTTTCGAGATGGTAAGGTGATCAGTGCTCACATCGCGCGGGTGACGCTGGAGCGCGCTGGGCTGGAGCGGCTACTGCACAACTTCGCATTCCGCTATCCGTTTTTCTACGGCATATTCGCGGTTCTGCTGGCCGTGTTGTCAGGACTTCTCGCCTCGGCGTACTTCCGCCGCGCGGTGCGCTGATCCCTATTAGTCTTCCTTGAGCAAGCGCGTGGCCATGGGATAGAGCCCCTCCTGTCCAAGCATCCACACGCGCAGTCCATCGTTGCCGAACAGCGGCTCGAATGGTTCGGCCAGAATGTTGAGGCCGCCCGCGTAGGTCGCGAATGCCGGTAGTATCAGGCGCGTGCCATTGCCGACAAAGCAGGGGCGCCGGATCGAGTACCCGTGCAGGCAGAGCTTCGCCGCCGGGTGCATGTGCCCGGCGATCTCGTGGGTCACGCGCCCCGGGCGCGGCTCGTGACGCAATAAGATCCCTTCCACCTCGATATCGCCGGTGACGTGACCGCCAAGGCGCTCACCGATTGAAGGGTCGTGGTTTCCGGTTACCCAGATCCACTCGCGATTTTCCTGCATAATCTTGAGCATCTGTAGCTCTTCGGCGCCGATGCGCTCACAGGCTTCTTCTTCGTGCAGGCTGTCGCCGAGGCAGATGACGGTGGCCGCATCGTAGCGGTCCAAGGCTTCGGCCAAACGCCGAAGCGTTTCGCGCGTATCATAAGGCGGTATCAGCTGGCCGCGGCGGGCCAAGCTTGAGCCCTTCTCCAAATGAAGATCCGCGACGATCAGCGCATCCTCGGCTGGCCAATAAAGCGCACCGGTCATATCCGCGCGGAAGATCTTGCCGCAGACTGAGATCGGCTGCTCTTGAAAGTCGTCGAAGTCGAGACGCTCCGGCTTCAAGTCGAGCATGATGGCTCCCCTCCAGTCGCCGCGCCAATGAGTTCTTGAGCGGCGTCACGCAACAACTCTTCGCGCGCCAAACTAGCCACCGCCTCTCTGCCTATCTCCAAAAGGATCGGAACGGATAGTGGCGATACACAGTCAAGGGCTTGATGCCTGATTCGACCGTCGATGCGGTGGAGAAAATCGCCCAACCGTGCGATGTGCAACAGCCCTGTGGCAGCATCGGCCCAGGCCGCTTCAAGCAGGATGTGGTGAGGCTCGTGCCGGCGCAAGACGTCGTAGACGAGGTTTGTCGACATTGTCACCTGCCGGCCGGTTTTCTCGCGGCCTGGGTGCCGGCGCTCAACGAGACCGGCGATGATGGCCACCTGCCGGAATGACCGCTTCATCAGGTTCGACTCGGCGAGCCAGGCGTCGAGGTCGTCACCCAGCATGTCCTCGGCAAAGAGCGCGGCCAGATCAAGCCGGCCGTCCTCAATCATCGCGGACAGGTCTGCGAGGCCCCAAACCGATATGCCATAATCGTTGGCCACGAAGCCCAGCGGTTGCGTGCCGGCGCGGTCAAGCCGCCGTGTCAGCAGCATTCCGAGCGTCTGATGTGCCAAACGCCCCTCGAACGGGTAGGCCACGAGATAGTGGCGCCCGCCACGCGGAAAGGTTTCGATCAGCACTTCCTCACGCGCCGGGATAACGGAGTGCGCTTCCTGTAGTCTGAGCCATTCGGCGACAGGAGCGGGCAACCGGTCCCAGGTTTGCGTATCGGCCAGCATCGCGCGTACACGCTCGGCAAGATGGGTTGAGAGCGGAAACTTGCCGTTGTTGTAGCTGGGGATGATGGGGTCGCGTGCGCCGGCGTGCGTCACGAAGGCCTCGTTCTCGCTCATGCCTTCGAAGCGCAATACTTTTCCGGCAAGGACGAACGCATCGCCGGTACGCAGCTGCTCTATGAAGTACTCGTCGACCTCGCCAAGAACGCGGCCGCCGGTCAGCACCTTGCGTTTGTCAAAGGATCGACGGCGCACGAGGCGCACCTTGATCACCGGCGCCGCGACGATGGTGCCTGCGTTGAGCCGGTACGTCAGGACAAAGCGCGGATGCGCAAGGCGCATGCGGCCGTCTGGCGTGGCCTTCAATTTTGCAAAGCGGTCATAGGTCTTAAGCGCATATCCGCCGGTTGATACGAAATCGCCGACGCGATCGAAGTCGGCGCGAGACAGTGCGCTATAGGGCGCGGCTGATGTAACCTCGGCAAATAGCGCTTCCGGGTCGAAGGGGCCCGCGCAGGCCGTGCCCAACACGTGCTGAGCCAACACGTCGAGCGCACCGCTGCGCGACAAGGTCACGTCTTGCGCGCCTGCCTCCACCGCATCGACGGCTGCGCGGCATTCCAACACCTCAAAACGGTTGGAGGGAACCAGGATTGCTTGCGAGGGTTCCTCCAGGCGGTGGTTGGCGCGGCCGATCCTCTGGGTGAATCGGCTCGCTCCCTTGGGTGCACCCACGTGGATTACGAGATCGACGTCGCCCCAATCAATTCCAAGGTCGAG
>Ga0209976_10002545_pt1 | contig 10364 bp, 19 predicted proteins | sample SumtaG_FD_182806 | JGI IMG/M metagenome (GOLD analysis project Ga0209976, IMG submission 182806) | Deep subsurface microbial communities from Indian Ocean to uncover new lineages of life (NeLLi) - Sumatra_00157 metaG (SPAdes) (version 2) | ecosystem: Environmental > Aquatic > Marine > Oceanic >... | reverse complement strand
ATACAGGAGCGGGCACAAGAGAATCCTCATCGGCAATTATCCCGATAATCAATACCGACAAAGGCCCCGCCCGTGCCCCCATGACCCTGAAAATAATATATTATATTTTCTCAGAATGTACTTGACATCGAGGACCCCACTTGTTATACTTATTATAGTTGTTTATTGGTTTTAATTGGGGGATAAAATCATGGGTAGACGGTTATCAAAACGCGAATGGTTATGGTTGTGTTTCTGGACGTTTGCAGCATTATGTTAAGGGGATAAAATGCAAAGCATCTTCTGGTTAAAAGTGTGGTGTGTACCTCTAATCAACCCGGTTGTATCTGAACAGTTGACAGTTGGGACACGTCGATTAGCTGAGGTTGCAACGATTCGCAAGCTAAAAGATATGGGACCGCAATCCGACTTCTGGTTATCCTTACTCGATGGAAACGTATATCAGTATGGAGTCGAATCCACATTTTTAGGAATAGTTACGCTTGAAGATGTTGGATACGCACCGGAGAAAAGACAAACATTAAGTGAGGTGGAAGATGGGGAATGATAAAAAATGGTTCGTTGCAAGGCGGGGGTGTGAGGACCATCTGATATATCTTTTCACGGCGGATACTATAAGTGAAGTAAAATCAAAGGCGGGTATACTGTTTGCACCAACAGACATAAGGTCTGCAACGTGGGCGGATGTTTGTTCGTTGTTAGGTGCAGGACAACCGCATGGAGTATTACCGAGTAAACTTTTAAGTGGTTCGATACTAATTCCCGGTTCTGGCATAACGGATGTATGCCTTTGGCCCCTTTGAGTCTTACAGCAACTATGGGGTCCGCGAATGTACGGATACGTTCATCTCTTTGGTGTCGCCTCGTTGGCGGGTGGATGGTGGGCAAGTTTTTATGATACGAATTTGGCAACGGATTATGCTAACGAAAGGAGAACCAGTGCACGAATACTTCTGTTATAATTGCGGACAGTTACGATTGTCGTTATGTAAGAAAACGGTGAAGTGTGGAAATTGTAACAGTCCGTTAATTAAGACGGGAGCGGTAAATGAATTGGATAAGGAAAAGTTATTAGGGGAACGCAATGGCAAAGGACGAAGAAAAAGTACAGAAGTACGTGAAGATTCCTGTTAGTGATAAGGACAAACAGTTCTTATCGACTCTCAAAGAGTCAACTAACAAGGCCTTCATCGGACGGCTAAAAGGAAACATGGTTGTCCTTTTAGAAAAACTCAGACGTGGTACGAGAATTTAAGGATTGCGTTATGTCATGGAAAGAGTTTATGGACGAATGTGGCGGCGGTGAAATTGCATATCTGTCTGAGGACGGAGAATGTATTACTTTCATCGTCGTTGCAGACCCCGCCTTAATCAAAGGTAAGTTTCGGGGTACAACAACGGAGCGGGTCGGGTGTCCTGTCATTAGTCAAGAAGGTTTCACATTGCTTGTACTCGGTAAGCGTCTTGCCCGCCGAATCTCAAAGCATGAAGCCCGTTTTGCTGACAGTGCGTTTACGATTGTCCGACACGGTGAACACGACGACATTAGGACAAAGTACGAATTGACCATTTGTCCTGATGAAGCGTTGACAAAGGAGTTGTTCGGTTTCAAGGAAACGGACTTTGAACCGGCGGCAATCGACGAGGCAATTAAGTATGCCGAGGAAGTTGCCAACACGTAAAGTTTTCTCCCCTCCGGGAAGGGGGGTCGGTTTCATCACCGCCGACTCCCCGACCTTTTTTATACAAAGGATTGTATCATGGCTGGAAACACAAGAGGCAAACTCAAAGAACATCTTGAAGGTATGCACCGAAACTTTGGTTGGGTACTTGACCACGTTTCAAAATCACTTACTTTAATTCAGGAAAAGAATCCCGGTCTGTCCGAAGGTCTGTTAAGTTTAGGTACAGCGGTCGAGGAATTAGATAAACTCACGAAGGGAATTTACGAGAAGATATAAAATCGGTAAACGAGTCATATCTGCTTACGGAGATAATGCTATGGCTGACCTTACCAGAGGACAGAAGCGGTCCGAAGTTATACTTCGGGCAAAGCAAGCGTTCAAAACCGGACTATCTGCAACCTCGTTTATCGCCGACATGAAAACTCGCGGTTTGTCATATCGACGTACCGATATGTTATCCGACTGGCGTTCGGTAAACGAAATAGAGAGAAAAGCCGAAGCGTTTAAGTACGTTCGGCGTGATTATTTTCCAACAGCCAAAGTTATGGCACAAGTCGAATGGGAAATGTCTCACGAATTTATGTACAAGCTAAAAGTGCAAAGCCGGTTAGAACCCGGACAACCTATCAGCGAAAGATTTATCAACATAACCAGCGATACACCGATGACCCGTGAAATGGTCGAGGAACAAGCATGGGAAATGATACAGGAGCAATCCCCCGATAAACGCAAGATGATTGTTGGGGTGTCGGCGGTTACTGCAATCCAAAGGTTAATTTAGTGAGTAGTCTTAATCGTAAACCTCATTGTATTAACCGGGAGAAAACTCTAACCATACCGAGACAAATAATTTTAGTCGATACGGAAAGTTACTGTGAGGCCTTACCGAACGGAGACAACAAACAAAATCTCCGTTTAGGGTGGGGCGTCTACCACCAGCCCCGTTACAGTCGGCATCTTGAACGGACCGAATGGTTTTCCTTTGATAATGCTGCATCGTTTTGGGCGTTTGTCGAATCGCATACCGCAGACAAAACAAAGTTATGGGTTATCGCCCACAATATGTCATACGACTTTACGATTTTGCAAGGCTGGAAATATCTTAAAGCAATGGGATACAAATTAAAGTTTTTCCACAACAACGGGGTTACTTGTATTATCTCCGTTCGCAAACCGGGAAGTTCTATTATTTTTCTTGATAGTATGAATTGGTTTCCTGAGTCATTAGAAAAGTGTGGTAAGCGTTTAGGTATTCCGAAAATCACGGTTGACTTTGAAAACTGTACCGATGAATTATTGAGTTTGCATTGCAAGCGTGATGTGGAAATCTTGTTAGCCGTTGTCAAAGACTTCATTACATTTTTAACAAGCAACCATATTTCCCGACTGTGTTATACACGGGCTTCGGTTGCTATGGCGGCTTACTTGTTAAACCATTATGACCATACCGTTTTCATACATAACAACAAAGAGGCTGTCGATTTGGAGCGTGAATCATATCGCGGGGGTCGGACCGAATGTTTTTATTTGGGAGAATTAACAGACGGTCCGTATTACATTCTTGACGTAAACAGTTTGTACCCCGCTGTTATGGTTGACAATTCGTACCCGGTCAAGTATAAGAAAATTCATAGTTCGCTGAGAGTCGGGGAATTGGAGCGGCTTCTGCGAAATCGCAGTTGTGTATCTCACGTTTTAGTAAACACACCCGAACCGGTGTATGCTGTTAAACAAGACCGGACCGTTTTCCCTGTCGGTCGTTTTTGGGTAACGCTTTGCACCCCTGAGTTGAAATACGCACTTGAACACAAACACCTTGTTACTGTTGGGCGTACCGTCGAATATAAACAAGCCCCAATGTTTACCCGCTTCGTAAATCGTATGTATGCTTTACGTCAAAAGTTCAAAGCGGACGGCAACGATTCGTATCAGACGCTTTGTAAATATATTCTTAATTCACTTTATGGTAAGTGGGGGCAAAAGGCAGATATTTGGGAAAAGTTAGGACCGGCCCCCGATGAAGTGGACCGGGTCGAAGTCGTTTACTACCCGGACGAAAACAGACGAGGTCTGTTACGTTATCTGTTGGGTGAATGTTGGGAGTTAGTCGGTTACGAGGAAGGATACAATTCGTTTCCGGCCATATCGAGTCATGTAACGGCTTACGGTCGTATGTTTTTATATAATCTAATGAAGGTTGCAGAACGGGGAAATTATTTTTATTGTGATACGGATTCTCTTATTGTAAACGAGACGGGGTTATGCAAGCTAAAAAGTTATTGCGACGATACGAAATTGGGGTCTCTGAAAGTGCAGGAGACGACTTGCGGGCTTTATATCAAAGGGCTAAAAGATTATGTAACCGACGAAAAGACCGTCATCAAGGGTATACGCCGAAACGCCGTCGAAACCTCAGACGGAGTGTTTACACAAGAACAATGGCCGAGTCTCAAAGGAATGTTACGGGGTGAACAATCGGACGGTTACACGGTTAAGACAATCACAAAGACTTTGAATCGTAAGTACACAAAAGGAAACGTTAGTGCGGACGGGTGGATTGTTCCCTTTGATTATTCTGTACTGCTTTGACTTTTACTACGGCGTCATCGACTCTTTTTCGGGCGTCATGTTTTGCCTTTTGTAATTCGTCGATTGCTTTTTCTATTCCTTTGGCGGCGTCCATCGTAAACTTTCCAAATATATATCTATGTGAAATTTATCATAACCCAATTCGGCTAATTCTTGCCGTCCTCTATCTTCGGTTATCAATTTCATGGTGATAAACTTTAACGTTTGTGCTGTGGTAAACGTTTGAGTCGGTTCGTCTTTTACTTCGTACCACCATTGTTCCATTAACACGTCAACTTGTTCGGTTGCAATTTGCAGTTTAAGCAATTCGCCCCGTGCTTTGTTGTCGTCGTATACCTTGCGGCGGTACAGGTTTCTAATACCTTTGATTCTTTCCTCGGTAAATTCCCATTCTCTTTTATAATCAGCCGTCGAAATAACAAAGGATATATTTTCCGAACGTACCCCCAACGTCTGCAAAAGTGAACGGGCAATGTTGGCGTTAATCATACGTTTGGAGTACGCCGAAATAATATCTTTGGTTGTAAATTTCGTCTGTTGTGTTAGTACATATTGCACGGTAAAATCAGTCATCGCCTTTGCGTTTTCGTCGTTGTACCCGTGGTCAAGATAAGCCGAATAAACTTGTGCTTCGTCAAGTACACCCTCTTTATACATTCGACGTACATCGACACGGGTAAGCGGTCGATAAGCAACCTTGACAAGTTTATCTCTCCAATACGGCATCACGTCAAGAGCACGTAACAGCATGTTTAGTTCGTTCTCGTCGATGATTCCCCGATGCAACATACTAAATCCTTGCGTTGCAGACGGCAAAGCCCAATGTGCAGCCCAATACCTTTTCGCCCATTCCGAAGATACTCCCTTTTGCATTGCGTAACGTTCAAAGTCCTCTGGAAAATCCTCGTATTGTCCGAACCGTTCGGCGATTGTTGGCGTGAACGCTTCCCGGACCGCCATAGTAACCAAATCTGCAACGGGCGGTATCGGGTAAGCCAACGTTTTGTATACGTCTACATATTCAGGGTGAACGCCGATTTTGATTAGCTTACGTTCTATGTCTGAGAGTTCGGGGTCGTGTCTTAATTCGTTGGCGATAAGGTCAATAGTTGCGGGCTTTGTTAGAATACCATCCAAATAAGTTTCCGCAAAATCCGGGTGTATGTCGGCCCGTGATATGCTTTCGATTATTTGGTCGTGTGTTTTTTCCTGTTGTAATTCTCCCTGTACCTGCAACATCGGATTCGGTAACAACCAGCCCAATTCTTTTACAAAACCTATATCGTCATCACGCCAACCGACACGCTGTAAGAAAAAATCTGTATCACTTTCGTTTATGGTTTGCCGTCTGAAAAGTCTATGTATTTGGTCGGTCGAAAGTACGGACAGGGTCAACCATTCGTACATATCATAATCATCGGCGGGTACGTTAAACTTTTCCCACACTTTTTCCCTTGTGTTATCAGGCTGACCGTGATAACGGGCATAACGCATTATGTCGCCGACCGCCGGATACGGTAACATCGAAGTCGAATACTGTCGAGCAATCGACGGGTCGTATCCGGCAGAAGTCATTAACAGGTCGAAATACTCATCGTCGATTTTTTGTCGTTGGAAAAGTGAAACAGCCTGATTCGGGTCAAGCCATGTTTCCAAAGCCCCCCGATTTATTTTTCTTGCCAGTGCTGACATACCCGGTTTGATTAGGTCTCGTATTCCCTCAGCCGCAAACTCTCCGGCGGTTAATGCAGCAAAACCACCCATACCAGCGGACGGCGGTTCGGCTAAAGCATATAGAAAAGTTTTGATTCCGGCAGGGGCTTCTGAAAGTTCGGGAATACTACCGAGCAAACCGGCAAAGTATGGAGCAAGTGCAAACTCTGTTTGCTCATCCATCAGCTTTAGGGCTTCCAGTTGAGCAGCGTGGTAAAATTCACCGTATGAAGTGGGATTCTTTAAGTCCATGAGCGAAACCTCTGCACCCATTGTGCATGATATTCTTGGTCGAACGGTTTGTCGTACATACTTGACTGATAAGCGTCTAACAATAATCGGTGTGCCGACCTATGGTCATCTTCGGCGTTAATGTATGCTTCGATAAAATCTATTAACGTTGGCGGGTCGGGCGGTAACGGGTCACATTCTAACCATGCAAGATATATCGACCGGTACAAATACGAATAATTCCATGACGACTTGTTAAAGCCCCCGAAAGAATTAAGACACGATACAAGCTGCAACACCGCACTTGCAAGCGTGGTGATGTAGATTTTATCAACCGGGTTTTCAACGCCTACCAAAACAGCATACGCCGAATCATAAGCATTTTCGTTGCTCTCTTTGGCATCGTCGAAACTATCGTACAACCACCAGTCAATATCTTCCCAACTATCGTACGGGTAAGACATTTGCAGGTAAACCCCTTATACGAAAGTCAATCATTACGTCCGGTGTATCCGCCAACATAGCTTTAATCTTTTTCTTAACCTCCATCGCCATATCGTCATCAATCACCGGAAACGCAATCGTGATTGAACACACTTCTTTACTCTCCGTTGTGTTGGTCGTCATCTTCGTTTTCCTTTTCAAACAATTTCCGTAAGGCGTCAATTATTGCCATAACGATTCTGGCAACAAGCCAAAAATCTTTCCCTAAATGCATAACAAATCTCCTGAGAAAAAACTGTCTTTTACTTTTCTTGTTTCTGTTATCACGGCCCGAAACAATAAGCCAAAACTTAAACTTCATAAGCCGCAATCCACAATGACCCGACCGTTAATCCGGCGGGGCGGGTAAAGCGTCTACATCGACATCGTCAACAATCATAGCGTCAACAGTTATACCCGGATAAGATGCAAGTTTTTGCTTAACCTGTTGGATTAAAGCAATGCCTGCATCACGGTCGGCAACGTCTTTGCTTAAAATAATGTTTACTCTCATAATGCAATACTCCCGTTGTCAAAGTTTCATAATATAAGCCAACGCAAAATACGGCGGTAAATTATCTGAGGCGGTTGCATTTGTATCGGTGTCGGCCCCTTGTGTTTCGACAGCATAATCGCTCCCGGCTGAAATATCACCCCCACCGTCTATCTCGTGCATATGGTTTCCTTTGCTAATACTATGAGAATGACTAACCGCCCCACCGGTTGCATCAACAGCGTAAGTATCACCCGCCCCGACAACGAAATTGTTTCGCAAATCCGGTGTACCATTACTACCATTACACAAAGCCCAACCACCCGGTATCGAAGCAATCGACCCGGACCATAAAACAATCATACCTTTTAGGAAGTCTTTTGTTTGTGCATCCATAGCAATCAAACCGTCCTTAATATGATAACCTTATCACCGCTTGATACAATGTGCAAATTCAGTTGTTGCATGTTGTTAATGGAAAATTGTACGTGGTCTCCCGGTGCAAGCAACCAGCCGGTATCAACAGCCGCAGCCGTTGCAACATTAACCCAAACATCACCGGCATTATTTTTGTTGGCCATAACGATAATTTCAGTTGTGCTTTGCTCCGAAAAGGTAACATCTTCGGTTGCACCGGTCGATGCTACATTCGTAATTCCCGCAAGCGTTGGGGTAACAGTATGCAACGCACCGTTAATTGCACAAGTGATAAGCCGTCTCGATTCTCCATCCCAACCGAGTACGGTTGCCAACGTCTGAATTATTTTATCATCGACCGTTTGCTGTCCGGTCAATTCGGGTTTCATGGGAAGCCCTTTTACCGGAAACGGTATTTGTATCTTATACATAATTTGCTCCCTGCAATACTGACCGTTGATACATTTTTAAGACCACAGAAAAAACCCGTTGCAAAAAATCAGACGTTCGGGCTTTGCCGCCCAACACGTATATATCTGCTCTTGCAAATGACTACGCTGTAGCAGCAAATCCCCAAACGTCCGCAGACCGTTAGCCTGTTTCCTCGTATCCGACCATAATCGAAACGGCGGTCGTTGCTCCCGATGAATTATAGAATCCGACCTTGCACTGTTGACCCTCAGCCAAAGGCAAATCCATATCCAACACCGGGTATTCGCCGTTAAGCGTATACGAATCGAAATCGACAATCTGTTCGGCATCACGGTACACCCGCAAATACTTGTACTGAGTCGGGGTAAACGAAATCTTTTTTATGACTCGATTCTTGCCCGACATACCGCCTAACATATCGACCAAAACTTCGGCGTTCAATGTAAGCGTTCCCGATGAAACTCGTTTCCACTTCAACATTATTTCGTCTCCGAAAAGTTACGGTTAGCCGGTTGTTACGTTCTTTTGACGAGCAGTATCGCCGCCATATCGACCAAAGTTTCTTCCCATGCAGCGGCGGTCGTCATTATTCCGCTGAGGTACATATTAAGTTCTTCGCCTTCACCGAAAACAATCGGCGGGTCGAAAAGCAACGGGTCTCCGATGACCTGTACTGCCGAATCCAAAAGGACCGGAGTACAAGGACCGATTAAAGAAAAGTTGCACATATAGGCGTCCGCTGTGGCGGTTGCATCCTGACCGTCAAAGGGGATTCCGTTTCGGTCCTCGTCGAAAAGGACTTCACGTTCACGAAGCAACTTAACGAACGTTGTACCCCATGCGTTCGGTCCGGCCCCGCCCGTTGTGAACGGATGACCGGCAAGACCGAGCAAAGTTATTTCCCGCTTTGCCGGTACAACTTTACCAGCCGGGAAATCAGGAAATTCGGCAGGACTCAAAGACGTATCCAGCAAAATATCCTGTGATGCTGTCGGCGTTACCGATGTTGACAAATACTGCATGAAAACATATTCCGCCGCAGCGGACCCGTTCGGCATTGCAGCGGTTATGTCTCCGGCATCGTATTCGTCGTAAACGATAATCACGTTGCCGGTCTCAGCATACCGAGACACATTAAAAGTTTGCCCCTCGGCAACCGGTATCGAAACGTTAATACCGTGTGCCGACAAAAATCGCATTATGTGGGGGATAACATAAGCAGTAAGATACGGGGAAATATGATTCCCCGCCCGACCGGCGACACGATAAAACGCAACGGTTACACGGTCAACCCGGACCGTTAAGTATGTGTCGTTTGTCGATGCAATGCAATAAATTGCTTTCACCAATAACGACCGACCCGCAACCGCTGATAAATCACCGCCGCCGGATGCAGTGATTCTTTTTACTTTGTTAGCCTGTAACAACATGACGTACTCCCTTCATAATTCATACAGCCTGAAACAATATAAAATAAAAAACATCACCCTCGAAACTCCGGTCAACAGATTAAGTCGTCCGTTTGAAACCCGCCATGTGGCGAATAAACGAGGTCATTCTGTTGATGCTGTCGTCGAGCGTGATGTCGGGCATCGCCGAAATCTTTTCCTTGCCTCGGTCGATGTGGGGTAACAAATCTTCGGCAAAGGCAACGACTTTATCCTTTGCGGCGTCGATTCCCGCAGCGACTCGATTAACGCCGACATCACGGGTCTTGCGTTTCCATTCCTCAAGACTGACACGCTTGAGACCCGCAGCCCACTTACCGCTTTGCACCGAAGCCGTAAGATTCGCTAACATCTTGTCCTGCTTTGACGCAGCCTTTGCAGTGGGGGACTCAGTAACCCGGTCGATTCCCCGCCGCATATCCTCAGTCGATGCTTTGAGTCGGCGTGCGTGCTTTTCCTGAAACTCAGTAGCAGTTAATTTTGCCATGACCGTACTCCCTTCATAAAATAGAATAATATGTCTAATCAATCTGGTAAAGATTGAATTGTGGGGCTTGCCAGTATCTTATCAAAGACCCGACTACCCCCCACCCAAATCATATCATAGCATACGATGAAGGGGGCAAAAAATCAAGTGTTTTTTCGATGCTGATATAACATTATCAACCCTTCACGATATTACCGAGGAGGTTTTCGGGATTGTTGGGAAGTTGTAAAGTATTGTAAATACTGGACTTATGTATGTATAAAAGTATAACACGGGGGATAATTGCAGATGCAACCCCCGCCTTTTCCGGCCGTAAATGTCGGTTAAGGGGGACCGGCATATCAAGTGAACCTTTATCAAGAATGTTTTGTGCCCGCTCCTGTATC
>Ga0209976_10002544_pt1 | contig 10368 bp, 16 predicted proteins | sample SumtaG_FD_182806 | JGI IMG/M metagenome (GOLD analysis project Ga0209976, IMG submission 182806) | Deep subsurface microbial communities from Indian Ocean to uncover new lineages of life (NeLLi) - Sumatra_00157 metaG (SPAdes) (version 2) | ecosystem: Environmental > Aquatic > Marine > Oceanic >... | reverse complement strand
CCCCCTACTGTGCAACGCCAAACGAACGTTTGTGCTTAGTTAAGATGGGCATCGAATAGTTAAGGTTTAGTTAAGGTATTGTAATACTACGTTAGACGTAATAGACACCGTAATGTACTTAGGTGTATAATGGGTATAACAAACAAACACATAAACTAATTACCTAACTAGGAGACAGTTAAAATGACTAACGATAAGAGCAATACAGAATCTACCAAGATAGTTGGTAAGCGTGTAAAGTTCAATGAGGCATCTATTGACGCTATTGACTTGTACATGGAACGTAGTGGTTTGTCATTCGATGATGTCATCAACGCATCAGTCACAGCCCTACACGAAACACAGTCATATCACCAACGTAACATCTTTGGTAGACTCATCAAGGAAAAGTATGCTGAATTCCTTGACGCGGCGAAAGATGAGGACAGAGACTTGATGATTGACAAACAACTTGAGCTTGACAACCTCAAAGAACAACCATCGATCTAATTTAGCCATAGCGTCCCTCCAGACGTTAAACCCCCAACGGTTACACTAGGGCCGTTGGGGGTTTTATAATCAAATGACAAGGATAATGAATTATGATACACGAACAAATGCTTATAGAAATACAAGGAACAAACGAATATAAGTTATTTGTAGATCGGTTAAAGTATACTAACCAAATTACTGAAGAATATCACGATATTATATGCTTATTGGTTGCCATGTCATTATCACCAGAACAGTTAGGTATATATATAACATTATTTAAGGTTGCTAGATCAATGATTCATGATGACATGATAACCCCAAAGGACAACGAATAATGCCACCAAAACAAAGTGTTGCCATAAACGCACCAGCTAGAGAGATTTTAAACTTTCTGGCAAACAAACATAGGATACCACAATCATCAATGTTATCCTTATTAATATGCTACCTACCCAAAATTGACGATGAGACATTAATAGACATGATTAACGAGGGTCGTGTCATCTTTTCACTATTGATGCTTGAGACAAGAGCAAGCTACAATGGTGAGACAAACCTAAATCACCTAGACCTAATTGACTTCTACAAAATTAGAGTAGAAGAAATATTGGTAGATAAGGGCGAAGATGATTAAATCCGACATCAGACTAACCAACCCTCTATTCTTAGTAGACGTTAGACCTAAACACATATATCACTATTATATAGTCATATGTGAGCAATGTTTAAAGGATGAGGTAGCACCAAAGATAGATGACTCATTAAAAGTGATAGCTCTAGTAGGAGATGAGTATTTCTGCATACATTGCTATAAAATGAGCAATTACCGTGTTGGCAGATTCAAAGATATAGGGTTAGCATATTTAACTGGTAGTGTTACCCATGTAGCTAAGGTTAGCGCTCATGTTAACCCGACTTGGCTATGCAATCATTGTCTAATACAAAAGATATACTATGATAACAAAAAATACTACTTTATACTAGATATGTGGGTTTTACCCGTGAAGTGTGAGAATTGCAACAAAATTATCCGCTCAGAAGTATTACAACAAAGGCTACTATAAAATGGCAGAAAAACCCGGTAAGATGAGACGTTTAGGCGACATTGTCCCTGTTGACAGTGTTGTTGACCCTATCCATAAGCCAGAAGACAATTTCGGTGTCGATTACATATTGGTCAACTTTGAACGTAAGGAAGGGGATAAGGGTGACTATTATTTGATGCAATGTGTTGACATCGAAACCAATGAACCTTTGCAGTTCTCAAGTGGTGCGTTCAAGATTATGGCACAACTCGAGGCAATTGACCCCGACGAAACGTTACCGTGTATCGTACGGTTTGCCATATCAGGTCGTACCCACTACATCCTCTAACCAATCAACACACCAACGACAAAACCCACATTTCAATGGGGACGATAATTAAGTCGTCCCCAAACCACCACCTAAGGATACAAACCTAATGGCGAAACGTACAACTAGAGATAGATACAAGCGTAAGTTGGAAAGTGCTCTATTAGCCTTAGAACGCACACAGAGCTATTTACACGAGGTAGCAGTCACCTACACAGACCAACACCCCGAAATAGCCGTAAATGCCCTAATGATCTTAGAGGCTACAGAAGAACTAGAAAAGGCCATTAAGAAACTAAACGAGAGCATATAAATAATGGCTAACATAATTCAAAGATTAGCCCAAGTTGTCGGATTAAAACTAGGCGCGGTAGAAAAGCGCAACGTAATTAGATCAATGTTACCGGGTGCATTAGAAGAGGGTTACAATGGTAATGAAGCCTTAAAGATATTCAAGCAGAACGGCTTAGGTATTAGAGAGGGGGATTACTGGGGTATTTGGCGAGAAGTAAAGGGTATAGAAGAGCAAGCCCAAAGGGTTAAGTTTGTAAGGAAAGATGCAAATGTTAATCCAGACCTATTTGGTGATTTACTAAGAGAGCAAGACGAGGATTACTTCTTTGTGGGTCGCTATCAATATTATGACGAGGACAAGGATAAATTCGTATCCGGTATTTATGGCATGGCAACCAACACATTAGGACAACGTGGTGAAATAGAGGAACGACTACTAGATCAATTACGATCTGCATATGGTCAAGTTGGTGCGAATCAGGTAGAAATGAATTTAGTTAGGGCATATAAACGTGACTAAACCATATTGGTTACAACGTCGCAACAGAAAGTTACCCAAAACAGTACAAACAACTATACCAAAATATCTAATCTTCTATGACACAGAAACGGAAATAATAACAGACGACAATGGTATAATACATTTCCCACTTAGGTTGGGTGTTGCTAGGTATATAGAATTAAATGCGGATACATCAGTAAAGAAAGAAGACACCTGCATATTCTATGATACCGAATCATTTATAGAATTTGTGCTTGATAAGTGTAAAAAGAAGAAGAGACTATATTTATTTGCCCATAATGCAGGGTTTGACATAAGAGTATTAGACCTACATAACCACTTTAACGATAGGGGATTTACATCAGAACCCCCAATTATAAACAATAGGGTTTTTATATGGGACGTTAAGACATCAACAAATACATTAGTCTTTCTTGATACTGCTAACTATGGTGTAATATCAGTAGATAAGTTAGGGTCTGATATGGGTTATGATAAGTTGGATGTTGATTTCAATACTGTATCAGATGAGGAATTAATAACATACTGTAAACGAGACGTAGAAATATTAGAGAAGTTTATGTATGGTTTTATTGTATTCTTATATGACAATAACTTAGGTGCGTTTAGATCAACAATAGCGTCACAAGCCTTTAATACATATCGTTACAGATTCATGAAGATACCCCCCACAATACATACAAATGAGAAAGCGCTTGCTTTAGAACGTGATAGTTATTATGGTGGTAGGGTAGAGTGCAGATTCATAGGTGATTTGAATGACGGAAAATATTACTACGTAGACTTTAATAGTATGTATCCATATGTTATGCTAAACTTACCAGTGCCGCACAAATTTCGTGGTATGACTTATAAAGTATCACTTAACCTGCTGAAAATGAGGGTAAAAACATCATACGTAATAGCTAAGGTATTGGTAAAAACAGACGAACCGGCATATGCAATAAAACTAAAGGGGAAACTAGTCTTCCCTATAGGAACATTCAAAGTAATACTACACCAACCAGACCTAAAGTATGCCCTAGAACAAGGGCACATCTTATATTGTTATGAATGTTCTGTGTATGATGCTAGACCTATTTTTAGTGAGTATGTAGACTTCTTTTATCACCTCAAACAGTTGTATACAACTAAGGGTAACAAGTCTTGGCGATACATAACAAAGCTATTTCTTAACTCATTATATGGTAAATTTGGACAAAGGGAAACAACCCGTAAAATAGTTGGTGAATCTGAATCAGACTTAATCTTTAGAATACCATGTTCATCAGAAGAAACAGAAGAACGTTATCAGTATGTTATGTGGTTTGGTGTGCTGTTTAAAGAGTTTAGACTAGGCGAAACGGCATACTCTTGTCCAGCAATTGCAGCGTCAATAACATCCTATGCTAGACATAGGTTATGGCATTACCTTAAAATAGCCGGTTTAAACAATGTTTATTATATGGATACTGACAGTTATATAGTTAATCAAAGTGGCTATGATAACCTAACACCACACATTGACCCATCTAAATTGGGTTATTTAGCAGTAGAAGATACGGCAAATAACGTTAGGATAAATGGTAATAAAGATTATGTATTTGGTGACGTGGTTAAACATAAAGGTTTACCAAAGACTGCAATACAACTAAGCGATAACTTGTGGGAATATACACAATTCCAGGGATTTATTACTTGGATGAACAACGGCGCAAAACCTGGAATGATTGCAGCTAAGAGAACCAAACGTAGGTTACAGACCTATAATAAGGGTATAGTTAACATGGAGAACGGCACAGTATCACCATTGATTCTCACTCTGAATCATCTCGATTCTTAGGCTTCTTAACGTTAACCTTATCCGATGAATATTTGTGGTTTAACATATCCCTAATAAGTTTACCGTGTTTATCGTCACCATACTTTTTCTTAGTCATGGCAGATAAAATAGCTTCACGTAACAATATCTGATTACTTTTCTTAGCCACAACACACCGTCCTATCTAATCCCAACCCTCGTGTCTTAGATACATATCTATGTATTTATCAGGATAACCCAAACCACGTTGTTCCTCGATATATTCATCTGTATCTATAGTATCAGACTTACGGAAGTTCTTTAAGTCTGTGCGGCTAGGTTTCTTACCCCTTATCATACGATAGACATTAAGTTCCTCTAGTATTAATTCTATCTCAGTAGGTTTGAACCCAATATTTTCTAACATTGACCTAAGTGTAACTTCATCAATAGTTCGTTCTACGTATAGACTTTTTACCTCTTGAATTACATCAGCCTTAAATGCCAGATCATACTCTAAGTCAGCAATATGTAATAGTGCCTCTGCTTCTACAGCACCATGACCACTATCTTGTAAAGCAATTATAGCATCATCATGACTCATGGCTCTTTTGGTATAAGCCTTTATAGCTAATGATGTGTACTTATTCATGATACTAGATGTATAATCTGGTGTGTAATCTAGTTGTTGATTAAGGTCTAACATGTCTAAAATAATGTCACTGTCTTCACTACTGTAATCTAAACGCCCTAATCTAACCTTTGCCTCATCCTTGTCGAATAAACCCTGTAAATAAGCCTTTTCTATAACAGACTTTGAAAGTTCTCTAATATCCTTACTATCCGTTTCCTCTGCACCAGCATTATAACGGCGGGTAAACTCAGTCATATGCTTTGCATTTTCTGGGCTATAACCTAGAGCAAGATATGACTTCTCGACATCATCTAAACTAAGTATACCTAAATCGTGCATCCTACGAACATCAACCCTTGTAAGTGGGTTGAAACTCAACTGAATCATACGTTCCCTCCAAAACGGCATATAATCCAGTGACTTTAACAACAATTCCATATCACTATCGTCTATGATTCCCCGATGAAACATTTGGAAACCCTGTAACGCACTTGGTAATTGCCAATGTGCAGCCCAATAATTCTTAGACCATTCAGTCGTTAACCCTTGTTTCTTAGCCCACCTATCAAAATCCTCGGGGTAATCCTCATATAAACCATACTGACTTGCAACAGCTGGTGTAAAGACTTCTCTAACAGCCATTGTAATTAAGTCTTGTACGGGGGGTATCATCCAATATAGATTAGTGAGTCTTTCTATGTCTGCACTATTGTAACCATGTCTGGTTAATAAAGCGTTCTTAAATTCACCGCTTATTTCACCCTTTAGATACAACATGCGTATCTCATCAGGATTTAGTTGTTCTTCTAAGGCTAATAACATAACCCTTATCCGTTCATCAGCAAAACCATCCAACCCTAGTTCATCTGTAACGGTGTTTAGGGTTATTTTACCCTTTTGATATGCGGTAAGAATAACACCGGGGTCAAGGATATTAGCTCTAGCTTTTTCATTGGCTATGTTTTGCAATTGTGCTAATGCTGGATAGGTGACTAATTTACCTGCCTGTAGTATTGTGGGTAGTAAGAAGAATAATGCAAAGGTTGCCTGTAAAATATTTACTTCACTACCAATAGACTCTAAATCATCTTTTAACTCTTCCCATGAGTGGTAATCACCACCAACTAATTTTTCGTAAATGGTTCTTAGACCACCAATAGAATTACTGAATTCCTCCCAAACGAATTGACCAAACTTACCAAAACCTAATGTACCTTCACTTAAGAATGTTAATAATCCGGGTAAACCATTACCGGCTATTTCCCCAACACCCCTAGCAATTTCTGCGATGGGTTCTAGTAGTTGATCTAAAGATGTCCCAAAAGCCGTTTCAAATGCTGTAACAAGTTCCTCAATATCAAGACCTATACTATCACCAACACCACCGATTAAATCTACAACATCACCACCTAAGTCTGCAATACTACCAAGTATGCCACTGCTAGTAGTTTCTATTGTTCTGGTAACACCCAATTCTAAATCAAGTAAATCACCATCTAAAGATAACCTCTGCATTTCAATGGCATTGTCTAATAAGTTGGTACTATTTGTCATGGCATTAAGAACGTCTGTTGTTAGCCTATGTTCCGAATCTATTAAGTCAGACCTAATAACATCAATATCACCACTTAAATTTAGCTCTACGTTAGCAAGATTATTAGCAATACCAGAAAAAACAGCCCCTATAGAGCCATTAATATTGTTTGTTATAGTCGTCTCTGCATTGGTTATCTCTTGGTTCAATAAACCTGTTTGCCCAAACAGCGCGTTAATAACGTTAGATTCAGACTGGTTAACAGAATTCTCTAAACATGCTATCTCATTAGCAGCGTAGACAACATCTAAACTATCACGATTCCAGTCCCTTAATTCGTAATAGGGTGTGTCCGGTGCGTAGGTGTATACACGAGTTTGTGCTGCATTATCTGGTAATATCTCAACCAATTCACGTATGAATGTTGGTACAAGATTAAAGTTATAACTTGTTAGTAGATACCACGAGATAGCACCACTATAATGTATACCCTTAAATAGGTATAACTGCTTACAGCTTGCCATAAGCTCCTACAAACTTGCTAATCTTAGCCTCAAGTTCACGAAGTGTCTTTGTCATTTCTGACACATCAATACCAGCCTTTTGGGCCATAGCGATGCGACTTTTTAGGATGGGAATCTTTTCCTGCTGTTTACGCATATTCTCAACAGCTTCTTTGGCGATATTATCGAAATCATCACTCATTGTTATATCATCCTTATGACAACTAATCTTCCAGAGCATACCTGATTAATAAAACTCTATAAACAGTACCAGAGGCAAAATTCTCTATGGTTAATGATTGCCCTGCTACGGGTTGTCTCATTGGTGACTCGTTAAATATAAATTGTTGATAATGGTCGCGTCTAACATCTAAACCCATAAATCTGAGGTTACCAAATTTTAGCATTAATTTGCCGGGTAAATTGAATTGATCGACTAATGTGTGAATTGAGTATATTGTTATGAATTTACCCTCAACCCCAGATATAAGTGTTAAGTCTGTACCCATACCTTGATTATCACTGCTAAACACGTAAAGCGGGCTGTAAATAACCGGTTGTCTATCCGTATCGACAAAGAAAGGCATTATACGCCCCTAACCATCTAATAATTCATATGTTATTGTACAAGTAACCGTTGCTGATACACTAGTTGTTGTTAATCTCAAATCGTCACCAAGATTATAACCCCTAAAACCAGCGTCGCCAAAGTCAATAGAAATCATATCATTATCTTCACCACTAAAGATCATTATAATTCCCGATTCAAAGGCCAATACTTGTCTACCAGAACCATTAAGCTCAAGGAAGAACAGACATTGATGTAATAAAAGTCTCTTATTAGCAGCAACTGGAATAACAATATCATACTCACCATCTGCAAGATACTCGGTTGATACATGTGTCAACACAGCAACAGGGTCAATAACACTACTTTGATATAAATCAAAACTCACAATAGACTCCCCCTACAACTACTAGTTAAGGTCTTTTGTCATCTCAACAACATGAAGATGAGTAGTCCCACCAACAGTCTTAGCTGTTATCTTGCCAATATAAACGGCATCCGTAAACGCCACATTGGGTTTTAATAGCATGGCATTATCTGTTTCTGGTGCATCGCCAAAGGTTATATAAGCGTCAATATTACCAGTATTTTGTATGATAAGTTGTCGTCTAAGGCTGTTTGCTGCGACAACAGTTTCACCGGCAACTGTAACATCAACACTTGATTGAGTTGCCTCATCTGCTTTTGTTGGTTCGGTAGACACCAGCAACCTACCGTCAACATCGCAAATGATCTTACTAAACGTATTGCGAAGATAGTTATATGCAAATAATCTGGCTAGAGTTTGCACATAACCTTCCTCGATTTCCTGAGGTTTTAACTCATCTGTCAATTCCTCATCATAGTATTGAAAGTTCTGCCTCACAAATTTAACCATAATCTAGCCCTTTATGATTGGTCTTAAAGGTTGGGTAATGTTCGGCGCGTTATCATCAGTAGATCAACAACGTTTCCCGAACCTGATGTGTCAATAACATCGACATAGATTGTTACCCCACCATCTATGTGAATTGGTTGTGGAAATTCCCCAATGTGGTTATTCTCATTTGCCCCACTAGGGAAATCTACGCTAGGAATTGGGTTATTTACACTGGCGTTTGTGTAATGTAATCCGGTTGAGTCTCTGATGTCTGTAATGTCGTAAGCACCAGTTGATGAGGTGAAGAACCCGTGAATGTCGAATACTTCACCGTTACCAACAGTATATTGCCACGTACCCGTGCCATCAGCATTGAGAGTGACACGTTCGGTGATAAAGAAAGTATGAGTTTTAGGCATGATTTACTTCCTTTATCTAACGGGTTAATGTGCCGTATAAGGCCACTTTAACATTGATGGGGTCGGCGCTCATTGCAGCACCCTGATAAACATCAACCCGGAAAGTTGTTCCACCGGGAATGTTTACCGGGATTTCCAGCACTCGACCATTACCAGCCTTACCAATAATAGCCTCATCAGAAGCACTAGCTTCAGAATAATGACCACCGTAAGCACCGTTTGCGGCAAATTCTGACAATGGTGATAGGAGCATGGTTTCATCCCTTACCCGGAATTCAAGATAAGAATTCTCCCAAAGTGCGGCCATATCCGCCGCCGTTGCATCATCATCAACCCACACACAAATCTTGTTGACTAAGAATGATTCTTCTGCTGGAAATTGTCCAGCACCACGAGCATTGGTAAACGACTTTGTATGTGTCGTGTCGCCACCTTGTGCTACTCGAAACAAGGTGAAAGTTTCGCCACCAGTATCATCAAATGGGGCGGTATCGTAAATGGTATATGATAAGTCCACTTAAATCCTCCCCTAACCGGAACGCTTGAACTGAGACATACGACGTGTGTAGGCGACCATCCGATTGATGTTATCCTCAAGACTCAAATCCGGCATGTTTTCGATCTCTGCTTTAGCGGATTCAACAAACGGCAATAACTCTTCCATGAACTTCTGCATCTTTGGTTGTGCTGCTTGTGCCCCAGATGCAACGCGAGGTATACCCTTTTCAATCATGGATTTTTGCCAGTCTGCTAAGGTGACACGCTGTAAACCACGTCGCCACTTACCTTCTTGAACGGCAGCGTTGAAGTTAGCGACTAGTTTATCTTCTTTGGCGATTGCCTTATCAGCCGGGTTTTCGGTAACACGAGTAACCCCGCGTCGTATATCCTCGGTTGATTGACCTAGTTTCCTAGCCCATTTTTCGGCAACCTCATTAGCGTTTTTCATTACCATTGTTAGTACCCCTTACATTGGTTGACAGATATGGAAATGGGTATTTATGGTTTAACCAAGTGTTAGTCCCAACGCGACGATTGCAACAATCAGACTTATGATAAACAGTCTAAATTGACCTGTTCTTTCCACCATAAACCACTTCCAGAAAGTAAACTCATTCATGGTCGGTTCTCCTGGTTAAACCATATACACTGTAGACTACCCTACCCCCCAATCGGGGGGTATGATGCTTCAACCTCTATTGTCTCATGACCAAACACTGTTGTCTATATTACGTATTTATACATTACAAACAATCACACCAATAAACCACGATTCCCCCCGATTCCCCCGTATTCAAATAATATGTATATTATTAATAACCATATTGTAACCAGTAATATCGACTATAATATAGAACAATTGTGCTTTCCTTAACTTGTGACACACCCTCAACTCTTTGTTAATTATGATAGTTTGTCCATGTAGG
>Ga0209976_10002543_pt1 | contig 10368 bp, 13 predicted proteins | sample SumtaG_FD_182806 | JGI IMG/M metagenome (GOLD analysis project Ga0209976, IMG submission 182806) | Deep subsurface microbial communities from Indian Ocean to uncover new lineages of life (NeLLi) - Sumatra_00157 metaG (SPAdes) (version 2) | ecosystem: Environmental > Aquatic > Marine > Oceanic >... | reverse complement strand
GCAATTTCAATACAACCTAGGCGCCATTCCTACAAATTAATTGAAAAACATGGAGAGTTTGTGATCAATTACCCTACAAAAGACCAACTAAGAGAAATGGATTATTGTGGGACGCGTTCTGGAAGAGATGTGAATAAATGGGAAGATTTAAACCTAACTAAAGAACATGGTATCGTAGTTCAAGTCCCTATGGTCAAAGAATTTCCATGGAATATGGAGTGTAAAGTAATAAAACGAATAGAACTAGGTTCTCATGTGTGTTATTTTGGAGAAGTGGTTGCAACTCATTCTGATTCGGGATTTGTAACGAATAATAGATTAGACCCTGAAAAATTTAATTGCTTCGCATATATTAATGGAAATTACATAGGTTTACAAAAGGGCATTTTAGGAAAACACGGATTTTCAATGAAATGATTGTTCTACTTTTTTTCTTGATATTAGGATATCGGTAACAAAGAAAAAAAATTGAAAATACAGTTAAGTTTATCAAAAAATACTATTTGGTTTAATTTGGTATGATTAAAGATTCTATTGCGTTGATTGGTTTTATGGCAACGGGTAAATCTATAGTAGGAAAGGCATTGAAGGAATATCTAGGAAAAAATTATAAATTTATAGAAACCGATCAATTAATTATAGAGATGGCAGGTAAATCAATCCCTAGAATCTTTTCGGAAGATGGTGAAGCTTTGTTCAGAGAATACGAGCTTAAGGCTTGTAAGAAAGTAACTCAATTAACAAAATCAGTTATATCCTGTGGTGGAGGAGTTGTTTTAAATAAAGAAAATATTGAAACATTAAAGCAGACATGCCAAATAGTTTTATTAACAGCAACTCCTGAAGTAATATATAAGAGAGCAATGGGTGAAGGAAAAGAAAATAGACCAATTATCAATAAAAAAGAGCCATTTAAAGAAATAGAAAAATTATTGCTTTATAGAGAACCTTATTATAAATCATCAGCAGAGATCATTATCGATACGACTGAAAAATCAGTTGAGAGAATCGTTGAGGAAATTCTTATGCAAACTAAACTTCTATAAAAAAAAAAGAAAAAATTAATTTTACTCTCTGCTAAATTATTTCTCAATCCTTTCCACCAGCCATTTTGGCATAACCAAGGACAGATAGGTAAAAATAAAGAATAAAATCGCGAAGATCCAAGCAATGTAAATAAATTCAGAATATCCAGGATGATCAGTAAGAGTAATAAGTAAAGTGTCAGCTATAAACATAAGAAAGAAGCCTATCATGGAAATCATGGATAAAAACAAAAACATGAAACCCGCTTTTGCTTTAGCATCTTCTGTTTGTTTCCTTGCTTTTCTACAAAATCCGGCAATGAAGATATAAATGGTGTAGGAATAGAGAATGACAGAAAGCGTTGTATAGAGTCGAATATTTAATTGTCCCACATAATCTTCAAGAGGTACCCCCCACCAGTTCCAAGGAAGGAATAAAACAACAATTATTACGACAGCAAATATTATTAGTGGTACTAGAGCTTTTTTTCCTTTACCAGTAATTACTTTCGCAAAGACAAAAAGGAAAATATCTGCTATTATTATCATGCTATAGGAAATGGGTATAGAAATTCTGTAGATTTCCTTAAAAAAACCAGAAAATACCGCTTCACCTAAACCTATAGTAAGAGATATTAAGGCAATCGTAAGTAAAATAAATACGATTGAAAGATAGAGCGGGGGATTAACTTTTCTCTCTCTCCACTTCTTTATCATCAATACTGTCATGACGATACTGAAAACAATAAGACCAAGATAATAGAAGAATATTGGCAAAATATTGTTATTAAATGGTGTATATGTCATAACTAATATATCATAATTTTCTTTTAAAAATCTTTAGAGTTTAATTTATTGAAAAAAACATTAATACTCTAGATTTTTTAGAATTTAGTTGCCTTATTAAGACTGTTTTTGTGATTTTAATACTTTTAGAACTTATAATTACATTAAAAAAACTTATTAACAGATATAAAATAATAATTATAGTCAGTTTTAGATTAAATCAAATAAATCTCTAAGTGTTGCTTTTTGGTTTCGAATAAAATTATACGAGACATGTGGATAATATCCGAGGGGGGAATAGTTGTCTTTAGTAGAGTGTATGAGGAAACATTGGACGAACAACTTTTTGGAGCTCTTTTGACCGCATTAAATTCGTTTGCTGAACAAATCGCCCAAAAGGGGTTATCTAATTTTGAATTGGGCGACAAGCGCTTCACAATACTAAAAAGGTCTCATTTTATCTTTATTGCAAATTCAGATAAAAAAATTAAACCGAAAAAAATCCTTCAAGAATTACAAGCTGTAATGAACACATTCTTTACGGTGTACTCTAAAGAAACTATAGAGAATTGGGATAATGATGTATCTATTTTTTCTAATTTTGAACAGGATATTGAAGATTCTTTAGATGACCCGATAAAAAAAATGGAAAAGGCATTTTGGTAATTTTATACAATTAAGAATCTGGAAAACTACCATAAGACAGCATATATTTAATCCAATTATTAAACCCTAACCTTAAATTCAGCCAAATTATATGCTGTTTTTGTTTTGTCCAAGATAGTTTGTATTTTTATTTGATAATAAATCATAAGATATACTAAAATTTCGATTACAATTAATATCTAAGTTTATTTATATCTTTGGTTAGAAAAAACGAACTTTGTATAATAAAGTTACATTTTTAAGGAGAAGAAAGATTTTAACATAACTCTGTTGCATAAAGTTTAAATATTAATGTTGTCTATCTTTAATTGTATACTCTGTGAGATAAAGTAGAGTAGAATAAGAGAAGAAAGCTTTAATTCATAAATTTACAAATTAATAAATTCAATTTAGGTTTGAAAGAATAATAAAAAATGAGATGAAAAATATGAAAAAAACCAAAAAAACTATAATATTCGGAGTAATTATGACCGTTTATTTAGTGTTACTAACTGCTTTCATTGCTTTTATGGGTTCTGATATGATTGGTTTTCCTTTTTCTATCTTTTTCCCAATCTTAGTGGCAGTTTTTGTTCCGATCATAGCCCGTCAAAGACAGGAAGCAAAAATGAAAGAGGAAAAACTAAATAATCAATAAGAGGAGACGAAATAGAAGTGACTGAACAAATTGAAATAAAGGAGTTGGAAAAGAAAGCATGGAAATCCACTTTCCAGGATGGTTTTTGGGATATTTATTTTGGTTTAATACTTTCAGGATTAGGTTTTTCCTGGCTAGGAAGCTATTTCGGTCTTCCAGAGACTGTAGATGTTTTAGTAACACTCTTTAGTTGGGATCTAGGAGCTATGGGGATTCTTTTTCTTGGAAAGAAATATATTACTCAACCCCGTATGGGCTTTGTTAAATTCGGACCAAGACGAAAAAAGAAGAAAAAGATGTTAGCGATATTTCTTGGATTAAATGTTGCGCTTACGATCATAACCCTTATATTGACGATGTTAGGATTTTTGCAACAGTTAATTATTCCAGGATTCGTATTAATGTTAGCGATTGGTTTAATATTTATTACTGTGCCTTTTAGCACCATAGCATATTTTCTACAACTAAAACGCTTGTATTTGTATGCGTTATTAGGAGGATTTGGCCTTTCTTTTAGTGAAATATTATTCCCGATAACTGGTTCGCCCATTAACGACTTCATAACATTTGGAGGAATCGGTTTGATAATTACCCTCACTGGTCTTACAATTTTTATTAGATTCCTTAGGAATTATCCAATGAAGAAAGATGAGGGATAGAATAAAGTGTCTGAACAAATAGATTTGAAAAGACTGGAAAAAAGAGCGTGGAGTCTGCGTTTTAAGATGGTATTTGGGACTCATCATCACAAAAGTAGGTGAGATCCAATCGCGAAAAAGAAAATGAAATCAGACGAATCTGAAGGAAAGGTACAAATCCTTACAGATATTAACAGACTTATACACGAACCAGCTCGTTTGATGATCATTTCTCTTTTATATGTTATTGAGAGTGCTGATTTCGTTTGGATTAAAGGACAGACCGGATTAACTGATGGAAATTTATCTTCTCATCTTAGCAAACTTGAAAGTGCGGGTTATGTCATTGTTGAAAAACGCTTCAAAAATAAGAAACCTAATACATTGCTTAAGCTTAGTGAGGGAGGCAGGAAAGCTTTTGAAGAGTATCGGAAAAAATTAACACAAATTCTAGGAAGTAAAGATAATTAATTATATATATTTTAAACAATGAGTCTATTTACATTTTCACTTCTATTTGTAAAGATGACATAACGCAAATTTATTGTAAAACCTATATTTAAATTTGTAAAATCTATTATTTGTTCAAAAAACCTTCGAGAAAAAAAATGACAGAAACTAAACGAACCAAATGCCAAAGTTGTGGAGAAGAAAATCCTCGGAAATTACACGAAGAGCCTGATAAAACACAAGTACTTTATTATTCAATGCAAGGAGCACCAGTTTATAAAAAAAGAATTAAATGCGGTACATGTGGCGTTGTATTTGATAGAGGTCAATAAATATAATTTCTTATCTGTTATTAAATAATAATTGATAATTAGTTTCTTATTCTTTTCATATTTAATTTTTAAAATAATTTTTACATTAATCAATCAATTATGAGTAATAAATCATATCCAATAATTGTAGGAGCTGCTCAGTTTACACAACATAAACACACTCTTGATCCGCTTGATCCGCTAAATCTCATGGCTAAAGCATGTAAGATAGCTTTAAAGGATGCTGGAACGACTAAATTAAAGAAGTTTATTGATTCAGTTTATATGATAAATATTAATAGTTGGTCCTACGAGGATGCGCCAGAAGAACTTAGTAAGATACTCTGTTTAAAACCCACACATAAAGTTTATTTACCGGATGGGGGCGATAGTCCTCAAATGTTAGTAAATAGGGCAGCGAAGGCTATAACTTCTGGAAAAAGTCAAGCAATCCTAATTACGGGTGGAGAAGCTTCTTATTCCAAATATAAAGCAAAAAAGGGGAAACTTGAATTAAATTGGCCCAAATTGAAGACTCCTAAATATATGGAGGGTAAATTATGGAATGGTATAAACGAATTTGCAAATAGATATAGATTGATATTTCCTCTTCTTACATATGCCATTTTTGAGACTGCTATACGCGCTGCTTCAGGAAGAAGTTTGGAAGAGCATAAAAATCATATAGGTAAAATTTTTGAGCATTTCTCAAAGATTGCATCTAATAATCCCTATGCTTGGACTCAATGCTCTTATACTGCTAAAGAAATTATAACTCCAACTTCCAAAAACAGATACATAACTTACCCTTATACTAAACTTATGTGTTCTAATGTATTTGTAGATCAATCCAGCGCGTTAATAATGACAAGTAAGGAAATCGCTGAAAAACTCAAAATAGACTCTAAACTCTGGATTTATCCAATGGGGGGTGCAGACTTTAAAAATATTTTTAATATTACCCAACGTCCAAAGCTTAATAATTCGCCCGCAGCAAAAGAAGGAGCAATTATAGCATTAGAACAAGCTGGACTTAAACTTGATGATATTGATTTATTTGATATTTATAGCTGTTTTCCATCTATTGTAGAAATCATTAAAAAGGAAATAGGTATAAAGGAAGACGATCCTCGTCCATTATCAATAACAGGTGGGCTTCCATATTTTGGTGGTCCATGGAGTAATTATTCTTTACACGCAATCGCTTCTGCTGTAAATCTTATTCGTAAAAACCCTTTGTTAAAAATAATGGTTATAGCAAATGGAGGATATAATACAAAACAGTCCTTTGGTATTTACGGGACTGAACCACCTGCTATATTTTGGGGTGAACAAAATAATGCTGAAATACAACAATCAATCTTAGCTAGTCAATTACCAAAACCTATGGAACAAGCTAATGGAAATCTTACTATTGAGGGATATACTATAACCTATGATCGAATTGGAATACCCAAGCAAGGGATAGTAATAGGAACTCTTGAAAATAATCGTCGTACTATAGCTTTTATTAATGCTGTTCCAGATATTTTAATTAAATTAGAAAAGCAAGAACTCGTTGGTCAAAAATTTCCCATTTATTATGACATTAACCTGGATCGAAATATCATTAATCTCAAAAATTAGGATTAGATAATAATTGATGCATTTCTCGTAAAGTTTTGAAATTAATTTGTCCAGGAGCTGTTTTATCTCCTAGAGAACCATATGTCCATAATGAACCAAATTTAACACACATAATTCTGGAAAAAATCCCCAATTCGCCCATAGCAAAACATACTATTTTTTTGTCGTCTTGTGAAAGTGTTCTACAAATTTTTAAAATATTTAAATTATCCTCGAATTTTTGAGGAGTAAATATTAATTTAAAGACACTTTCATGAATTTTATCTAAATCTATAGAGCACTCATGAACCAACTTATCTTCAAACTTATCTAGAAGAGAAATTGTTTCTTCATATGTAAGAGTATTTTTAAAATCATGAAAAGAGAAAATTAAATCTACATTGTTTTTGTAAGCTAAATTAGTAATTAATTTCAAAATCTTAATATCAGACTTCATTTCTATATCCAAATAATCGGGTTTTGCTTCAACTAGTAACTTTAAAATTTGTAATCGTTCATCTTTATTAAGATTATGTTGACCTCGTTCTTGAATTCTCCTAAAAGTAAAAATTATTGGTATTTTAGGAGTGATTAGACTCAACAATTCTGTTAAAAAGGAAACAGTGATAGATTTTACTTCGTTTATGTAATCAAATCTAAATTCAATTAAATCAGGCCTTTTTTCTAGCGATTTTTCGACTAATTGTCTATTTATATTAAGATCATCAGATTTAATTGGAATTGCAATACAGATCTTATATTTCATTATAATCGTATAAAAAAAATTATAGTAATAATAAATTTACACTTCGAGTATCTTTTTAATATCCTTCTCGGTTAATTCTAAAGTATTTTCAGCGTTTATCTTTCTCATCAACTTTTTCTTTTTGTAGTATTTTATTATTGGTTTTGCGTTCTTTTCGTAAGCATCTAACCGGTTTTTTAAGGTTTCTTCATTATCGTCGCTTCTTTGTTCAAATTTAATTTCAGCGCCACATTTATCGCAAATACCTTCTGTTTCTGGTGGAAGAGTGTATTTATTATAGATTTCACCGCAATTTTTACAAGAGTATCTACCTAAAATTCTTTTTGTAATGATATCGCGACTTACATCTAATAAAAGGAATAAATCTATTTCAGTTATCTCGGTTAAAGCTTCAGTTTGGGTTATAGTTCTTGGAAAACCATCTAATATGAATCCATTTTTTTTTACATCTTCTTTACTTAATCTATCCCCCACCATATCAATAGTTACTTCATCCGGAACTAATTCACCCTTATCCATATATTCTTTAGCCTTTAAACCAAGGGGCGTTTCATTTTTTAAGTTTTCTCGAAAAATATCCCCAGTGCTAATATGTGGTATATCAGGTAAAATTTTCTTTATTTGAGAAGAGAACGTGCCTTTTCCACTTCCTGGAGGTCCAAACAGAACTACTCGCACTTTTGATTTCAATTTAACCATCTCTTATATTAAGAGAATATTACTTTTTATTAATATTAAAGAGTATGAGTGAATTAAATAACTTTCTTAAATATTATTTACTAAAATTAGTAAATCAGAATAAGGCATTTTCTATCTTATTTGAACTAAAAGAGAAATAATCAAATTGAAAAAGAAAAACGGATTAAGTTGTTGTAAAAGAGTTTTCTACATTTTTTATAAGAGATTCAACTTTTCTCTTTTCTTTGATGCTTATTAGTTTCGAGAATTTACGACTAATAGATGATCCATAATAAGAGTTTCCAAAAAAAGTATCTGATTTATTTATCGTGTTATTTAAGTATTTATTGCTCCCTAAGTGCAAAAATAATGAAATATCGTTAATAATTAACACTGGAGTTGGGCTACTGTTATAAATTTCTGTAATTTCATATATTTTTTTAAAATTATGACAAATGTTACTATACATTTCATTTTTATTCTTAGCATTTAGGCGGGGGGGAATAATCTCTCCTATAAATTTAATGTTATTGCATTTTACGCTATTTTCGAAATAATCTTGAACTCTTCCACCAATCTTTAAATCGTTAAAATAAGTTAACTTTGGAGCAAAATCTAATATGCTAATCTCTTTAGGGTCAAAATTTTTACTTTCTAGGAGAAATTGAACAAAATTAGCGGTATATAAAGTTTTTCCAGTATTCGTTTCCCCATAGATAAGGGTTTTCTGACCAATTAAATTGCCAAAATTTAAGTCTCTATTAAATTTCATCAATTTTTTGGAATAATAAATTTTTTTGTATTTAGTAGAACCTATCTCTTGAATACCCAGAGCGCTTAAGAATTTTTAAAATGATAAATCCGATTATACAACCGATCAGAGAACTCCAAAAAAATAACCACCAATAAAGTAATAAACCTCCAATCGAGAAGGATCCATATATTGGTATTATAATCTCTCCAATTGTCCCCCCTATGAATACAGTACCAATTGGTTCTGTAAATGCGGCATATTCAACATACTTTGGTTTTTTTTTCCATAAAAAGTGAGATACGATTCCAACAACAACCGCGCCAGATACACCCCCATGAAAAGCATGGATCGTTCCAATTCCAGCCGAAAACCGTATACTTGCAATACCTAAAGCAGTAATGCTAGAAAAAGTAACGCCTATTAGAACTCCCGTTATTACATTTATTAAATGAGCGAACGGATTTATCTTTGTACCGAACAACAATAAATACCCAAATGGATTAAGATAACTTAAAGTAATTCCAACAGCCATAAAAACAGCTGCCATAGCAATTTTTAATGTCAAAATTACATCTTTTTGGCTCATTTTAATCAATTTTTCTTTGTTTTATCTATTTTTTGCTTATAATTTGATCTTTTACTGTTATCTGAAAATTAAGTATCTTTAAAATTTAAACCTTATTTAATTAAGTATAGTTGCCTTGTTCTAAAAGACAACGAACTAATCAATTTTTTTTGACGGAAGGCACTAACTACTCAAAGGAGTGATGTATTATTATAAAAATTGGAGAAAAGACGATTAGCCCTACAAAAATAATATGTATTGGTACGAATTATTTGGATCACATTGAAGAAACAAAGTCAATTCGGCCAAAAGAACCCGTTCTGTTTCCAAAAACATTAAATTGTCTGATAGGGGATGGTGAATCAATAATTTATCCAAATTGGATATTAAATAACCGTAAATACAACCGAATTGATTTTGAAGTAGAATTAGCGTTTATCATTAAAGATAGATGTAAATATGTGAGTGCAAGTAAAGCTTACGATCGCATTTTAGGTTATACTGTATTTAACGATATTACTGCACGGAAGATACAAACTAAAGATATAGTTTCAAAATTACCTTGGTTTCGCTCTAAATCATTAGATACTTTCGGTCCAATTGGTCCTAGAATTGTAAGTCATTCTGAAATTAAAGATCCTCATAATCTCAAAATTGAGTTAAAAGTAAATGGAGAGACTAAACAATTATCGAATACTAAATATTTGTTGTTTAAAGTCCCGGAGCTTTTAGAAAATATTTCAAAATTTTTTACTATGGAACCAGGAGATATTATAGCAACTGGAACACCCGCAGGCATAGGACCAATCAAACCTGGAGATTTGATAGAAGCATCGATCGAGAAAATTGGTACCCTGACAAATAAAGTTGTATTAGAGAAGGAGTTGACTTAAATGGTAAAAATTGGCAATACAAATATAAATCCAACCAAAATTGTATGTCTAGGACGGAACTATTTGGATCATATTAAAGAAACAAATGCACCAATTCCTAAGGAACCGGTATTCTTTGTTAAAACACTTAATACGCTAATAACTGATAATGAACCAATAATTTACCCGAAAGTTCTATATGAAAGTGAGAAGTATAATAGAGTCGATCACGAAGTTGAACTCGCTTTTATTATTTTTCAAACGTGTAAAAATGTTTCAGCGGAAGTAGCGTTCGATTTTATCCAAGGATATACAATTTTTCTTGATTTAACTGCGAGAATAATGCAAAAGAGCGATAGAAATATAAATTTACCATGGTATAGAAGTAAAAATTTCGATTCGTTTGGACCAATAGGACCGAGAATCGTTCCATGTAGTGAAATTTCCGACCCCCATAACTTATCAATTCAATTAAAAGTTAACGGACAGACAAGACAATTCTCGAATACTAAGCATATGTTATTTAGAATCCCTCAAATACTAGAATATTTATCGAAGTTCGTTACTTTGGAAAGAGGAGATATAATCGCAACGGGTACTCCGGGCGGAATTGGT
>Ga0209976_10002542_pt1 | contig 10373 bp, 24 predicted proteins | sample SumtaG_FD_182806 | JGI IMG/M metagenome (GOLD analysis project Ga0209976, IMG submission 182806) | Deep subsurface microbial communities from Indian Ocean to uncover new lineages of life (NeLLi) - Sumatra_00157 metaG (SPAdes) (version 2) | ecosystem: Environmental > Aquatic > Marine > Oceanic >... | reverse complement strand
GTGATTATGCGATCAATCCGTTGATTGAAGGTTGTGGGATGACGTTGCCGGGACATCCTCTGAAAGACCCTCAGTTTTCAGACATGAGCGCTGAGCAGATACATGCAAAGTTGCCTGTGGATGATGACGAAGGGGACGATCCGGGTGGTTGTGGTGGTGTTGAAGACGCACCCGGTAAAGATGACTCACCACCTTCAGCGGATGAAAAAGAACAGGCTGGTCAGGAATGGAAGGTTGCAATGGCCCAGGCTGCGACACAAGCGAAAGCTATAGGTGATCTTCCAGGTATGCTTGAGCGGCTCGTTGCAGAGTTGTTGGAACCGGTACTTGATTGGAGGGAATTACTGCGAAGGTTTGTTGATACCAACGCTAGGAATGACTATCAATGGTTCCCACCAAATCGGCGTTATATTCATGCTGGTCTGATTCTCCCGTCTCTTCGGAGTCAGGAGTTGAAGAATGTTGTTATGGCGATGGATACGTCGGGTAGTATTAGTGACGACGATCTTGCGGCGTTTGAATCTGAAGTCCGAGCGATCATACAGGACTACCGCGCGAACACTAAGGTGATCTACTGTGATATGGAAGTACAGAATGTAGAAGAGTTCGATGCTGACAGTCCGGTGGAGTTGCACCCGAAGGGCGGTGGTGGTACGGATTTTTGTCCGCCATTCAAGCACATCGAAGAGAGTGGTGAATATCCGGTATGTATGATCTATCAGACTGACGGTTGTTGTGAAAGTTTTCCAGAAGACCCGCCTTACCCTGTCCTATGGGTATTGACCCGGAAGAACGAACGTTTTAATCCTCCCTTTGGGGAAGTGGTCAACCTGTAGGAGCATCTACCTTACCGCCCTCAAAAGGGGCGGGTAGGCGGATGATAATCTAAGGAGGTGACAAAATGTGGAGACATAACTTTACGGTTGTGGGACATGGCTGTTTTCCAATTGATATGTTACGATATGACCAGTGTTTTCCGAGCAACGAATATGATTCGGGACAGATTTTGGAATCAGTTCGTTGTGTTGAAGAAAGAACGGTTACATTGAGTGCGTATACTGCATTGAAAAATTGGCGGCCTGAGTTTGAACGGTGGAAATCATTCTTATGGAAAGTTGAAAAGCATGAGGTCTATAAGATGTGATTACAATCAAGGAGGTGATGCTATGAAAGTTCACATCGTTACAAATGGAGGTAAACTTATTGGCACAGTTGAAAAGGCTGAGCAGTATAAAGCACAATCCGCGCGGACTGATCTGGTAGACGAGATCAGACGATTAGTGAAACGTGGACGCAAGACGGAAAAGAGAGAGAAGCGATGAAGGAAGGAATGGACAGGGCCCGTGAGATAGCTGAGCGTGTCCAGGCCGGGGAACGGGCAGCGATGCGCCGATGGTTGGCGAAGGAAAATCAATCGAGAAGTGTACCATACTCAAATGTGGGACTATGGGATATGGGTATGAAAGAATTGGAGGACAAAGTAAAAGAGTATGGCGGTGATCCTGACCCGCTCAAAGCAGAAGGCCGAAAGCGCGTTGTTGATTTAATAACAAAGGGAAAGTGAGTCTACCTTACCGCTTCGTAATGGGAGCGGGTAGGCAGGCGACATTTCGCCTACGGAGGTTTGCTATGACGGACGCTGTGGCGACGGATGTATTAGAACATGTGAAACGTCGAATGCAAGGGATGTGGCCTAAAATCTGGAAGGTTCGGGCCTGGGTAAATAGGAAAAAGAGAAATGGGGATTTAGAGCAGCCTCATCATTTTTCGGAAGTATTTCTTACCGAGAGTGCGGCCCGACGATCATACGGAAAACAGCTTAATGAGATAAAGACTTGGAGTTACCTAGCCAAGCATAGTGGAAAAGCTGAGTTCTTTATTCCGCATGTATTCGATGATGGTAGTCTGGCCTATTGGCCGGATCATGAAGAGTTTATTGAGAACTATGAGTTTGGATTTTAATTTTTCATGGGCGGGCTTTCTCAGGGGAGCCCGGACACGAGTAATTAACTTTACATGGAGGTTTGCAAAATGAAGACAAGAACGAATTGGACCGAGGCAACACAGGATATTCATGTAGCGATGTTTGGGGTGTTATCAGCGTTGAAAGCCGGGCATAACGCTTGGCTGGAATACCGGAAGAACGGGGATCAAGATTATCCGGTCAAGATAGTGAACCCAGAGTTGGACGATAAGTTTAACTGGACGATGCTGTACGGTGTTCCATGGGATGAAGAACTGGCTAAGTCACATAGATATATTAATGCGACTGAGAAGGATTTAACACTTCATCATGTAGCGAAGTTCGGTGAACCGGATGCTATCTCTACTTATCGGAAAACCGGAGAAATCACTAAAAGTTTATTGAACGGTATGGGAACGTGTTTTCCTTTCAAGATGGACCCGAAAGAACAGCACTGGATGTTCATGTGGAGGCCGCTAGACGGGATTGCTTATCACGTTGTTGATCCTTCTATCGAGAATGTGTTCGTTGTCTGTTGGAACGATGGTAAACCTGCCACGCGTGCTATACTAAAACGTATGGCTGGGTTTATCAATGGGTATGCTGACAGTCTGTAAACATCACCTACTGCATACTTTTATGAGTGTGCAGAGGGGGGTGTTTCCCAGCGGAGGTTTGTGATGTGTGATCAAAATAAACTACGGAAAATGGCACGTGATATCTGTGTGTATGAGCGTGTGGTTTTGAAGCGGTGGTTACGAGGGCATGGGGGGTTTAAAGATCATAGCGGAGATTTGGAATCTTTTGATATGGAGTATCTCAGTGATATGGTACGAGATCGAGGTGGTGATCCCGAGTTGTTGCGTGCAGGGGGTCGGGAATGGGGGACCGCGGAGATTTGTAAAAAATATAATTCGGACAAAGGAAATCAATTTTAAATGGAGGTTTGTTATGGACTTGACATTAGTTTGTACTCAGTGCGGAGAAGAGATCGTTCCTGAGAAGGGAGCGGGGACCGGATTTGCACGCGATGGAAAAGACAGGATAGTGTGTTACAAATGTTGTGCTGTTCAGGATGAGGCGTTTATGAAAAAGCATGGACGGATTTCTCTCTACCTGACGACCAGTGCCGGGAAACAGGAAATAACGAACTGGCCTGGTACTTTGCGGATACCTGTACGGTATTCTAAAGAGGGCGGGCACAACATAGCAAGAGTCCGTCGAGATGTATGGTTTAACTTTGATGGGTACTTGTGGCATGGAATCCAGTATGGGACAAACTCCGAGCTATGTTATTGCCGTAAAACAAAGCAAAGGTTAACAACGTGTGCAACGGACGCCCGTGGATTTCAGATGTTGGCTATGTAAAATTAGGGATCGAGTGTAAAGGTTATCACTTGCTGTTCGTATATAGACGGGCGAAGCAAGACGTAGGAACAACTAGAGATACTTGCCAGATATCTGGGTAGGATACCAGGCGGTGCGAAAGCTCTAGCATTCGATCCCTACTGCAATCTTATTTTATGGAGGTAGGTAATGGAAGACTGCGACAGGGAAGAAATTGCCCGATTGATAGGTGAGGGTTATAACTCGGGACGGATTGATGCTGAGGACGATGATGACATTCCGTTTCATATCAGTTGGGAATTGAAAGTCACTGAGTGGAAAGACTCGGAAGCCGACTCGGATGGTGAGTAAACGACTTTCTACGGGGACGTTCTATGGAGCGTCTACGCAGACGGTTAAGTCTGAAATTGAGTCAACAGGAGGTTTGTCAGATGGAATGTGATAACTGTGGAAAAGAGATCGAGGGGACATTATGTACCTTGGAGGATGGTAGGTTGTGGTGTTTTCGGTGTATGCAATTGGATAAACGAAAGCCGAAGACGCCGACGCGGACAAGATCGACTGATCCGTTTATTAAGGTGGCGCGGTCGTTAATGAGTCGTGATAGTTCACAGCTATATAACAAGGTGATTTTATCATGGCGAGGCAAGCGAATCTTTACTAGTGGCTATGTGATAATTTCTGAGTTCGTTGATTTACCTGTGAAATATAAGCTGCTTGATATTGAACATCTCTGGGAGATACCGAAAGAAGAACGGTTTAACTATCCCGATCTCACTAAAGTTATGTCGAAAAGGCCAGCGGTTAATGTTGCATGGACAGTCCCGGAGGTTGTTTATCAATTGGCGAAAGCGTTTTCCACGCCGAAGCCACGTGCGGGGGATGTACGAGTGAAATTTCGTCCACATGAGCTTGTCATTGAGGATTCTCGTGATCAGTCAAGGATGTGGTATGGTGATTTTTCAGGACCGGACTATCTCAAGGTTGATGTTGATTATCCATACTTTATGGCGCTCAAGTCGAAAAAGATAACTGTTTCGAAAGACGCGAACACGCCTCTATGGATTACAGAAAGTTATAACAAGGCTGTGGATGCGTGCAAAATTGTTGTCTTGATGCCGATGATCTTACAGGATGAAAAAGAAGTTATGTGATCCGCTACGGTTGTACAGTAGGTATATATACCTACTGTACAAATGCGGCTGATTAATAGTTGAATAACTTTTATGGAGGTAGTGATGCCAATAGTAACACATGTGAAATCCGCACGGAAGGAAAATCCGGTTGCAAAGAGGGGGGAGTCCTACTACTGGTGGAAAACTCGAACAACTGTTGGGAAGAGTTTTGTAGGGACCAAGCATTATAGTAAGGCTTACCCGAAACGAAGTCAGCTTACGCAATCTGATTTCTTTTCTCAGATGTATGACATCGAGGATGATGTGATTGCAGGATTCAGTGGGACTGTGAAAGCAGGATCATCACCGGGACAAACTATTGAGGACTTGCAAAGTGAGGTGAATGATGCTATAGAACAGATCAGAGCCCTGGGTGACGAGCAAATTGATAAGCTGGATAACATGCCGGAAGGTCTTCAGGAAGGGCCGACTGGGGAGCTGCTTCAGGGCCGGTATGATGAATGTGAGGTGATGGCCAGCGAATTGGAGGGAATTGACCTTGATGACTACGATGAAGACTCTGATGACAGTTTCGAAACGTGGTTGGAAGGAAAGATCGATGAGCTTCAGGCCGTGTCGTATAACGGTGAGTAATCTTCTATGGGGAGAGCTTGAGGGCTCTCCACACAGACGATTAGTCTGAAATAAATTGTGGAGGTATAAATAATGGGGATACGCGAAGATTTATTGGCTGCGATATCGGAGCATGAACACTATTACGGGAAATTTAATTTAGTTGACCATTTGTGTGAGCCTGCAAATATTAACATTGCGAGTTTTACAGAACTCACGGGGAGCTTGAAGTTGGCCATCTGTCTTAAACTTCAGAGTGGTAGTGGGGCTAAGGAAGGGGGTGAGTAGTGTGGCTGTATTTACGGCTGTATTTACGTCGAAGACCGGTGCTGTGGTTCTTGGAATCAAACAGGATACACTTAAACATTATGCTACAAAGTTTGGTATAGGAATGCAGCCGGGAGGTCCGGGGACTCCCTGGATATTTACTCTGGAAGAGCTCTCGGAGCTAAGGGAGCGGGTACAGAAGTGGGAAAAAGTGGAGGCCCAGGAGGATCGGGATGTTCTTGGTCTGGGTCCACTTTATAACCCGGATGCAAGTCCACGGAGGTGAGTTGGAGATTTTTGTAGGAAAATTGCTGAAAAAGTCCATAATTATAAGATAAGACGGGGAGTGTAATGTTTGATCGTAAACAAACCTCCAAGTGGCTTCGATTGTCAAAGCACTCCCCGTCTCTCTTTATCTAAAATGTGAAGGGGTAGAAATGAAGAAAATATCGTTAAATCTGATAACAATAGTTTTATTTATTGCGTTCGGAAGTTATATCATTTTCAAGTTACACGCTGACCCGACAATTGAGGTCCATGAGAAGATCACGATTGTGCGGGAGAGACAGTTATATTTTGAACGCATGGAGATCAACCAGAGAATACAAGAGATACAGGCGTATGAAGATTACGATAAAGTGATTGCTTTGTATGGGGATATCGTGGGAGATCGCGAGATAGCACGGCTCATATTAAACAATTGTTTGGTACGAAAGATACCTGTCAATTTGGGCTTTGCATTATGCAAGCAAGAAAGTAATTTTATTCAGACGGCTGTAACCAAAAATGTTAAAAACGGAAAGATATTATCGACAGACTATGGGTTATTTCAATTAAACTCAGCGACATTCCGCTCGAAATATACGGAGAACGGGAAGGCGTGGATTTTGACCCCTGAGAATAATGTTGATCTGGGTTTGGAATACTTACGACAACTCTATGATCGGCATGGAGGCTCATGGGACCGGGCGATTATTCGGTACAATGGCCGGTTTGAAAAAGGAGCCGACGAGCATCTTATAACTGTTTACAAATATGAGAGAGAGTTTGATAAGTTATTTAATGCTTTATAGAATTAAGTTTGACAGCCGAGGACCGGAAGTGTCAGAGTATGGGTGCCCCTCGATTTGCCATACTCTACGTATTAGAGATGTACTGCGTAGGGGGTTAAATCGGGAGCGCTGTCTGGCAGCTTTGGCATCCGTAAGTCCCTGAAGAGGAAACTTTTCTGTTGGGCTCCCTCCGGTCCGAGGCTTTTTTTATAGGAAAAACACTTAATAAGTCCATTATTATAAGTAGGGGATGAAACTATGTTAATAGATGATGAGATAATCAACGATGGCGCAGATATGATTAGCTACCTTGATAGGAAGCTACAGCAAAACGCACAGGAAAGAAATATTACGACTGGAATCATTGTAGGTACTCGGGTACGATTGGAACTGACTAGGGCATGTCAGAAAGTTATGGGCCAGGTCGGTAAACCTGATATGACAGTGAACCGGTTTCGTAACATCTTGTTAATAGAGGATGGAAATAACCCAGACCGTTTAGAAGTGATCTATGGTGTCAAGGTTGTGATGCCTGCCGAGGGTCCGGGGGTTCTGAATTTTAAAAAGATACGGGACAACTTCTAATGGATGATAAAAGGAAACCTACAAAGCAGATGGCGGAAGCCTTAATCCTTGCAAAGCTCTATAAAGATGGGCTCTTTATCGTTGATGAAGCTGAGAAGAAAGTAACGGTGGATTTACGCCAAGGCGAAATTGTCAAACGTTACCAGGAAGAGAGCTATGATGATATTAAGGATATCATGGAGCGAACGGTTAAAGGGTTAAAGTTGGCGGGTTATAATGTAAAGGTTAGATGGTTGGACGGGGTTTCTGATGAATCTTTGGATAAGGATAACGAGGTGCAAGATATCATTGAAGACTTGTTGGATGATACTATAAACGAAGATGGGGCGGATTTAAAATGAGAGAGACGTTCAAGGCTTGGAAACCGAGCGAGTCATCGAGAGCACTTATTGATCACATAAATGAAATATTAAAAGACCTTGGACAGCAGGGTTATCGATTGACATTGCGTCAGTTGTACTACCAGCTTGTTTCCCGTGATGTGATTCCGAACTCACAAGCAGAATATAACCGGATCGGAAATATAGTGAGCCGGGGAAGACTGGCCGGGCTGATCGATTGGAGTATGATTGAAGATCGGGTACGGATACCACAATCACGGTCACACTGGAATAGTCCAAAAGAGATTATTGAAACGGCAACCCGCGCTTACTATAAGCCGCGGTGGGACGATCAGGAGTACTATGTTGAAGTATGGTGTGAGAAGGATGCAGTATCAAACATCATTCAACCGGTGTGTAATACATGGGATGTAACATTTATGGCTAACCGTGGTTATTCTTCGCAGTCTGCAATTTATGAGGCTTCGCGACGATTTCAGATTGCTCATTTTGAGGACAAGAAGTTGATTTTAATTTATCTGGGAGACCACGATCCGTCTGGTATTGATATGACTCGGGATATACGAGAACGTATGGAACTTTTTTTGGAGTACCGCGAACTTGTAGCTGAAGTAGATATTCCGTTGGACGTACATCGGCTGGCATTGAATATGGATCAAATACAGCGATATAATCCACCGGAAAATCCGGCAAAAATGACTGACTCTCGATTCAAAGGTTATGTGGAAATCTATGGGGTATCTTCATGGGAACTGGACGCATTGGCGCCGAAGGTGATGGCAGGGTTGGTCGAGGATAAAATACTGGAGTACCTGGATATGGATTTATGGAATGCTGTAGTAGAAGCCGAAGAGAGCGATAAAGAGCGGCTTATGGAGATCGCAAAAGAGTGGGGAGACGATGATGAGGATACTGGATAATTGCCGGAAAGGTGGTCCTGATTGGTTTGAATGTCCGTTTTTGAGATTGCCGATGTTTCATTCGGGATTTACTGGTAAGTCTGGTCCTGAGACGTGGTGGTCTTGTTTAAAGCGGAAAGCCTATATGCGAGATATCGACGCTTGTGATTTGTCAGGAAAACCAGAAGAGCAAACGAACGCGTGGATAGACTTTAAGGTTGCGGAGGCAAAGAGTAATGGCTGAATGTACTTTTAGACGACAAGTAGGTCAAGATGAAACGTGGGAATGCTTAGCGTGCCATGCTTCCTGGGTAGTTTTGAAGGGCGGGCCTAAAGAATACGATTTACATTATTGCCCGAACTGTGGGGCAAAGATAACCAAATTAGAACGGACTATTTCTAACGCTGAGGACGATGTAACGACAATCGTAAGTGAGGACTACAAATGAAAGAACTGGAACTTCGGAAAGTAGCCAAATGCGTGATATGCGGGGAAAAGATAATGCACGCTGGGATACCGTTATTTTGGCGGGTACGTATAGAGCGTTATGGTTTGAAAGCGGATGCGATTAAACGGCAGCAAGGTCTTGATATGATGATTAGTCCTCATTTAGCTCAGGTGATGGGCCCCGATGAGGATATGGCGGAGAAGTTTTTTTCTATCGAGATAACCGTATGTGAAACATGCGCTTCAGAAAAGAGTCTACCTGTGGCTGTCCTGGCTGAGATGGGTGACGCGGAAGTGCCGAAACCGAAACCCAAATCCGGCGTACAAAAATTACCAGGTATTGAGGTAAACGAGGATGACTGACCCGAGATTTGTTGTTTCGACTTTTAGGATACCAAAAGAGATTCATGCCAAGGCAAAAGAATATACTAAAGAGTTCAATCGGACCCGAAAATGGGATACACAGAAATTGAGTCTGACTGTTTTGATAGGTAGCGCTCTTGATGCCTATATGAAAATCCATCCGTTAATTGACAAGGATCGTAAAGTTGTGATCCCGAGGATCACAAGAGAAGAACTGTTGAATCTTGAAGACGCGAGCGGGCCGTCAAATCCATGCACATGATGGGGAAGTTTATGGAGCTAAAGGGTATGGGGGATGATACTATTACCGAAGCCCAGGTACAGCAGCTTGGAAATGTATTATATACTCGTTCTTTGAGATATTTTTCTAAGACAAACCTGCTGGGTTATCCTCTAGCCGGAGATATGGCGCGTTACCCTAGAGAAAAATATGCTCAAGTTGCCAGGACTATCGCGGCTTTGGTTAAAATGTTGCCGGAGAAAGATAAATCAAATGGTACTCATTCGTTGAAGATTTGGATGGCAATCATTATGGGTGAAGAGACAGAAAAAATATTACGTGATTTAGATGTGGACCTTTCGAAAGGACTACATGATCAAGGGGGTATCTATGAGTGACTACCCAGAGCATGACAAACTTCATAAAGTGGCGGATAAGTCTCAAGCTGTTGGTGACTTTCTTGAATGGCTACAGAATAAGAAAGAAGTTGTTTTGTGTAAGTGGAAGGAATGGGAAGAAGAGGAAAAGTGTATACCTGTGCGGAAGCCGGATGGATCACTCGAAGAGACAAGAATGTATGCGCATAAAGCACATATGCCGATTTATATAAGTACCGAAAAACTGCTGTCCGAGTTCTTTGAAATTGATTTGGTCAAACTTGAGACTGAAAAATTAACTATGATTGAAGTATTAAGACAGTCGCCTGGAGGTGGTTGATGAGCTTACGGAAATGGTTTAAGCGGGTAGTTCAAGGCCATATTGAAACAGGCTGTCCAAAGTGTAAAGCTATACGTTGGTTCAAATGGGAGAAGGACTGGATTTATCATCCTGAAGAGCCGCCGATGTTTGCTCATTGGTCATGTTGTGAATGCGGATGGAAAAGTCCAATAGAACCAACGAAGTTGACGGAGGATGTCATACGTAAGAAATATGGGATGTCGGTTAACGAGTTTGTGGAAAAATATATGCGCCAGCCGACATATGGGGAGTAACCAGTCATGAAACTTTTAATGCAAACAGATGAGGACTGTAAGGCGTGTAATGGGAAGGGCACTATACGTAAGTATGCGCCTGAGAATTATCATGTATCAAAATGTGAAGTATGTTCTGGGACAGGTAAAGAATTGAAATGAATTGAGG
>Ga0209976_10002540_pt1 | contig 10375 bp, 9 predicted proteins | sample SumtaG_FD_182806 | JGI IMG/M metagenome (GOLD analysis project Ga0209976, IMG submission 182806) | Deep subsurface microbial communities from Indian Ocean to uncover new lineages of life (NeLLi) - Sumatra_00157 metaG (SPAdes) (version 2) | ecosystem: Environmental > Aquatic > Marine > Oceanic >... | reverse complement strand
AACCTGCCCTTCCATTGCCTATAGCCTATACCCGCTTTTCCCCGCTGCACTCTACACTCTCTCTTATTCCGCCAGCTTCCATTTCCCGCCTGAGATCTCGACCATGACGAACCCGTCCTTGGTCAGGCCATTGTGGTCATCGGTGGAGAAGTTGAAGATCCCGCCGGTACCAACGAAGCCGGTGATCTTCTCCAACTCATCCCTGATGCTCGCGTGGGTCACCTCACCCGACTTGGCTGCGGCCTCGATGGCCTTGACGGCCAGTTTAAAGGCGTCATAGGCGTGTCCACCAAAGGTGTTAATTGTACCAGCTCCGAATTTACTCTCGTAATCCGCTTTGTACTTACTCAAAACACTCTTCTGTGGATCGTCGTCGGCCAGTTGATCAACGACTATGAGTTTACCAGCTGGAAGAAAGGTACCCTCCGCAGCCCCGGCTGCTCCAGTGATGAACCTTGGAGATGCCACTCCATGACTGTTGTAAAGAGGGATGGTCATCCCGAGTTGTTTCCTGTTCTTGGCGATCTGGACCGGAGCGGGACCAATACCCCAACTGATCAGGGCCTGGGCATCTGTGCCCTTGATCTTGGTGAGTTGGGCGCTCATGTCCGTGTCCTTGTCACCAAATCGCTCATCAGCTATTACGCTCAGACCGTATTTGGATGCCAGGTTCTGGAGTTGTTTTCGGCCGCTATCACCGAATCCGCCGCTGGCTGTGAGAATGGCTATTTTCTTAATACCATCTGCCTGCAGTTTGGTGTAGATCTTCTCCACAGCCATGACGTCCGTCTGAGGCGTCTTGAAGACGTATGGTTTTACAGGAACAACTATCCGGACGGAAGCGGCACAGGAGATTAACGGTACCTTTTCTTTGGCCACGATGTTAAGGATCGCCATGGAGTTACCGGAGGTGGTCGGGCCGATAATGATGTCCACCTTATCCTTCTTGATGAGCTTATTGGTTACCGTCACCGTCTTGGTGGCGTCACCTTCGGTATCGTAGAAAATCAGTTTGACGGGTTTGCCATTGATCCCGCCGGCGGCATTGAGCTCCTCTACGAGCATTTCAGCCGTATTCTTCTCCGGAAGGCCCAGTGTGGAAGCCCCCCCCGTTGAGGCGAAGATCGCCCCGATCCTGTACTCATCGGCCGCAGGCGCAATCGAGGCTAGCGCCAGGACCATACCCATGACCACCATCATTACTGCCAGTTTCTTCATCGTTTTTAGCTCCTCTCCCCCCAGTGTTGATTCAGTTTTACAGGATTATTAATGCGCCTCGGGTGGGGCGCTCAAATCAATGACCAACAAAATAAGTCATTGATTTGTGAGGAAAGCGGAAATAACACTTTTCGCTTTCCGAGGAGCAAGAAGTCCAGGCGGGACTTCTTGCGACCCTATCAATAGAACGGATAAAGCATCCGGATCATCACAACGAGTACAGCTCCTCCGCCGTCAAGATGTTGAAGTTGGCTCCAGGCAGAACGCTCATTGCCTTGTCCAGGTCGTCGAACCGGAAAATGAGGATGGCGTGACCTGTTTTTCTATAGGCGTACATGTATTCTATGTTGATCTCGTTAACTCTAAGGATCTCCAGGAAATCAGCGAGGCCGCCGGGACGATCCGGCACCTCAACAGCCAGGACGTTGTTGCGCCCCACCGTGAACCCTTCCCCCTTCAGAGCATCGTAGGCCTTGTCGTTATCGGTGACGATGATCCTGAGAATACCGAAATCAGCGGTATCGGCCAGGGAGAGAGCCAGAATGTTCACGTCGGCTGCGCCCAGGACCCTTGTGATCTGGGCAAGGCGGCCTGCCTTGTTCTCCATGAATACCGAGATCTGTTCAACTTTCATCACAACCCCCGGAAAGAACTTAATGTTTGAAGTTTGAGGTTTGAGGTTTGAAGTTGCATCTTACATACTTCTGTATGCATAAAAAACCAAAAAAACTGGCTCATCCGAGAAATGAGTAACTGCAAATGAGCCCTGATTTATCACAACCGATCGCTCGATTAGCTCAGGTTCCACGTTTCAAGTTCCAGCTGCGAGGAGTTACGTTTTGCGGGTTTTGAGTTTTGGGTACTTGTCGCCCAGTCGCTCAGTCGCCAAGTCGATGCGTTCTATCATCGCCTCCTCCCCGTGTCCTCGCCTCTCCGTGTCACCGCGTCCCAGGTTCCGGATTGAACATCAAACCTCAAACATCAAACCTCAAACCCGTTGTTATATTTCGCGATTATCTATAACCCTTTTTGCCTTACCCTCAAAACGTTCGATGGTCTTGGGCTCCACCAGCCGGACATTGGCAGAAACTCCCAGCATTTCCTTGATCTCATTTTCAACCCCGCGCTCTAATTTCTCAAGGCTCTTGATCTCATCGGAGAAGATCTTTTCGTTGACCTCTATCCTCACCTCAAGGGTATCGAGGGTACCCTCCCTGTCGACTATGAGCTGATAATGGGGTTCCAACCCGTCTATTTCCAAAAGAAGGCTTTCAACCTGGCTCGGGTAAAGATTTACCCCCCGTATGATGAGCATGTCATCCGTACGGCCCGTGACCCTTTCCATCCTCACGTGGGTCCGACCGCACTTGCACGGTTCGGCGTACAGTCGGGTGATATCCCTGGTCCTGTACCGGATAATAGGAAAGGCTTCCTTGGTTATCGTCGTAAATACCAGTTCCCCTTCTTCACCGTAGGGCAGGTTCTCTCCCGTTTCGGGATCAATGATCTCGGGGATGAAGTGGTCCTCGAAAATGTGAAGGCCGTTTTTGGCCTCAATGCACTCCACCGACACGCCCGGACCGATGACCTCGGAAATGCCGTATATGTCGACAGCGTCGATACCCAGCTTGGCTTCGATCTGCTGCCTCATGTTCTGGGACCAGGGTTCGGCTCCGAAAATGCCCACCCGAAGGTTGAGTCGGTCCTTACCCACACCGATCTCATCCATGGCTTCGCCGAGTGTCAGGGCATAGGACGGCGTACAGGTAAGAACGGTGCTCCCAAAATCCTCCATGAGCATGATCTGTCTTTTGGTGTTGCCGCCGGAGATAGGGATGACCGTGGCTCCAAGTGTTTCCGCGCCGTAGTGAAAACCGAGGCCACCGGTGAACAGCCCGTAACCGTAAGCGTTCTGCACCACGTCACCTTTTTTAACGCCGGCGCACGATAGGGTCCTGGCCATAAGCAGGGACCAGGTATCTATGTCCCTCCTGGTATACCCCACAACGGTGGGTTTCCCTGTCGTCCCTGATGACGCATGGATACGAACGACCTCGTGGAGCGGCAGTGTAAATAGACCAAAGGGGTAATTGTCCCGTAGGTCCGTCTTTACGGTGAACGGGAGACGGGCCAGATCGTCCATGGACCTTATTTCAGATGGATGGATCTTCGCCTTGTCAAACATGTCCTTGTAAAAGGGTACTGTCGCGTAGACCCTCTCCACAGTCCTCTTCAGCCTGAACAGCTGAAGTGATTCGAGGGCCTCCCTCGGCATACTCTCGAATTCTTCGTCCCAGATCATGTGACTCCTCTCGGCTAAGTGCCGTGATTCGTTATTCGTAATTCGTGATTCGAATTTAACCAATCACGAGTCACGAGTCACCAATGCGTTTTTCCAATAGGGATGAAGAGGGTGAAAGGGATGGGTAGAGACTAAAAAACCTATTTCCATAGTGTTGGTCAACAGAGCTTGTCCTTTGACCTTCCCCATAGCCCATAGCCTATTGCCCATCGCCTACCCTTTACCAATCACGAGTCACGAGTCACCAATCACGGCACTTCTTTCCATCCAAGTTCAAACGCTTCCAAGTTCATCTTAACCAGCTTCTCCGGCATATTTTTTTTGATGGTTTCCACCCAGATGGAACGGTCCACAGGAAGGTACCGTGCCAGAGCCCCCATGAGCACGACGTTGGCGGTCTTTTTCTCCCCTGTTTTCTCGGCAATGGCCTCCCCGTCCACAACGGTGATTTCAAAACCGGCATCCCTTACCCTGTTCAGGGCATCAAAGGGATAGGGCGACTGCCCGACCAGAGAGGTATACGGTAATATGGCCTTGTTTTCAGCGAGAACCCGCGCGCCGGGCGAGAGCCAATCAAGACTCCTGAGCGTCTCAGCCATCTCGAACCCGACCAGTATATCCGTCTCTCCCTTGACTATCAGAGATGAATAGACCTTTTTCCCGAAACGAACATGGGAGACCACCCTTCCGCCTCGCTGGGCCATCCCGTGAACCTCACTCTTCTTGACATCAAAACCGGCCTCAATGAGAACGTGGGCCAACAGTTCGCTAGCCAGAATTGTCCCCTGTCCTCCGACCCCGACAAGCAGGATGTTGAGAACTTTATCACCCACTAGTCTTCTCTCCCGATGGCTTCGAACTCGCACACCTGGAAGCAGAGATCACAGCCGGTGCACTGGGTGCAATCAATGATCGGATTCTCCTCGGGTGATCCATCTTTTCTGGATATGGCGGGGCACCCTATCCGGAGGCACATCCCGCAGTTTGTACAGACATCCCTGTCTATTCTGTAAGGCTCCCGAATTTTGATAGGTTTGTGCTTGAGAAGCATACATGCGCCCTGGACAACGATCACGGATGGAGAATCCCTGTGGATCTCCTCCTCCAGAACTTTCTGGATCCCCTCAAGGTCATAGGCGTCAATGAGACGTATGTGCTCGACACCGAGGCCTTTGAGCAGGATTTCCCAATCCACCTGCCTGGTACGGTTTCCGTCGGCGTCAAACCCGCTTCCCGGATGGTCCTGCCGTCCGGTCATGGCCGTAGTGTAGTTATCCAGGATTATGACCGTTGCAGGTATCTCGTTGTAGGCCATATTGAGAACACCCCCCATGCCGCTGTGAAGAAAGGTGGAATCTCCTATCACCGCTACAACCTTACCGTGCTCCTCCGGCAGGACAGCCTCAATGCCGACAGCCTGACTTACGCCTGCTCCCATGCAAACTGTGGTGTGGATGGCAGACAATGGCGGAGAGACGGCAAGGGTGTAGCAGCCTATATCACCAGCGACAAAGGCCTTTTTCCTGTTGAGGATGTGGAACATTCCACGATGGGGGCAGCCGATACACATGACCGGGGGTCTGACAGGTATCTCCCCTGTATTTATACTTTCAGGTCCAGATGGATCCTGGTCTTGGGGAACATCGATAAGTGCCCTTCGAACCGTCCCGGTGTCAATCTCTCCGAACCTGGGTATAAGAGATTTCCCCTCACACTCGATCCCCAGAAATCGTACCCACTCCTCAAGACAAGGTTCCAGTTCCTCCACAATCACTACCCGTTCGCAGCGGGATGTAAAGTCCCTGATAAGGTCGGTGGGCAATGGGAAAACCAGCCCGAGTTTCAGAACAGAGGCATCCGGAACAGCTTCCTTCACGTAGTTGTAGCTGATGCCGGACGTTATGATACCCAGTCCCGTTTCCTTCATCTCAACGCTGTTAAAAGAACAGTCCTCTGAGTACCGGGCAATCTTCTCGATTCGTCCTTCCAGTTCCCGATGCTTGATCCTGGCGTTTGCCGGAACCATGACGTATTTGGAAGGATCCTTTACGAGTCCCGGCTCAGCAGTACTCACCGTATTCCTCTCCTCGCTTATCTCAACCAGTGATTTCCCGTGGGAGATCCTGGTGGTAGTTCGGACGAAGAAGGGAATGTCAAACCTCTCACTCAGCTCAAAGGCCTCCCTTGTGTATTCCAGGGCTTCCTGGCTGTTTGCCGGTTCCAGCATGGGGATCCTGGCGAAGACAGCGTATCTGCGGTTGTCCTGCTCATTCTGGGAGCTGTGAAGTTCCGGGTCGTCAGCGGTAATGATGACCAGACCGCCCCGGACACCGGTGTAAGCCAGCGTAAAGATCGGGTCCGCCGCCACATTGACTCCCACATGCTTCATGGATACAAGCGCTCGGTGCCCGGCGAAGGAAACTCCGCTTGCCAGCTCAACAGCTACTTTTTCGTTGGGGCACCAGATGGTTTTGGTACCGCCCATCCGAGAAAGGTTTTCGAGGATTTCTGTGCTGGGTGTACCTGGATAGCCTGTAGCCAGCGAAACTCCTGCTTGGAGAGCACCCCTGGCAATGGCTTCGTTTCCTGATAGTAAAAGGCGGGTCAAAGCGACTCTTGATCCGTGATACCCAAAGTTGCCAGTTTCTTTTCAGCCCGGGTGGCGAAAACAGTGTCTGGATATCCTGACAATATCTCCCTGTAAATGGAAATGGCGTTCTTCATGTCCCCTGCAAGCTCATTGTTCCGCGCCAGGTCAATATCTATAACAGCGTTCATGTCACCCCGGGCACGTCCTTTCGCAAGCTGATAGGATTCTATGGCCATTTTATAATCCTCCATCGCCTCATAACTTCGGGCGAGGAGATAATAAGCGTTTATTTCGCTGACAAGTTCGCGATTTTTCGCTTCCAGCTCTTCGATCGTTGCGACCGCCTCCTGATACCTTTCCAGCCGGAAGAGAACGTTGGCCTTGAAAAGGGATGCTGTATGCCCCTGCTGAGCACTGGCATACTCCGAGGCAACCTCACTGAGGCTTTTCAAAGCCAGTTCGAGCTTCTCTTTGCCTACGTCAGTATCGTCTTTTAATTCGGCGACCGTATTCTGGTACATGACCATGGCGCTTGAAAGAGCCGAATTGGCGGCTTCGCCCTTCCCGCTCTTCATCCAGATAATGCCAAGCGTAATAACAACTACGAACAGGATCGTACCGGATGTATATACTATCAGGTTGACGTTCGCATTAAACCAGTTGGCCAGGGTTTTCTGGTCGGCGATGATCTCCTGTGGTGTCATTCCCGGTTTACGGGGAACCCTTTTCTTTATGTAACTCATTAATTACCTCCGAGAAATGCCGTGATTTGTGACTCGTGATTCATGATTAGTTAAAATCCGTATTTCGTAATTCGTGACTCGTAATTCGGGTTTTGCGTGGATCCCTGAATACTTATCCTGTTATCCGCTTTAACAGTTTTTCAGCGTTGGCGAAAACTTCATCGATATGATCTTCCTCAATTCCGGCTGCCAGGAGAATGTTGCGGGCGTAGGCTTCAGTGGACAGGTCCCCCGGACCATGTGTGTCGGTGCCAAACAAAAGGCCGGCTCCAGCTTTTGCCGCAACTGTCGCAACCCGGCCGTTGGCAGCCGAATGCCCTTTCCGGGACGTGATCTCAAGGTAAACATCATTTTGCGCCGCTGCGCCGGCATCTTCCTCAGATAAGAGGCCAGGATGGGCCAGGATGTCAACATCCCGGCACCGGACTGCTGCTGCGTTAGTACCCGGGGCTACCGGTTCCGTAACTGTTTCTCCGTGAACGACAACGACCTTCGCACCAAACTCTCTGGCCATGGCAGCCAGACCGGGTATCCTGTCCGGAGGCACATGGGTTATCTCCACGCCGGGTACGACCATGATATTCCCGTTCTCAGCCCACACTTGAGTGGCTTTGACCGCCTTTTGGATAAGATCCTTCATGTTGGTCTCGTCGGCGTGATCTGTAATCCCGATGGCCCGGTAACCGGCCGCGACGGCTCTTCTTATGAGTTCCGACGGCAGCAGTACACCGTCGCTGGCGAATGTGTGAGTGTGAAAGTCGATGAGCATAGAGAAAGTTCCGGGTTTCGGGTTTCGGGTTCCAAGACAAACAGGAACGCTGAAAACGTTCTTCATAAGGTACGTTAAGGTCGAATTTTGTTAAGTATCACAAAGGGTTGAATCAGTCCAGCGAACTACGAGTTCTGGAAACTGGACTCCCTGTCCGTCGTCGTTGCCTGAGATTGCTTCCCCCTTCGCCATTGCTTCGGCGGGACAAGTCGGCCCAGACATCTGCCTCGCAATGATGAGCGTTGGTGGCAACTTCAAACATAAAACACTCGGCGCTGTTGCGCCTCAGGTTTCAAGTCTCAGGTTGCAAAAAAGGCAGGCGATGGGGGATGGGTGATGGGCAATGGGTGAAAAACCTCATTCGTCATGGTGCCTTCCGCTCTTCCCTATAGCCCCTTGCCTATAGCCTATTGCCCGCTCTTCCCCTCTACACCCTGCACTGATCTTCCCCCTCTGGACCATGGACTCTGGTCTATTTTGTCTCAGGAGTCCTCCGGTATCACACATAAGATGTTTGCCTTGTTGACCGCGACGAAGGGTACCTTCTTGGGCATTTCTCCCTTTATCCTGACCTCCACATCAGTCATGTGTATGAACGATTTCTCATCATTGAGGACATCCGTCTCTCTTCGATCAACTGACAATGTATGAAGAAATCCCACAAACTCGCGGCGCTCCGTAATCACCATGACTCTTGCTCTGGGTGTTTTCAGATCCTCTGCCCGATCATTCCCCATGCTCGTACCTCCCGGCAGCGTGTCGGAAAACCTCCGATCACGCCATGGCGTGACTGTGAGTTTTTCGGAAAGTTCCTTTTTTGGCTTTTTTTGAAAAAAAGTGCATTAAATCGGTGAACAACCACAATGAATTACCAAATATGCCATATGTTTTTTCTTTTCAGGCTAAATGCTACTTCCGAAAAACTATATCTAGGAGCCTTTATGGGGTTCTCCGACAGGCTCCTAGCTCCTGTTCTTAATCCACTTCACGAAGAGCCTGATACCCTCCTCAATGGGTACGGTCGGTTCATAGCCGAGCACTCTACCCGCCTTGGTTACATCTGCATAGGTCACCGGCACGTCTCCGGGTTGATCCGGCTCATACCGGATATCCGCCTTTCGGCCTATGGCATCTTCCAGGGTCGTGACCATTTCCAAAAGAGCCACTGTTCTGGACTCACCAAGGTTGAATATCTCGAAACCCTGCGGCCGATCCAGGGACCGTATTACCCCATCAATGATGTCATCGATGTATGTGTAGTCTCGCCTGCTGGAACCGTCCCCGTATAGTATAATAAATTCACCGCTCATAATCTTCCGCGTGAAAAGGTGTATGGCCATTTCAGGCCTCTGGCGAGGGCCGTAGACGGTAAAAAACCTGAGACATGTAACCGGTATACCGTACAGGTGGTGATATGTGAAACAAAGCTGCTCCCCTGCCAGCTTGGTCGCGGCGTAGGGGCTGATCGGTCTGCTCAGGACATCCTCCTCAGAAAAAGGTACACTGTCGTGAGAGCCATAAACTGAGGAGGAGGAACCGAACACAAAGTTTTGAACCGAATGTTCCCTGACCGCCTCCAGGAGTACTGTCGTCCCGGCAATATTCACGTCGTTATACAGGTGGGGCCGTTCAATGGACGGCCTTACTCCGGCCATGGCAGCAAGGTGAATAACAGCCTGCGGCCTGAAGGTAGACATTACCTCACCAACCAGCTCCTGATCCCTGATATCGCCTTCCCTGATGGAGTAAGCTGAATAGGTCAGGGCCGTCTCAATGTTCCTCCTCTTGATCGCAGGATCGTAATAATCGTTGAAGTTATCCAGGACCAGGACTTCCCTCCCCTGTTTCAGGAGAGTCTCACAGAGGTTGGAACCGATAAAACCAGCTCCTCCCGTGACCATAATTCGACTAAGCATTGTCGCCTTGCCGTGCTCTGGTCACGGGAGGAATCCAAAGCCCAAAGTCCAAAGACCAAAGGGGAAACCATGACATTATGTAGCAATTATAATCTGTCATTTACTCTGATATCCCAATCTTTTTATAATTATCCGAAAGCCTATAAGGCAGAAATTCTAGACAAATGCTAATTCTCTTCTTTGGACCTTGGGCTTTGGTCTTTGGACTGTCCCTACCTTTGGGCTTTGGACTTTGGCCTTTGGACTGCCTTTATACTCTCCCTATGGACGTGTAGTTAAACCCCAGGGCGCGTGCGGCTTCCGGCTCGTACACGTTTCTCAGGTCCACCAGGTTGGGACTCTTAAGGAGATCCTTGCATTTGCTTAAGTTCAGCAGGCGGAACTGGTTCCACTCCGTGACAACGACCATGACGTCGGCACCCGTAACAGCTTCATAGCTGTTCTCGCAATAAGTGATCCCCTCCTCACCCAGGATGGCCCTGGCCTGATCCATGGCAGCGGGATCGAATGCTCGAACCGTCCCACCGTCGTTTCTTATCCCGTTTATGATGACCTCGGCCGGAGACTCCCGGAAATCGTCGGTGTTGGGTTTGAACGCAAGCCCGAGAAGGCCAACAACCTTCCCTTTTACATCACTGCCGAGGATATCCTTGATCTTGCCGTAGGCACGCTTTTTCTGAGTCTCGTTCACCTCGACAACCGATTCCACAATCTTCGATGGGTATCCAAGTTCCCTTGATATATTCAGAAGAGCCAGGGTGTCCTTGGGGAAACAGGAACCGCCGTATCCAGGCCCGGCACGCAAAAACTTAGGCCCTATCCTGCCGTCGAGGCCCA
>Ga0209976_10002538_pt1 | contig 10376 bp, 6 predicted proteins | sample SumtaG_FD_182806 | JGI IMG/M metagenome (GOLD analysis project Ga0209976, IMG submission 182806) | Deep subsurface microbial communities from Indian Ocean to uncover new lineages of life (NeLLi) - Sumatra_00157 metaG (SPAdes) (version 2) | ecosystem: Environmental > Aquatic > Marine > Oceanic >... | reverse complement strand
TAATTTATCCTATATGGCCCATATGGAAAAAAAACAACCGGTAGTTGGCAGTTCTCTTGCCTACGTCATCTACCCTTCCGGTACCACCGGCAAACCCAAGGGTACGCTTACCACACACACCAATGTCATCCGGGTGATCAAAAATACCAACTATATCGACTTAACACCGAAGGATCGGCTGCTGCAATTGTCCAATTACGCCTTTGACGGTTCTGTATTTGACATTTACGGTGCGCTGCTGAATGGGGCGGCATTGGTGTTGATAACCAAAGAGGATGTGCTATCCGTTGACCGGCTCTCCCAAACCATAGCCGGGCAAGCAATAACCGTATTTTTTGTCACCACTGCTTTGTTCAATGCGATGGTAGACCTGAATCTCCAGTGTTTTTCTCAAATCAGGAAAGTTCTTTTCGGGGGAGAGAGAGTATCTGTGGAGCATGTGAAAAAAGCCCTGGAATACTTGGATAAAGGCCTGATCATTCATGTATATGGCCCCACGGAAACAACGGTATACGCCTCTTATTATTACATAGACAGGGTAAGTGAAAAAACGGAAACCATTCCCATCGGTTACCCGTTGACCAATACAACGGCTTATATTATGGATAAATCAGGCAAATTGGTGCCCGGCGGTGTGCCTGGAGAGTTGTATATTGGAGGCAATGGGGTTGCCAGGGGTTACTTAAACAATACGGAATTAACAAACGAAAAATTTGTCTGCAATCCCTTTAGCCCCGGGGAGCGGTTATATCGAAGCGGTGATATCGCCCTCCGGCTCCCTGACGGGAGTATTGAGTTTATCGGCAGGATCGACCACCAGGTGAAAATCAGGGGATTCAGGGTAGAACTAGGAGAAATCCAATACCAATTGCTTCAACACCAAAAAATAAACGAATTGGCGGTGCTGGTACGAGAGCAGGAAGAAAGCAAAGACAGGTTCCTTTGCGCTTATGTGGTTTCAATTGAAAAGATTGAAGTATCGGAATTAAGAGAATTTCTTTCGGATAAATTACCCCATTATATGATACCCGCTTACTTTGTTTTTCTGGATAAAATTCCCTTAACGGCTAACGGCAAGGTGGACCGGAAAGCTTTACCTGCCCCGGTTTTAAAAACAGGTTACTGGACGATGTATGTTCCCCCCAGGGACGAAATAGAAGAAATATTGATGGGTATATGGTTGGAGGTGTTATTTGGGAGAAACTCGGTGGGGCATCCCTCAATAGGAATTGACGATAACTTCTTTGAACTGGGTGGTCATTCATTAAAAGCCACCATGATAATATCCCGGATACATAAAACATTAAATATAAAAGTACCACTGGCAGAGATATTCAAAAAAGCCACCATAAGGGAATTGCGCAAATACATTGCAACGGAAGAAAAAGACAAATTCGTTTCCATAGAAACTGTGGAAAAGAGAGAATGTTACCAATTATCCTCAGCTCAGCAGAGATTGTACATCCTGAACCAGGTTGAGGCGGGGAGTACCGGTTACAACATATCTGGTACGTTTTTGCTGGAGGGGGAATTGGATTTGGTTCGCTTGGAAGAGGCTTTCGGGAAATTAATTCAGAGGCATGAGAGTTTCAGGACCTCCTTTTTAATGGTGGGAGAGGAGCCCGTGCAAAAGATAGGAAAAGAGGTGAGATTTTCTTTTGAATACTGTCAGGCTGCAGTAATGGGAGATGTTGAAGATGTGATGAGGGGTTTCGTTCGTCCTTTTGAATTATCTCAAGCGCCCTTGCTGCGTGTTGGCTTGCTGGAGTTGAAGGCAGATGGGAAATATATCTTAATGGTGGATATGCATCATATTATCTCCGATGGGCTCTCTATTGGCATCATCCAAAAGGAAATTGCTGGACTTTACAGGAGAGAAGAGTTACCTCCTTTAAAGGTTCAATATAAAGATTATTCAGAGTGGCAGAGGAGAGAACAAGAAAAAGCCATGCTGCAAGAGCAAGAAATTCACTGGTTAAAGGAGTTTGAGGGAGAAATCCCTGTGTTGAACCTGCCCTGCGACTATGGGAGGCCTGCAATCCAGGATTTTGAAGGTCGTGCAATCGGCTTTGAGTTTGGAGTTCTGCAAGCCAATGCATTGAAGGGATTGGCTAAAAAAGAGGGCACCACTCTTTATACGGTTATTTTAACCTTTTACAACATTCTGTTGGGGAAGTTGAGCACCCAGGAAGATATTGTGGTGGGTACACCGGTGGCAGGGCGGAGATATGTGGATTTGGAGCATATCGTCGGGATGTTTGTAAACACCCTGGCATTAAGGAACCACCCCGGCAGCGATAAAACCTTTAGAGAGTTCTTAAGAGAAGTCAGAGAGAACACCTTAGATGCCTTTGAAAACCAGGATTACCCCTTTGAGGAACTGGTGGAGCAATTGATGGTGAAAAGGGATGCCGGCAGAAATCCCTTGTTTGATGTCATGTTTACCTTACAGGAGACGGAGACGGAAGAAGCAGAGCGATCAAAACTGAAAATTAAACCCTATGAGTATGAGAATGATACCTCAAAATTTGATATGACATTAGCTGCTGAGGTATTGGCTGAAGGATTACTCTTTTGTATGGAATACAGCACAAGACTGTTTACAGAGGATACCATATTACGGTTTATAGGATGTTTTAAAAAAATAGTATCCATTGTAATAGAAAACATTGATAAAAAGATATCTGAGATAGAGATAATATCAGATGAAGAGAAAAGTCTGATATTGAATGAATTTAATGACACAAGTACAGGATATCCAGGTGATAAAGCCATCCCGGTATTATTTGCGGAACAGGTAAGCAAGACCGCGGACAGTACAGCCGTGATTGGTACAGGAGACGGACGACAAAAGACAGGTGAGATTGTCATTACTTACCGACAATTGAATGAGAGATCCGATCGCCTGGCATATCTATTGAGAGAAAAGGGAGTTGCACCCGATACCATCGTGGGCATCATGGTAGAGCGGTCACTGGAGATGATCGTCGGAATCATGGCTATCTTGAAATCAGGAGGAGCATATTTGCCCATTGTTGGGGATTACCCGGCAGATAGAATCCGATTCATGCTTAAAGATAGCAAAAGCAAATGGGTACTAACCCGGGAATCCTTTTTAGAGAAGGTAGAAAATGGGTGCGAACGAATAGATTTGCAAACACCTGAAGTATATCAGGGTAATAACTGGAGTTTAGATAAAGATGCATATAGAAGAGAAATTCATCCGGGGAATTTAGCCTATGTGATATATACATCGGGGTCTACCGGAAAACCAAAAGGAGTAATGGTAAACCATTTGTCCGTTGTAAATATATTATTTGCATTGCATAAAGAATATCCCTTAATGGAGACAGATACCTTCCTATTAAAGACCTCCTATGTGTTTGATGTATCTGTAACCGAATTGTTTGGATGGTTTTTAGGAGGAGGCAAATTAGCCATACTGGAAAAAGATGGAGAGAAAGAACCTGGAAAGATATTGGATGCCGTTGAACGCACAGGTACTACACATATTAATTTTGTACCCTCCATGTTTAATGTTTTTGTAGAGGAATTGAGTGTTGGAGAAATAGATATAAGTAAATTATCCGGCCTGAAATATATCTTTTTAGCTGGTGAGGCGTGTCCTTGCGGGTGGTGTGCGTATGGCTAAAAAAAAAAATTTGGGGGGGGTATTGGCTTCTCCGCCTCCAGGAAACATCCGCAGGTTGCCAGGTTAGCCAATTTCAAATGAACCCCGGATAGAACAGAAATCCGGCAATAATTCATGCCTTGTCTTCCCTCTTCCCCGAAGATAAGGCACCTGGGAGTTGGAAAAAAGGAAAGGCAAATATTTTCCGTTTGGGTTGGTGTTACGTATTAACGTATAACGTATTAATCCCACTCAACCCAGGTTCATTGCACTATTGCACCTTGCACCTTTGCAATGGCATCGATGGGGTACGTTTCCTTATAATTCCAGGGAAGCCACTTACCAGGGTTATTGATCACATTGATGGCGTTTTCCTGGATCTTCGTTAAGTATTCAAATGGGTTGGCTTTTGCCCTCCGGCATGTCTCGATGAGACTCATAAACACATCTCCTACATGGGCACCCTTCAATGTCTTATAGAAATAGGCATTTTTGCGATTAAGGATGGCTACCTTAAGGGCTCGTTCCAGGCAATTATTGTCAAGAGGCGCCCCTTCTATACGCAAAAATCCAGTCATTTTTTGCCAATGATTCTGCATGTATTTGATCACCCCACCTAAATTACTATTTGGTTCTACCTTCTTTTGGCTAAATTGCTCTGCAAACCATTTTTCTAATTTGTCCATTAAAGGCTTACTCTTTTCTTGATGAAAACAAAGGCGCTCCCGGGGAGTCATTTTTTCAACTCTGGCCTCTTCATCATATCTGTACACCTCTGCTAATATCTCTATTACAAAACGGCATTCACGGGGATAGCTTTCTATTAGCTCCACAAACTTCCGTCTGCCATGAGAAAGGCAGTTAATTATAATTGTAGCAAACTTCTTGGGATAATTTTGATTAAGCGCATCACACATCTGTAGAGGTGGCCCCAGGTCCATCGCTCGTTTTCTTAATACTTCATCGAGATTTTCTCCCGCATATCTCCTACCACTAAAATACAATACGATAACATGATCTCCTACTTTTGACATGATGCCGCTGGTATAAGTTGCCTTTCTTTTTTCGCATACCCAATCAGCGTAACCAGCACCTTCCTCGACTACTTTTTCCTCTTTATTTTCTTTCATTATCGACAGGATTTTTACTCCGGTGTCATCGGTATGTATTAGCTCTCCTTGGGCTGCTTGCCACACCATTTCTTCATATGGATGTATCGCAACCTTAAATACTGAAACGGCAACTTCCCACTGGGTCGAGGCCGGCACCGGGACGCCAAGAGCTTTTTGAAAATTATCCAGGCGATAAAAAGGAAAGCCGCTGCCATATTTTAACATCGCTATCATGGAACCGGCCTGAGCATCATATTTCTCATTACCCGCTTCCCGGGGCAGTTGGGCGGTATATAATTTCCCACATAGCGCACAACGCAATTTCTCCAATTTATAGACCCACGCCTTTAAAGGAGGGTTCCCTTTTATTCGTATCTCTATTCCATCTTTTTTCCATTTATATAAATTCGCTTTCCCGCAATCCGGGCATAATTGACCGGCTTTTAGTTTCTCATGGGGTATATAGACTTCTTCTGCCCCTACATAAGCTGATGCGCCATTTTTTCCATGCCCCTTCTTTTTCTTTTCAATATTCTCTTTTTTTGAATCTTCAATGCCGCTGCCGGAAACTTCACCTTCACCTTCATCTTTCTCTTTATTTGATTCGGTTTCCGGCAATATATTTTTTGACTTTTCCGTCTTGCCAAAAAAAAGATTCTTCAATTTTTTGATCGATAATTTTTGCCGTTCCAATAATCTCTGGATGAAAACAAAGGATTTGATAAAGGCTTTGATTTTTTCAAAATCTTTATCTTCCAGTTTTTTCTCTTCTATTCTTTTGAGTAATTCTTCTGTTTCGCTGAGCGATATCTCAAGGGGTTTGGGGGGGGACGGTGTTACAGGAGTTTTTTGCTTTTTCTGTTTGCGTTTGCTCATTTCAGTATGCCATGTACCTGTACCTTTTTTCCCATATTAATGGTTATCCATGGTTTAACAATTCCCTGAAATTGCGGTGTAAAGGATAACCCCATACTGCTTTAAGGGAGCGATTGACCTTTTTGGTTTGTGCATTTTTGCCCAGTCCCTTTGTCTTACCAAGATATAACCAATTGGCCGATTTATAACAGGTACCTTCAAACCGTTCGGTATCCACAAAGGTTTCCAACCAATAGACTGGGTGATTGTAAATTTTTTCCCAATCAGATGGAATAATTTTGGCACACCTGGATAAAAGGTGGGAGGCAAGATACCGAACCCTGACCCAGTCCGGTATCAAGAAACGGGTGTTATAGGCAAGCAAGTGGAGATTCTTTGTTCGTATTTCTTTATTCCAGCCGATAAAACGATCTCTACTTTCAAGATGACGTACTGCTGACGACCAGGCAAAACAGGCAATCGGCCTTTGCAATGAATTAGAATATACGAGATACTTAAGATGCTCCCCCACCGGTTGAGTATAACCAAGATAATGATGATGACAAATGAGGCTATTAAATAGTTTTTCCAGGGGCGTTCGTCGTACCTGGACAAAAGAAAGGGGTAGAATTTCTTTTAGAGTTGTCTTTATTGGGCTTTGATCCAATTCAATTTTTTCCGGGGCTTTTGGTTTTAAAAATGGGTTTACCGGCGTAAACTTTCGAGGAGGAAGTACAATATAGCCGCTTCTTTCTAATTCTAACAGCAAACCCCGGCATACCATGTCCCGAAGATGACCGTTAGCCTGAACCCAATTCCATTCTTGACATATCTGTCTTGATAGCTCACATCTACCAATTACCGGATTCTTTGAAATGAGTTTTTTAATGAAATGAATGTCTCCGGCAGTTACATGGCGACCTCTGTATTTTATTATGCTGTTGCTGTTCATAATAGCATTATACTGTAAATTATTAACGAACGCAACCCCTTGTCAAATAAAACTTGATGATTTTGATTTTTTTATATTTCAAGCTAAGAAATCGTGGATCGTGGATCGTGGATCGTGACATGCCATTACTAGTCAATGGTCAATGGTCAATGGTTGATGCTTGATGGTCGATATTCGCGACTTTTTTCAGTGGGAATAATTTTTCTCCATTCGGGGGCCGTATGTGCTTGCATTAGATTCCCATTCCATATCAGAAGATGGAGTTGAGCAGGAGTGATGTTAATAGAAGAAGTTTTTTCATTTTGGGGTAACGGATTCGGATTCGGATTCGGATTCGGATTCGGATTCGGCCACCAATTGAATCTTCCGCTGGATAGGCGTTTTACAAATAGCCAAAAACCCTGCCCATCATAGAGGAGAATCTTTAAAGTTGTTTTCCGTTTATTTCTAAAAATAAACATACTGCCGCAAAAGGGGTCTTGATCTAAAACATCACGACAAACCCGTGATAAGCCATCTATACCTTTACGGAAATCTATCGGCGCTATACATAAATAGATTCTCATATGGGGAGTGATTTGAATCATTGGGGACTCCCGTGGCTCCCGTGGCTCCCGTGGCTCCCGTGGCTCCCGTGGCTCCCCAGGAAGGCTTTACAGAGGTCCAATATGTTCAGGGACGCATCATCTGAGGGAAATATTTTCATTACCGTTCCGTCAGGTCTGGTCAGTTCGACAGCACAACGGGGGGACTGGTTAAAAAGAAACGACTCCTGGTTCTCCAATTTTAATTCAAGGAAAGAAGGGGACTTTTGAGGGCAAACCGGATGTTTGGTTGATAACTGGGTAATCTTTTTTTTAAGGTCCCCCCAATTTAAACCCAGTTTCTTGCAAATCCTGTTGAGGGGGTAGTGGTATTGCAATGACAGGTTCGAGGCCATTTCCCACAGATGGTCCGGGATTCGGCTGATTTTCTTACGGCTACTTCGCCAGGCTTTGAAAGCCTCGACAGTGTAACCCATTTCTTTTGAGTTTAGATCCTTTGACAATGGCATTTTTTACCTCCTATAGTGAAGGTAAATTATAGCACCGCCGCAAGCCCTATGTCACGCACACCACCCGCAAGGACACAATGTTTCTTTGTTGCTTTCGTAGTAGGGATAGTGCATGCATGAGGATACACAAAATAGGTGACGTGCAAAAATAAGGACCTTGTTCTTATTTTTATTCTCAACATGTTTAACCAGCCCTTATCATTGAAACAAACGCACGCTATGTCCACAGTGTGTCCCTGTTTGTTCTAATGTATCGTGGTTTCTTCAGAACAATGGATCATTCGCACGCACCGTCCCCTTTTTTACCAGTATTTACAAACGTAAAATAATCAGTATTAACCGGGAAGGGAAGATAGAGGATTTTATCTCAGAGAAGCAGGATGGTTTCTGGGGCGGTGTTGGGATACGGGTGGATATCCCCCGCCAGGTTCTGTGGGCCAACAGCGGTTCGGGAGACCAGATGAAAAATATCAAAAAAGAAAAGTTCGGGTTATCCGGGGCTTTCAAATATGACCTAACCAACAAAAAATTGATCAAGAAATACATTTTACCGGGGGATGTCACTCATTTGTTGAATGATTTGGTAATCCATTCAGCGGGAGATGTGTTTTTATCGGACACGGAAACCGGTGCATTGTATACTGTTTCACATAAAAGGGATGAATTGGAATTATTTATTAAGCCGGGCCGGTTTCTTTATCCCAACGGCATCACTATCTCCGATGATCAAGCGTATGTTTTTGTCGCTCACCTGGAAGGTATTTCCCGCATCGATATAAACAGCAAAAAAGTCCTGGATCTTTCTTATCCACCGATTTTCGCAGAGCTTTAACCGTCATATGAATATAAGAAATTTGAAATTTGTCGCCTTAATTCATTATTTAAATATAAATTTCAAATTAGCCCCCGGCAAAGCTGTTAAATTATTGGGTATCTTCATCCAGGGTACTGCTCTTAAAATGGGGTTATGGGCTCTTCTGGGATAATTAACGACAACCTCTCCCTTTTTAATATTAATCATGCCTTTTCCACGAATAAAATGACGGAAAAGTGTTGGAGCATCACAGCGTTCAAATCCACGTAATTTTTGTGCTAACATATGATAGATTGTATCTGCGATCATTGTTAGAGCCACATCAAAATGTATTTTTGTTAAGATGGGCGATGAAAGAGCATTGAGATGAAAGAATTTAACCGCTTCCGATATGCCGTTCTCAACTCGCCATCGTCGCGCATAATTTCCCACCAGAAGCTCAACAGGCATAGCGAAATCATTGGTAATAAAAAATGCAGGCTTCTCGTGACCATTTCTACGAATAATCACCTGCCTGATTTCTCCTTCATAATCTTTCAGTATAGCTTTCGACTCATGCACAAGCGGATTGGGAAATTTCCTCTTTTCATGTGGTATCTTTATTCGTTGCCAGCAAGAAGAATAACTCTCGATTTGTTTTATAAGATTTTTGCCTCGACGGCGAAGTGTAATAAACTTTACTCCTAAATCATTTAGTTTTGAAAGATTGGAATAAGTGGTGAATTTTGAGTCAAACACTAAGGTTGGTTTAACTCCCCGACAGACTTTCTTCCAGAAAGATAGAAAGCTAAAGACTTGATCATCAGCTTCGCTTCTTCTGATATCGGCATCGGTATAAAGAATAAGCTTGGATTCTGCGTCCTGAGCAAATAGCGTTAATGCTCCTTTCATTGTTTTATTTCGAGCTCCTGCCCAGTGATTTTCTAACACGGATTCGTCTCCGAAGTGAGGTACGGTATGAAAATCAAGATTAACCACGTTTCCAGTATATAAGTGGAGTTTGGAGGTTTGTTTAATGAATGCCTCTTGCAGACGGTTAATATCAACGTCATCCAAAGAGTAGGAATAGGTAGACATTGCTGTGCATTTTGGCAAAACATTGAGTCCGGCAAATATCCCAAGCCCCATATCGAATGCATGATCTCCAACATGGGCATATCTTTCCGTGCCTAAAAGTTTCAATGCCAGGAACGATAAAAAATAGTTCAGTGCAGGGATAGCTTTTGTTCCCGGTAAATCGGCTGCCTTTACAATAGTAGGGATATTCAACTTTTCAATAAATGGCGCAAAAATAAATATGCCAGCTGCGTCGGATTGAAAACTCTCACCATCAACTTTACTGGTTGTGATTGTTTCTGACTTTTGGGGGACCTGGGCACCTTTAACTGTAAGGCCAATCTTAAGCCGGGTACGACGGGGTAACCTGGTAAAGCCTTCTTCTGCCAATATCCTTTCTACTGTGCGAACCGAAATCTCATCGCCTTCTTCGGATAACAATTGAGTAATCTCTCCTGCCGAAAGGTTCTTTTCCCGCCAGTTTTTTATTTTTATACGCATCTGATTGTTGACACGACGTCGTTTAATTTTATCCTCTGGCACCGGTTCGGAAAAGTCGATTTCTCCCTTCTTGAACTGATGACGAAGCAGGTGGACATAAGTAGGGCTATAGCCAAATTTTTCGGCAATAACATTGGCAGGCAACCGTTCAACAAATGAGGCTCTGAGTGCCTCATACTTGCGTTGCCAATCATGGATTGGTTTAATGAAGAAAGAAGCATTTCGTTCCATGTTAATATTTATATCATATGTCGCTAAAGATGTCAACATAAAAATATTAGATTTCATATTTTTAACTTGGTGGCAGTTTTGGGGACAACAACAAATCAGTAATATCAATGCATTTGTGGGTATATTCTAAAATAGGCGAAGTGGGGTAAACGTATTTAACATTATTAACA
>Ga0209976_10002537_pt1 | contig 10378 bp, 25 predicted proteins | sample SumtaG_FD_182806 | JGI IMG/M metagenome (GOLD analysis project Ga0209976, IMG submission 182806) | Deep subsurface microbial communities from Indian Ocean to uncover new lineages of life (NeLLi) - Sumatra_00157 metaG (SPAdes) (version 2) | ecosystem: Environmental > Aquatic > Marine > Oceanic >... | reverse complement strand
GCATTGGAAGTGGCAAACTTTCACATGAAGGGAATGGTGAACATGCTCCTGTTCGCCATCTAGTTGCTGATCCACCGCCAGCTCCACCAGCTCCAAACAAGAAATCACCTATACCATCATTTTCATTGTCAAGGTTTTGAAAACCCAAACGTGGTAAACCTACTGTAATTGGTTGAACGTTTGCATTTCTAAAATCCCCTACTGGATTACTGCAAGTAATTCTAACTTCGTCAGAGATTAAAGTAAAATTATCGTAAAGTGCTATGTCAACTGTTGCGTCTGATCCTGAAACAACTCCATGACAGTGTACGAATATTTCAGTTACTATTGCTCCAATAGGAGCATTAGAACTAGGTTGAAACATATATAGAAATGTTCTTGAGTTTTGATCTGCTCCACCACCGCCAGTAAAAGTATCGTTGCTTGAGCCACTTGCTTGAAATGGTGGTGGCGGACAACATTCAGGAACTATGGCTAAAGCTGTATTGTCAAAAATTAAGATCCCAATTAAAAGACCTACTGCTGATCCTACAAAAGCTAGTACAAATTCTAATGATAGAACCACAAATTCTGTAATTTTTCAGGTTATATTAGACATTATTTGGATTTCTTCAATTTCTTTTTCTTCTTTGACACGTAGGGATGACCATGCTTCTTGAAATAATTGTCTTTGAATCTTTGGATATACCACCATCTAGGTCGCCAAATTCTGATTGCATACTTGCGTTTCTTCTTTATGTATCTTAAAATTCTGATTCCTTCTACGTACTCTTGGTAGTCAGCAACATCTTTTTGAAACTTCTTAATCGCTGTTTTACTGAACTGAACCAATGTCTTTTCATTATGTTGAAGTCGTAGAAATGTCTTTCACAAAATGGACATATCCATGCTTCATAGATCTTCATAAGTCAGGATAATAATCTTGTAACTTGTATTTATCCAAGTCTAATATTCTGAACATGTCCTTCCGACAAAAGACTTCTCGTGTTCCATATCGAGTATGCACGTCATAATTTCCTTCTTGTTTAGCCCAATGCTCCCAATTTACTGAATGAGCAACGTATTCTATTTCATTGTATGACATTAAGATCAAAGCATGATCCCCAACTGCTTCTTCCAACTGAATCGTATTGATTGAGATTGCTTTCTTGTTAATATGCCATGTTTTAATTAAGTACGTATGGACTAAAAGACCATCAATCTCAACTTTGTAACCTGCTCTAGATTTTTCACCTGATTTTAAGATCTTATTTCCATGAATTACGCCTACAATTTTACCATTGTATTTGTCGGCAAACTCATTTGCCATCTTTTCATTTGGTTTCATTTTACAAACTTTTCACAGTTACACGCTTTCCAATAATTTGTCGTCTTTGTTGTTTTTACTAGAGTTTTATTATTACATTTACCACCATGCTCAAAATCTCTGTACTCATGTTCTGTTTTCTTATGTCCGCATTTACACTTCATTTTTTAACTCCCTAATTGCCATACTTCTGACTTGATCTAATGATAATTTTGCTTTTTTGTATTTCTTATCAAGTTCATCAATTTTGATTCTAACTTTACAAACTAGATAATGACCTGTTCCAATTTCAATACTTTTTCTACAAGCAAAGCATAAGGCTTTAGCTGTCATTCTTTTCCAAAATCAAAATCGCAGTTAGGACATAAATGGTTTTCAACATTATGATAGTCACGTTGACAAACTGGACAATATTCTTTATTCATCTTCATCTATCTCAATTACTTCGGTTGTTTCGTATTCTTTATAGTCGTATTTGTGAATCAACCTTGAAGCTTTCTCAACAGCTTCTTTCTCATCTTTAGCTTCTACTATTGGATTATCCAAACAAACAGTTCTGATAAATCTAACTTCGTATTTCAATTTGAATAACCTTCCCCTACTTGACCTTCACCATCGCAGTAGTCACAAAATTCATCTTCTTCGCCAGTAGTTCCAATGCCATTACAATCAGGGCAAACTTTCATACTCCAATCCCCAACATTATGTTCTCAATAATTCCTGCAAAGAATAACAAGCTAATAACCAAACCAAGTTCAATTAATGTTGGTTTTAATTCAGCTTTGATTGTGTTTCTTCTTTTGATTAATACAACTGTGAGAGTGAAACTTCGACTTAATGCTAGTGAATATGCCACTAATTCCATAAAGCCGAAGGGTGTTAGATAGAGTAACAAGAATGCGGGAAATCCTAACTCAAAACCACCTACTATCAATCCAGTTGCAAAGGCAGAGCCGAATCCTAACAGTAGTCCAACTCCCATTGGAATAAACATCATTAAACCAAGTACAGCGTTGTTCAGAAATATGAAAGAACTATCTGAATTTGTCTTAGCGGTTTCCAGTTTTTGTGTTATCTCATCTGTGAGTTGTTCTCGTTCTTCTGGTAGAAGTTCAACGCTAGAAGCAACTGCAAAAACACAAGTAAATATTCCCATAAACAACAATACATTTAGGAATCTTGTTCTTACATGCTTTTTTCGTTGATTGTTCATCATTTCACTCATACATTGTTATAACATGTGTGTCTTATAAAGATTACTGTTTGTAAGAAATATTACAGTATATACAAAAGTCATGTTTGTCTAGTGGGTGATTCTCAACATTGTGTAAATGCTTCTGAACAAAATGTGACAACTCTTGATTATTCATTTGTGGGTTGAGAACCTTTGCCATCATTATAGCGGATTTTAGAAATTTAAGATGTTTTTTAAGATCAGGACTACCTTCAATACCGTTTCTGAAACCTACTCCGCAATTCTTACAGTTAAAATGATTGTCACCGAGTTGTTCTACCTCGTTACCACCACAAAACTCACAAGTTTGGTTCGTGGTCGCCACAATAATATTCTCCATATATTGAATACGATCTAGTTGCTTGGCTATAAGCTATTCTAGAATCACATTTTCTACATAATTGAGTTCCCTTTTGTTCCTTCTCTGCTACTGTTGGTTCTCTGTTTAGCTTGTCAATTTGTTTCTCTTTTTCTTTTAGTTGGATTTCTTTCTGTGCATATTGGTGTCGTCTAAATGATTCCTGCCTTACTATTTTGTTATATTCATCTACTGTTAAATTGGATTTACCGTTACAAGAAGGACAACAATCGTAATGTATCTTTGGTTCTACGATATTATGTTTCTCTCTAAGTCTTGATTTTCTATGATTCTCTTTGCTATTGACTTGTTCTGTTAGGTTATCTTGAGCGATCTTCTTAGCTACGACAGCTCTATTGATAACGTTTTTACGCTTTTGTTTATCAAAATCTTCAACTGTTGCTACTGATTGTGGCGGTTCTGATCCACCAAAGTATCTAGGATCTGATTGGTGTTCAGTAGGATATTTCTCTGTCTTAAACAAAGTATTAAGATTCTTTCCTGCTTGTTTTTTGGTTAGTTTAGATTCCTTTTTCTTAGCTATCGTCTTAACTTTATGCTCCCTATTCTTGAAGGTGGCTACGGCTTGGACTTTGCCAATTTTAAGATAATACTTGACTAATTCGCCTGACATGTTTACTATAAATCCTATATTTTCAGTAGATAGATTCGGGTTTTCAGTCTTAATTCTGAATATTTTTCTGACTTGAAATATGCTTGTCTTTGAAACTTCCTTTCTAAAATGACCGTTCTTAGTCTTAGTAGTTGTTTTTTTCTGTACTCGTGCTTGTGGCTTTGTTATTTTTTTCTGTATTCTAGGCTTAGTTTTAGTCTTAAATTTAGACATAATCTTTCCAAACATTCCTCTTGCTCCCACCGATTTTTGTACGGTCTTGCTGTTTTTTCTAAACATAACATGTTATAACATAGTGTATCTTTTAAAGATTGCGGTATGAAACCGACCTAAAGATTTTATTTTACCAAAAATCTCTAAGCCACATCTTACCTCTAGGCATGACGGGTGTGTAACAATGAATACTTAACAATCTTTATTAACGAATTTACTGTCTTTATAACATGTATCCGACAGATCTCAAAGTTGGTGAGATTGTTATCCTTAAACCTAAGCACAAACGTTCACCTGATAGACATGGATTCAGAGCATTCATTGAAGAAATCATAGTAAACCCAACCTCAAAAGAGGACTTGGCACGATATGGTTTTTCAGAAGAATCATTAAGAACCAATTCAGGCGTGTATTCGTTGTATGGTATTGAACCAAATGACTTTTTTGGTAATACTGATTGGTATGTAGGTGACACTCTCGGTGATGACTTTGAAAGAACAGGTGAATCATTAAGTGAAAATGATCTTAAAAGACTACATGAGAAAGTCAGTTGTAGTCATCATCACGACAAAAAGTTCCTAGAAGATATTCTTCTTATGGGGAAGAATCTTGGTAGAACATCAGGTAGGAATGAAGAACAACCATTAACTGCTTAATTTTTTAAGATCATTCTTCTTTTTAAGACCAACCCACCATAAAAATAGGTATAAACCAAATGTTGTAATAACAATTTCCGCAACAATGAACTTGATCAAGTTCGCCTTACTTTCTTTGGCGTATCTTTTCCTACAAGAGTTCCATTTTCATCAAACTTTAATGTTGATTTGCTTCCGTCAGGTTCATTCCACTCCATTGTTGAGTGTTTATTTTCATCTACAAAGTCTAAATTACTTTTAAGATCATCGCCATCAGCAACTTCGTTATCGATCTTATCCCAATCTTTCATTCCCTTGTTATGTCGTCTTAATATTTCAGCTCGTCTAGCTTGACGGACTTTTTCTTTCATCTTAAATGGATCTTTTGGCATAGTTGGAGTGCCAGTTGGACTTACTAAAGGATTTTTTGGAACACCAGCTCCACTATTGCCACCTTCAACCTCTTTATCTATTTTAGATATTAGACCATCTAATACAGATCTTCTAGCGTGGATCTCCTTCGGGTTAGCCATGAATCGTTAGCTCCTGTTGTCCTTTTGATAAAAATAACTCTCGTAAGAACCCACCTGTTGCCTTGTTCTTGATTACTAATTTATTAAGATATGATATTGGAAAATCTATTCCAAAGTATTCATCACCACATCTTTTTTCAGCTTCCTTAGTATCTCTTGTCCAGTTAGGATATTGTTTTTTCATCTGTTTGTAGGCTAATTCACCTGTAATTATCAAAGTTGGATCTACCACTTGACCTTGTGGCGTTACTAACCATGAATGCTCCAATGGAATTGGAACACGTTTGCTCCAAACAAAGCCTTCAAAATATCTTAAATTTAAGATATTACCACCTGAAACTGCTTTCCAACAGTTGTAATAGCAACTCTTGACTTGGCAATAATTATCTCTTGAAACAGAATTTGATAAATCAACGTTAAGATCTGTAAAGTGTTCTGCATTATCAACAAACCATTTAAGATATTTGTATTGATTTGACATGTTCTTTGACTTTGACAGAAGTTTAAGCTCCATTTTTTTAAACTCTAGTATGTGATTTTTCAATTAAACCCACCTGTAATTTGATTATGATTACTTAGATACACTCCATGATCTCTTTCAATATGATTACAATATTCCCTGATTACCCTTTGGAAATATTTTGTGCTATCTGTACGCCAATGTTTTCTGATAGGATAAACAACTCTTTGTGAAATTGAAGTACATTTATTACAATTAAGATCGTGATTCATTTGTTGTTCTTTATTGTAAACATCATCAAAGTCGAATGGTTCTGCAACCATACAACCCTTGTAACTCTGAATGTCTAGAGTTATAGCTTGTTGATATAATGGGAAATGCCTTTGCACTTCTTTTTTTCTCAATAATCCGCTTAAAGATTTAGCTTTGGTAATTCTTGCATACCACAAAGGTGAGATTGATCTTAATCTTTTATCAATTAACATCTTTATCTTCTCCCTTTATTTTTTTAATTGGACTTTGGAATTTGATGTATCCTTTCTTATTGTAATATGCAGTTATGAGAGCTAACCCTGCGACTATAATTACGAACGCATAACCCCACGTAAACATATTTTCAAAAATACCCACTAACTTTCACCCCCTGTGTCAAGTTCTTTTAGTGATTCTAATACAAGTACATGGAAAACTTTGTCGTCAGTCTTTGATCTTAATTTTATTTCATTGACTGTATCTGTAAAGTCAAAGCCTACTTCAAAATCTTCTTCTACAATTCCCTTGAAGGATTCAAGAATTGAATCAGTAACCTGTTTGAGATCCACTAATAATTCAGCTCCGAAGTCAGTCTTATAAAGATATATTCAGTAAACATGATCTTAAAACCCGAACCCACCGAATGCTCCACTACTTTCTCTACTTTCTTCCTGTGTCTTGGTAGTCTTGGATCTCTTACGTGACTTGCGTTTCTTGGACTTCTTGGCTTTCTTGGTAGTCTTGGATCTCTTACGTGACTTGCGTTTCTTGGTGGTCTTGGTAGTCTTGGATCTTGTAGGCTTGTCATTAAAGAAATTTTCCCAATTAGTAGAGTTGTAATTTTTATCACTACCGCCTACTTGATTACCAAACTTTGACATTTCACCAGAAAATTTAGACATTTCTTTTGAGAATGATCCAATTCCTTTCATTGTTTTTTGGAACCCACGCTTGAGTTTGTTCATTGTATTTCTGGTATTTGTTTTCTTTTTGATTGAGATTAACTTCTTAATTTGATTAGTTACATTGGCTTTAGCTTCCTGTGAATCTTGTAAATCTACTGTGCCATTAAATTCATCAAGTTCTATATTCTTTAATTTGACTATTAGTTCTTGGAAATCGTTTTCCCATTTGTCCTCTCTAAGTTGTGTGTAGCCATCACTATCAGGTCTTTCTGTGTAGTATGATTCTTCCTCTGTGATTTGATCAAACCTTAACTGAATCTTCTCAAGTTGTTCCTTCTTTTTTATGATCTTAAATCTTAAATTCAGCTCCTTTTCTTTAGCTTGAAGCTCTGCCATCTGTGATTCTAGTTTATCTTGTCTTTGTCGCTGTTGTTTTATTTCAGGGATAGCTTCGCCTTCTGCTATTGGTTCAGGACTGTCAAGTGGTTCTGCTTCGCTAAGTTTTTTCTTCTCTTTATCTATAAAATCACTCGCATTTTTAAGATTGATAAGTGATTTGTCCATTAGATTTTACCTTCCATACTTGTTATAACATAGTATATCTTATAAAGATTACTCATTAGATTTTACCTCTCTCTTTCAATGATAGTAATGTATCTCTTGCTTCAATTAATGATCTTTGATATGCTTTTTTGCCTTCTTTTCTGTCTTTACTATTCTCATACGCTTTGATTGTAGCCTTTCCTTTTGTTGTATTTCTATAACGTGTTACGGTTTCCTTTGCTTGTTTCTTATGGTTCTTGTAGTAGATCTTAAAATAGTCAGGATTATTCTTACGCCACTTGGCAAGATACTCCTTTCTTGTCAACTTGATCAAGTTCTTCTTCCCTGCCATCTTAGTTCTGCTCCGACAATTTAAGATCTTTTGGCAATTTCTGTGAAGTTTCAACAATACAATTCACATTCCCATCTTCAAATTCAAGTCCTACGACTTTACCGTGTCCTTCTTCTTCAAGTTTTTTCATAAATTTATTCAAGTCAAACGATCTGAAATAGTATCCACCTTTTGAAACTCCTTCCCAACCATCAAGCCAAAAAATTCTTTTACTAAACTCCACCTTTAATCACTCCCTTATCAACTATGAATGACGTTGTAATTTCTTCCGTTTCTTCTTGTGTTGTTCCTGTAATTTGGATTGGATACCTCATTGTTATGAATTTTAAGATCTCAATGGGTAAACACCATGCGGTTGTCATGTAAACTTTAAGCTTAATATCTGAAATTCTTTCAACGTTAAGATGATTATTCTCTGCTGTTGGTTTCCATTTGGTTCCCCAATTTTTAATTCGCCATTCATACCATGCAGGACTTGTTGCCCCTTCTAAGACATGACTTGGCACATCTGGTTGCTCCATAATGTCCTCTGGTTCTGGTCTAATTTTATCAAAGTCAAAACCTGTTTTTAAGATCACATCAATGATTTCTTTGTCACCAACCACTTCAAATGTAGCTTCATTCCAATTAGGCATTTAAGATCTCCCTTAATTCATCTATAACGTGTTGCGTTGACATTCCGTTATGGGTTCCTATTATGATACAGTGATCAAACAGTTCCTCTCTAGACATATTTGGATCAGCTTGACGTAAATCTTTTACAACTTGTTTAAGATCAAAATCCATTCTCATCATCTTCCTGTGATCTCCGTCATCATTTTTGCGACTTGGATACATGTTGGGTGTTGACAATTAAATGGGTGTCGTAATATCTGTATCCTAATTTCTCTATTATCAAGATCTTCTATTGATTTTAAGATCAATTTTTGCCATTCATCACATTGGTATAACTTGATCAAGTTGGAGTTGTTCATTTTTTGTAGTACAACCCCACTGTTGAATCGCTAGTTTCAATTAGAGAACTATTTGTGTGATCTATTTCAGCATAGAATTTATCTGCTAAGTCAAGTCGTGTTACTGATTTTTCACCTTGATTGTAAAAGATATTTGTGATCGCAACAAGTTCTTTATTGAATAATTTTACATTTGTTTTAGTGATCATATCTTGAATATCCCCTACCATTAATTCAAAGTCACCTACTTTGTTTACTCTTTCAGTAACTTTGTTTTTAAGATCCTCAACCATCTTGTTCCTTAGTTCTATTTTTTTCATGTCAAGTTTACTATAAAATTTATCATTCATTTTAAGATCGCCTTCCTTTTTTGATAGTATTTGATTTTCTTTTGGTATGTTTCCATTCTTGTTTTCAAAGTCTTAATCTTTGTGTCCATTTTTTTCTGTAAATTTTCCTTCAAGTCTTGATAATGTTTTAGTTTTTTATCTGCATACTGTGACTTTGTTTGTTTTGGAATTGAATTAAGTCGTATTGAATCAAGTCGTTTTTTTCTTATTGATCTATCATTAATTACATTCTGTTGATGTTCTTTTGCTTTAAGATAAGCTTTAAGACACCATGCTATTGCGGATCTTTTCTTGGTAAATGTTCTTCGTTTTGTAGTTCTTAATTGACGATAACTACTACCGTATCGTTTTGAAACAGATCTACCATGCCATGATTTTAATTTTAAGATCCTTGCATGGAATTTTCCGTCAACTTGTTTATGTGTAGTCCATCTATATTGATTACCATAAAGATCTTGATAGTATCTATAACGTGTATTAGTTTCAGTTTCAGTTTCACTTGGTTCTGTTTCTTTTGAATGCTTACCAATTAACTTACCACTGTTATCAAACTTTAACTTGGTAATTTTTCCGTCAGGGTTTTTCCATTCGATAACTTCATCATTCATTTGATTCATTTTTTTTCCTTCCCAATTAGATTTCCTTCGCTATCGAATTTCAATCTCGTGATCTTTCCGTCAGGTTCTTTCCATTCAATATCATTTTTAAGATCTTGTTTACTTCTTTTTACTACTTTGTATCCTTGATTTGCTTGAGTTGATCTTGATTTAGTTGGTCGATTAAGTCGTTTTGTTATTCCACTTCCAGTAACTAATGAACTTTTCTCGAATAATTTTACTGCTAAAACATGTTTACATTCTCTTGACGTATCAAATTTCCATGCAGGACATTTACAATAAAACTTATAATTATATTGTGGATCGTTTACTCTAGTAATTTCATATTGCTTTCCGTTGCTACCTAGACAAACAAAAGTATCTGAATTTTCTTTTTGCACATCGCCATTGTCAAATAATGTTTGTGCTAATTGTTCTTTAGACATGAGAATCCATCACCATATCATTTATTTCATCGTTGTAACACTCCCAAACATAATCTAAGAGTGTATCTTTATTTATTTTATCAAGTAAATTGTTTTCACATTTCTCTATTATTGCTAAATTCTTTTTGTGTTCATCTTGATTTTTTACAAAGTTATCATAACTTGTTTGATCAGTAGCATGGAATTTTCCGCATAAGATACTAGGTAAATGAGGTTGATCAAAGGTTCCGCAATTACAAGTTTTTTCTTTGATAAGTATCATTAAGATCTAAGCTCCTTTAAGACTGGAAATCTTACCTTACCATCTTTGGTTTGCATGTGTTCAACTACTGCGGTCATTCCAACTACTTTATTTTTCATCTCATTTGTCTGTGGATAGCCAGTGTAGTTCACCTTACCAACTGATTCACCTTTAGAATTTTCAAGCTCCAATGCAGAAATTAATCTCTTATCACTTGTTACACCTACAACTTTAAGATCGCTTTCAAGATATTTTCTATACTTTAACCATTTAGAATCGTAAACTGAATCGGGATCTTTGAGTACAATTCCTTCCGCACGTTCAAGTAATTCCATTTGTGTTTTAAGTTTTATTGGATCGTATGTCT
>Ga0209976_10002536_pt1 | contig 10379 bp, 7 predicted proteins | sample SumtaG_FD_182806 | JGI IMG/M metagenome (GOLD analysis project Ga0209976, IMG submission 182806) | Deep subsurface microbial communities from Indian Ocean to uncover new lineages of life (NeLLi) - Sumatra_00157 metaG (SPAdes) (version 2) | ecosystem: Environmental > Aquatic > Marine > Oceanic >... | reverse complement strand
CTCTCCGCAATCATTCAAGAAGCAACCAGTATGGATACCCGAGCTTTTGCTGTTGAATACCTCTTTGATCCCCTAAACATGACTATCGGTGGATGGTCTACAGAACAAGGCATCAACAATGGAGGTACATCATTATTTGTCACAGTTCGGACAATGGCAAAACTCGGTCTTCTCTATCTGAATAATGGGACTTGGAATGGACAAGAGATTATTTCTGAAGAATATATCGCTCAATCGCACTATCCCCATACAAGTTCAGAGTATTCGGGCTATGGCTATCAATGGTGGACTGATTCTGGTAGCACTGTGTTCAATGCACGTGGCACAGAGGGTCAATATATCCATGTAGTTCCCGAATTCAATATTGTTATTGCACTGACTCAAAGTGCAGATGAGTATGGTGAAGACGTCAACAGGGACATTCTCGAATATGTTCTGGATTCAATACTAAATGAAACAACTACTGGGACAACAGGGACTGGTACTGGAATGGACTTTCTGCTTCCAGTCATTGGAATAGGAGCTGTTGCCCTGGTTTTAGTCGCAGTAGTCTTCATTCGGAAATCACGATAGTACAAACCCTCTCAATCCGAAAGGATAAGACTGCGAAATTCACCAAACCAATGAGGACTCAGAATGGACTTGGGATACAGCACTAGATTCAATGAACTAATGGCAAAAGGTCGGATGAAACCTGACCTCATCGAGCTTTCAATGTGCGACCCTCCTCGTTTCGACTTTCAACCTGACCCGCGTGTATATGATACTTCAAAGACTGAATCACCAGAATCAGGCTATCCATCATCTCAAGAGGAATTGGTATCTGGGATTGTTGAGAGAACCAAGTCCTACACAGGGGTTTCTGAAGACTTTGATGTGGTCCTCTCAAACGGTTGTGGTGGTGCCTTTGCAATTCTGGCAATTGCGCTCAAAGGGATGTCTGTAGGGATAGAAACTCCCTTCTACACTCCAACCTACGAGTACTTCCGAAGGACTACATACCTCTGGTATGCTCGATGCAAACCTGAACTCAACTGGGATATTGATATTGACCTTCTCAGAAAAGAATTGGAGCAGAGAAACAAACCAGGTGCGCTCTTCTTCGTGAGCCCGTCCAATCCTACTGGACACGTCCACGTTGAAAAGACATGGAGGTCTCTCGTAGATCTTGCTGGTGAATTCAACCAGATTCTCATTACTGATGAGGTTTACGATGAGATGAGTTTCGTTCCCTTCAAGTCTCTTCTACCTTTAGCCAATGATGTTCCAGTCATCTACATGCACGGGTTCAGCAAGGTGTGGCGAGCTCCTGAGATACGAGTTGGGTATACACTGCTCTACGACCCGGATGAGAAGTGCAGAGCCCTATTTGATGACATCCAGAACATCTCAAAGCTTGGATTTGGTGTGAATCCCACATCTCAGATGCACGCAATCTCACTATTGAAGGAGTCCATGGAATATCGAAGAAAGCAATTCGATGCGATTCAGAAACGAAGAGATGCACTCAATGAAGCTATCTCAAAATCAGACAACCTCTCCAGTGTTATTGCAGGTGGGGCTACTTACCAGTACATAGAAACTCCTTGGAACGACTGGAAGGTTTGTTCAGAACTTCTTGAAAAACACAACATCCTGATTTCTCCTGGAAGCGCTTGTGACCCTTTCATCGGGGACAAGTTTGTGCGCGTAGTTTTCCTCAATACTATTGAGAATATTCAATTCATGGTTAGCAGTCTAGAAAACATCCTCTGATACTTGCTCACGTTCCAGAAGGTAACCACCGATTGTACCTCCAATCCAGTTTCGGTAGCTCCAGACTCAGTGAATTGGCGTAGAAATTAACATCTATATTCGAACGTATCTTGAAAAGAACAAGGAAAGATGGTGTGAGTGTGGTAACGAAATGAACTCTTCATGGACTTTGTTATGTCTGAGCCTAATTGCTTTCAGTTTCGTATTTATCCAACCGGTTCCCGTCCACAACAATTTTGACCAGAATGATTCAGTGCCAACTCTGACTCAACCAATGCTCCAAACGCCAGCTCAAGAGATTGGAGATAATAGATCATTCTGGGCACTAAACCTTGACACAATGGAGCGCTATGTTGTGGATGCTTATCTACTTGCGATTGGAAACCACTGCTACATCTACATAGAGGACCTGGTGATTTCCATCATTGGGGAGGAAGAGGCAAATTCAAGGGCTGAGACTTACAGGGATGAGTTCGACGCGAACATTTATCCAAGAGTGATTGATCTGGCAGGAAACCCTGATGGCACACTAGGTGACATAGACGGAGACCCAAGGATATACATTCTGATAGCCGAGCATCGTATGGATTACTATCTTCAAACAAACGAGGGTGCAGGAGAATACTCGAACATGTGCGAGATGGTATACATCTGTTACCGCTCGAGCAACCCAGTGAGAACTATTAACCATGAGTTCCACCACCTGGTCTGGTTCAACAACGAGTTTGACGAGGTCCATTTCATTCTGGAGGGAGCAGCTGAGTATGCTGCCTACCACTCAGGCTACCTTCCAGCCAATAACTGGACTGTTCGGGTTCAAAACTTTCTTGATGACATTGATGATTCACTCATCTATTTCGAGGTCGAGGCCCAAGACTATGGTGCCTGCTATCTCTTTGCATTCTACCTGGCGGAGCGATATGGTGTGCAGTTCCTACGAGACATGGTGCAACATGAAGATGATGGAGCCTTGGGGCTGGAGACCGCACTTGATGCAGCAGGCCATAACATCTCATTCAATGAACTATACCTGGACTGGATGACCGCTCTGACCATTGATGAGCAGGGTTTCGCAGATGACCGGTATTGCCTCCAAGGCATGGACGCGACAATCCAAGATTACTCGACCATTGAGTCCCTTCCCTATCAGGATGAAAGTTTACCGCTGTATTGCTACGGTTCGAAGGTGTACAAGCTGACATCACCACCGGACAGCTTCAGTGTTGAGATGAGCCAGCCCGCTGATGGTGTTGCAGGCCTCTCAGTCGCGTATAGGGACCTAAGCGGCTGGCATGTTCAGCAGATGCAGGATGAGCGCCTGGCATTCATGAACGTAACAGGCGAGTCGATAGATACAGCATACGTGATCACAAGCTATCTGTTTTCCGAAACTCCAGCTGGAGATATTGACTTTGGGTCGGGTCCTCAGGAAACGGTTCAAGTGTTCATGTATGAAAGTAATGAAACTACAAGCACACCAACACCTACGATAATAAACAACGATCAAGCTTTGCTCATCATAGCTGGAGCAATACCCTTTACTGCCACATTCGTGTTAGTCCTCATACTCCAGAGAAGAAAGAAAGAGAGTGTCGAACTTATTTCCTAACAGATGATTTTGAGCCTATTCTCTGCAAATATTGAAATAGAAGCTTCTAACCTGAGAAGCAGTATGGTAGGCATAAGAGTAATCCCCACTGAGTTTACTGTTGAAGGTGAAACCCTTCGCGGTCACTTTGTGTTTCTCCCTGGAGAGGGACCCTTCCCTGGAATTGTAAAGTATCATGGTCTCCCAGGTAGTCCGGAACAGATTAGCGGAGTTGCGACCAACCTTGCAAAGGCTGGATTTGCAGTTCTCACATTTGACTTCCGAGGATTCAGAGATAGTGAGGGTATGTTCACACTTAGTGGTCAGATTCAGGATGCAAAGGCTGCAATCAATCACTTGTTGGAGTCTGACCTGACATTGGATTCCTGGTCTGGAATTTACGCAGCTAGTTGGGGTGCAGCGGTTGCAGTGTGTACTCTGGCTGAAGATAAACGGACCAATGCGATATGTCTGAGAGCCCCTGTCTATGACACACTATGGTTTTCTGAATCACCGATGATTCGACCTGCTATTGAGTTCCTTGCTGAAAATGACCCCTCACAGATACGGGGTATCGAGAATCCGCAGAATCAGGATGAGTACCTGCATCAAATGATTGAGGACTCCAAGGTTCACAATCCAATGAATGAGATTTCTAAGATTTCCCCCCGTCCATTGATGATTATCCACGGCACAGATGATGTTGGTATACCTTTAGCTGGTGTGAAGCGACTTTACGAACTTGCTGGTGAACCGAAAAACTTGGTCGTTGTTGAGGGTGCGGACCATAATTTATCCGACCCACGTGCTTATGAAATCACAGTGGACACAATAGTTGAGTGGTTCACTAAGCAAAGGGCTCCATAATCCTCGCCGTATTCTACTGTGGTTTCAGAAAACAGAAATGTAGATACACTCTTCATGTTCGGTCAGGCCACTGGAAATTAAGATTATTCTTAACTAAATTATTGTATAATTTAGGATAGTCATTCAGGAGGAACAAGATGTGAAGAGGAATGCAATTTGTACAATACCAATCATCTTAGTATTAATTCTTTCAATTGGAATTGTTGCTATATCGGCTGTGAAACCAATAAAGACGGTACTAGATGTAACAATGACAAGCCCCAATGATGGAGTTGTAGTAGAGAATGGTGGAACCATTGAAGTGACCGGGATTGTTGTTTCTTTGAAAGGTGATGCTGGTCAAGTGAACACATATGTCCAATATGCAATAGGAGCAGGATCTACTGACTTCAGTAATATTGGGAGCTCTGATACAAGTGTGCTGCATATCGTCAATGGACCACAACCCCAAACACAATCACTGCTTAAAGATGAGTCGTACGGGATTAGCTGGATACTGGCTGGCCCAGCTGGAACATACGAGATACGAATCTACAGCGAGGGTGAACTCGCAAGGTCTGGGGAATCTGTATCAGTAACTGTGAAGATTTCGGCACCTCCTCCGCCACCAGGAGTTGAGGTCGTTTTCTCAGAAGGGCAAGATCCATCAGTTGGTTATGGAGTTGCGATTGGAACATACGAGAATACATACATCGCAGATGGAGTCTATGAAACACTCAGTGAGGAGAAGAATGCACACGGGACAAAGAAACCTGTGGATGACACAACAGAGCTTGGTTGGATCTTCACATTCGAGCTCCCGACACCACGGACTGTGACCACGTTCTACTTCTATGGTTATGCAGCATTTCAGGAGGATGACGGTGACACTGCCTTCTATGTGCAGGAGGAGTCAGGTACCGTTTGGAGTACAATATTCGAGGTTCAAAACACAGGTGGAAGCAAGATATTCTCCGCCAATCTTACAGACCAAACCAGTTCGGTAGTGAGGTTGCGATTTATTGATAACGACCGAACGATACGTGAGAAGAAGATATCTTCCTTGTACATAGACCAAGCCTTCATTGGTTTGGAGGACTATGAACCACCAATGAGTGGGATGGAGATTCTCACAGCACCATATACATGCCACAGGTTCCAAGCTTGGGAGAATTACGGATCGGCCTGGTACAATGACGCTGACATCCCGATAACGTCAGGTGCTGTTATGGACATCGAGATTTTTGACATGGATTTGGATGGTCGGAATGAAGTCGTGGTTGCAGAAACTATCGTTGAAGGGACTGAAACCGGAATTGTTGAGATTTTCGACTTTGATTATGGCACATCACCAGTAGACACACTATATCTTCCGGAAGGGTTAACCGGCGCTGTAGTTTGCATCGCTGTTGGTAATTTTGATGCTGACTCAGATATTGAGATAGCTGGTATAGCCTCGTTGGGTGGGGCTGTAATCTGGGATAAAGTGGATGGTGAATACCAGGTAGCTCTCTTGATACTTGAACGACACTTTATCGACCTAGTAACTGCAGGCAATCTGGATGATGATGCCGAGCTAGAGATTGTGTTTGGTTTTGGATGGGATCCGGTACATTGTGATGTAGTTCTGTACGACTATGACCTAGGTTTGGACACTTGGGTGAATACGGCGAACTACTCTAACTTCACTCCAGATAGTTGGTTCTATCATATGGAAATCAACGATGTCGATGAAAATGGCATTGGAGAAATTTACCTCGTATACAAAGATGATCCATTCAAGATTCTGACCTATACGGATGGTGAACTAGTCGATTTCTGGACTGTACCAGATGTTGTAGCTGGAACAGATGTCGGAAATGTCGGTTTCAGTTTTGCCACTGGTGATGTGACCAACGATGGAAAAATGGATCTTGTCATCTACTCACCGGAATGGGATGGATTGGTAACTGGTTTCCGGGTCTATGAGTTCGATGAACAGCTAGGATTTGTCAATACCTATAATTTTGATAATCCTGGTATGATGAATATCTTTGGAGACCAGATGGTCATTGGAGATATTGATGGAGATTCCATGAACGAGCTAGTTGTTTGCGGTGGGCCCGGTGGTATCTACTCAGAAGGAATGATGTATATTTTCAGATACAACACTCTAATCTTTTCTGCTGAATTGAATGCTAACGAGTCCAATTGCATTGCGATTGGCGATTATGATAACGACGCATAACCTAGAGAACTAAGGTAGGAAGGCGGTTAATCCACCTTCCCCTTTTTTCCTCAACGAAGCCTATGAGAATGTTGGATAGTTTCCGTCTTGAACTTTATAATCTTTCAAATGAATGATTATACAGGTTATTCACGAGATAAGCATACCATTGTTGGTATATAATGGACTATGGGAAAAAGGCCCATAGATTACAATCCTCATGATGTACGCCGCTTCACGATCACAATTGCTACAACTGCAAGGGTCAAGACTGCTATTCCAACACCAATAGGGACTAAATCTATTGGAGTACCATCAACCGCTATTGTGGGTGTGATTGGTCCTGCATTAGTCATTTGAACCACAAACACATTCATTTCTTCCTCATCCATTGTCACTTGGTAACCTGCATCCTTCATTTCATTCATGGATCTTTCCAAATAATTATGGAATGACTCCTCTTGTTGTACAGTTGGATAGTAGACATGCGTACTAATTGGTTCATAGTCTGGATCCAAAGATGAATAGTTTTCATGTTCAAGATATTGAGCTGTGGGCACGAGTACATGCTTTGCTGACCAGTAGTCCAGAGCTACTGGATCTACACTTGCTCCAATTATATCTGTGGCACTTGCAGTACTGTAAGTCGACCATGGTCCTCGATCGAAAGAACTCTCTATTGGGTTTGCATTCACCCATATCATATCAAGTATGTTGAGGATTGGTACTCTGGTTTCAACCATCAATGTCCCCATTCCACCATTCCTAACTGAGAAATGCTCGTGAGGAATTTGTGGATCTATATCATTCACAATGTATCCCTGTGGAACTCCCATGTAATGTTTGACAGAGGCAGTTACTCCAAGCAGGTCGTGACTCTTCAAAACAGGCATATTGATTACTTTCAATCTGTCGGAATCAAATCCGGTTCCATTAATCCAGACTCCTTGCTTGAAACTGATGTAAGCTCCAGTTGCTGGACTCGTGAATTTTGGATAGGAACAATACAACTCTGTTTCTTCCTGCCAAGTTGAACTCCTAACATAACCATCAGCAAAATCACCATCATCATAATCATCTACAGTGTCATAGTGAAGATCGTCCCAGAGAAATGTACTTACATTCCAACTTGTGGCAAAAAGGTCCGCAACTTCCTGAGCAGACTGATTATGATAATAGGAATTTGAGTTCAGTCTATCTAGATCTCCTAATCCCTGTCCATTATCTGCAATTACTACTTCTCCTGTGAATCCATCTGGGTGATTGTGTATCGCATTGATTACACTCTTGATGAGGTCTGTATTCGTACCTCCTCTACGAGGCCATTGCCCATTCATCTTAATTATTACTACATCTTCACTCCCGATAAGACCATCATACGCACTTGTTGTGTTGTAGAAGTGAAGTCCTTGGGATGACATCAAGTCAATAAGTGCGTTCACTGACGAATTCATATCTCCTGCAGGCCCAGTTACATTCTGGACATAGAAGAGGTCAGAACTGGTTTCAGAGATAGTGGCTGTCTGTGGTGTTAGAACAATAGGCACTCGCTCCATATCTGAGTCTACTTGAAGGGGTTCAAATTCAAAGTAGATAGGACCCGTAGCTATGAGTAGTCCACCCACAGAGAGAATCGTCAGAATCAAAACAGGTTTCAATGACTTGATAACAATTTGTAGACTCGCTAGACTTGGTAGTGAAACAAAAGCTATACTCTTGAAGAGCGATACATTGGCTATTGCTGCTTGTTGACAGGGATACATGATACGTGAAGGCTTGGTTCCTGTTCTAATAGCAAACCATATTGTGCTTGCAATCGCAACAATTGCCAGAGTCACAAATCTGCGTTTCTTCTTCTCTCGCCCTTGGTGTGGACAATGTTTTGTTGCTTTCTCACTCACTCTGAATCTTCTCCACAGAAGTTACACATTGTAACTGTGAGATATTACTCTTTGTAAGCCAGTAATCGTTCTAACAAATCAATGAATACATCTTCACATTCTCTTTCTTACTACCAAAAGCACTACAACAGCTACAAGCGGTATCGTGATACCAATTGCAATAATCTCCAAAGGAATTGTCCCTGCTGTTGTTTCACTTGTTGTTGTTTCACTTGATGTTGTAGTAGACGTCGAACTTGTTACTGAACTCATGTTAGTCCATGTGTTTGTGTCATATGTATAGGCCCATGTATCCCCTAATGGAATATAATCTGCACCTCCTCCTCCAAATAGAATTGAAACATTGTTCTTAGAATCAAAAGTAAAAGCTCCTGTAATTCGGCCCGGTGGTGCATCATCCGGATATAGTCTAACCCATGAGTTTTGTTGAGCATCATAGATCCAAGTATGATTCACTGGGTCTTGTCCGACCTGCCCTCCAAATAGAACACACTTCTGGATTGACGAGTCAAAGACCATTGATGGCCATTTCAAACCAAAACGAGCACCAGTTGTTGTCTGTTCATCCCAAGTATTTGTAGATACATCATACCACCAGGTATCTTCAAGATGTCCCTGTGGAGAATTACCGCAGGTCATCACAACTTTCTGAACTGTTTCGTCATAAGCCATCACAAGCCCATAGCGTTCAAGTGGAGGGTCTACTGGATAGACCTCAAACCATTCTCGAGTAGTACAATTGAAGATCCATGTGTCATCACTTTCCCTATCATCTCCACCAAATCCACCAAAGAGAACAACCACATTCTCATCTGAATCGTATGCCATTCCATGACTGAAATGATTTCCAGGATTTACTGATGTAACAACATGTGACCACGTTTGAGTTGCACAGGAGAATGACCAAGTATCTGTTCCACTACCATAGAAGATGATCTCATTTGTTGCATCACAATAGACCAAATAATGACCTGCTCTCGCAGAAGGATGTGGTGATAATGTCAATTCTGTCCATTCATTTTCTTCGTACGAATAGATCCATGTATCAGATAGTTCGTGATAACCTCCATCACTTGTCGAACCACCGAACATAACCGCAACCTCATTATGAGGATCATATGCCATTGCATGGCTCATTCTAATCTCTGGAGTACTTCCAGTTTGAGCTACAGCAAGGCTATCTTGAGCCACTGCAGCACTTGGTAAAATTATACCAAGAATTATGATGACCCCTAAAAGAATTCTAAATCTCACTTAGCAACCACTCCATATTCTCAGGAAACCGACTCATTCTACAATATAGACTTACATTATCCAGCAATAGACCATCTTCAAGGTGAAACAATTACTCTATTCTCGGCAATTACACTAATTCTAGCATTTGATGTATAACATTGAATAATAACTAAACTTTTGTACAAAGAAGTGCAAGTATACACGGCAGGGTAATCTAAGAAGGATGCATTACTCCGTATGATCGCTATTATACTGATCAAGACTGAAGCAGGGCAGGCGTTCTCGGCTTGTACCGAGATAGGAAAAATCACTGGTGTGGAAAGTGCTCATGTAGTGACTGGACCATATGATCTGGTTGCTGTAATTAATTCAAACACTAATCTTCGAAGTCTCGTTGCAGCAATCCATGATACAAGGGGTGTCCAACGAACACAAACTTGCATTGCTGTATCTTGAAGGACTAGATATCAATCAGTGTTCACGTCGAGAGTGTTATTACACAATCTATGTAGTAGAAACGATATGAAAAGTTTCACAAAATATCTTACTTTCAATGTACCTGCACGAATGGATTTTGTCTAGAAAAGAATGCATGGGTCTGTCACAAGTAGTGTAAACTTTTCCCACATCTCACTCCGCATTGATTATCGTCTGACCAAAACAGTAGTTGTATGAGTTCAAATACTCCCATCAAAATGAAATTGTATGAGAGGACTAGGTTTGTGGACTAGGTCAGTTGTTCGAGGAACAACTAATCGACGTGCGCCACTGAAAGCCCGAAGGAAGATGCCTTCTCAAGGGAAGTCCTTATTCTCCAAGAAAGAATCGACATCAGGTTCTGGAGAGT
>Ga0209976_10002535_pt1 | contig 10380 bp, 8 predicted proteins | sample SumtaG_FD_182806 | JGI IMG/M metagenome (GOLD analysis project Ga0209976, IMG submission 182806) | Deep subsurface microbial communities from Indian Ocean to uncover new lineages of life (NeLLi) - Sumatra_00157 metaG (SPAdes) (version 2) | ecosystem: Environmental > Aquatic > Marine > Oceanic >... | reverse complement strand
ACCGACAACCTATTCACAAATAGAAGATTATCATCCAAATTTGGATTTGAATTATTTTTCAGAGATAAATACTATTGAAAAAGCATATTGGCTAGGATTTTTATTTGCTGATGGATGGATAGGTCTTGAGAAAAAACAATCTGGTAATTATTATCGAATTGGATTTGGACAAAAATCAGAAGATAAAGAGAGAGTAATTGAATTTTGTAAAGCATTGGGGCTTAACACAAAATTTATTGAAGATTTCAAGATCTCCGATGAAGAGGGTAATATTTTTAATTTTTCAAGAATTCGTTTTTTAGTTGGAAATGTAGAATGGGATGGGAGTATGGCAAAGGATTTAATTAGTTTGGGTATGAGTTATGATTTTACCGGAAAGGCTGGAAAACGAGTCAAGATACCCATTTTTCCCGATATGAGAGATAAAAGATTAATGTTAGCTTTTCTTCTAGGATTCTTTGATGGAGATGGATCATTACGTATGTATACCTCCTCAAAAGGAAAGATTTATGTGAGTCCTCACATATGCTCAGCAAATAGAGATATTCTTGAAAAAATAAGAAAATACTATAATATTAAAAATATTGTTTATCAGAAAACGCATCAAAAGAATGATTATGAAACGGGAAAATTAAAAGTTCTAAATGTATATGGACTTACATTAGGAACGGAATTATATAAAAACATGATGTTAATAATGAAAAACTCTATGAAGCGTAAAAGATTCTCATTAGAATCTTTTATTAATACTTCTCATAGAAGATGGTTATTGAAAGTTCTACCTAAAGAAAAATTAAAAGAAATATTAAAAATATTACCTACATATAGGATAGCAAAACTTTTAGGAATTTCTAAAAGTGTTATTGACCGATTTATCAAAAATGTTTATAATCTTGAGATACCTACACGTGGAGATGTATCTGAGCATGAAATAAAATATTGGACAAAATACTTAGATGAAATCGGAAAATGTCCAAGAGAATAAGTTATTGATTTTGATTTCAATAAATTTTATTTAATTATTATTTATGATAAAAAATAAAATCTGCATTTAATTAGAGACAATAGAATAATAAAATGAAGCAAATCATAAGTTTTAGTCGTCGAACGGATGGTATTGCTTTTTACATGAACCGTCTTGAAAGAGCTATTGAAAAAGAAGTTATTAATGTTAGGAATCCCATTAATAAAAAAGTCAGTAGAGTCTCCCTTAAACCTCGTGATGTGGCTGGATTTGTATTATGGTCAAAAAATTTTCATAATTTTTTAAAGAAGTGTGATATTTTTTCGAAATATATTCCTTCTACTCTTTCTTCAAATAAAATGATACCTGTCTATTTTCACTTTACTCGAAATTCATTGTGAAAGTTCTCGAACCTTTAGCACCTTCTCTTGAAAAGAGTTTTTCCCAACTAGATGAATTAACTAAAATAACTTCTCCAGATCATATAATGTGGCGATTTGATCCGGTTGTTTTTTGGAAAGAAGATGGTGTTTTATTTAATAATCTTTCCGATTTTAGAGAAATTGCGTTACATTTTGCCGATGCTGGTGTACGAAGATGTACCATTTCGTTTGTTACTTACTATGCGAAAGTAGAGCGACGAATGAAAAAATATTCATTTGATTATTATAAGCCAACTCTAAAAGAAATAATAAAAACAACAAAAGAGCTTATAGAAATAGGTAATCAATATAAATTTAAGATTTATGCTTGTTGTAATCCTGATTTATTAAAAATACCCCAAATATTTCAAGCTCACTGTATTGATGGTAATTATCTTAGTAAATTGTGGAATGTTAAACTTTCTTTAGCTAAAGATTCAGGTCAACGAGAAGCTTGCGGATGTACTAAAAGTCGGGATATTGGTGGATATGATAAAGAATGGAAATGCCATCACGGATGTCTTTATTGTTATGCTAATCCTAACCATAGGGCTTATGAAAACACATTTCACAAAATTTAATCAGGGAGTATCTTAAGATTGAATTGTTTCACAAAATTAAATATTAGCAAAACAGCTATCAAAGAATTACCAAAACTATTATTGAATTTACAAGAATTAAAAACTATACATATTGATAATGGTTTTTCTTATAGAGATATTAGAAACTCTCTAGAAGAACGGGGAGTCAATTTTGAATATTCTTTTTGATTGTGGATTTATATCTTATAGTAATAAAATCTAAAAATATCACTCTCTAACTGCGTCAATTTTAAATATGGTATCACAGTTTCTCTGAGTAATTGGGATAAAACGAGATTGTATCGCATTTTCCCTATATTAATTAGGATATTAAACAGGAAAGTTGAGAGAGAAATCATTACATAATTTCATTAAAATTCATTCATACTTTTTAGATTCTTTTTAAAGATTATCTTAATTTAACTAATATCTTTTAAGATTTTACTGTTTTCTATAAAAAATAAAGGATTTTCCTCAATTTTATTTTTGAATTGGGGGATTGTAAGTTCTAGGTTAATTAGATTTAGAATTATTTTTATAACTTTGGATTCCATAAATTTTTTAAAGTCTTGTAGCGAATCGATATGAATATTAAATCTTTTTAATTTATTTAGAAGTTTCGGAAAGGATTTCTTCCAATCTCCACCATGTATCGCAGTACTCCTTAATGAATAAATATTTCTGAAGAAATAGAAATTCTTTTTAAAATCATCAATATCTTCCGAAATGAAATGCGATGCGTTTAATGCAATTCTAAAGCTGAGCTCTCCTTCACTTCCAGGTGCAAATAAATATTCGAGGATTATATGGAGATCAAACAACCAATCAGCAAATTCTCTGGTTTCCACAGCTAATCTAAATAGATTACTACATAGAGGATAATATTTATCATTAAAAAAATTCTTAGAAATAAATAACTCATAATTATTCAATGATCTCTTATAATTTTCCTTAGAAATTCTTATTTTAGGGAATAAATGTGAAGAAATCTTTTTATCTTGGAAATTAATTTTATTTTGATTAATCCACCAAGGAAATTTGTATTGAGGTATTATCATAGGTATTTTAACACCTTCGAGAAATAATGCTACAAGGATTTTTCTAAACTCTTCTTCAACTCTCTCATAAAGTATTGTCGCCTCCGAAGCCATTTGCCATGATTTTTTGTTTTCCAGTCTTTTTCTTCTCTTTGTACTAAATACAACAGGCATTTGCTGATTTATAACTATTTTAGTTATTCCATCCTTAGGATAATACACAAATGGATCTAAAGAACTAATCATAAATCCATCTTCTTTTATAATTTGATACCTTTGACTTAAAGTATAATTTTCACTAATAGTTATTCCTAAAAAATTTAATTCACAAATTGTTTTAATTTTATGATTATTTACCATATCATTCCAATCTAAAAGGACTTTTTTCAAAGAATTCTGAACATCAATTCTTTTAAAAAATTTTTTATGAAATAAAATATAAAACAACGTGTAATATAAATTTAAAGAAGATATTCCACATGTTGCAATTGCATTTTTAGATGGAGGATATCCAATAGATATAAGATCCTTAATGAAAATTTTCTTGAAGAGAAACAATCTATCAGCAGGTACATTAAAAAAAGGAATATCTCTATTTATTTGCCCCTCTTCGATAGTAGGATTTTTAATTACATGTTCAATATCTTTATAACAATGATCCACAATTAGTTTTTGAAATACTGAAAAATCTATTTTACTAGAGGAGATATTGATATCATTCTTTTCAATAAATTGTATAAATTTGGGGTATTTCTCATTAATCAAACCAATTAAAAAGTTGATATCATTATTAATCAATTCTATGAATTCTGAAAGACCCTGTTCATTTATCATTAAAATTTCACATTTTAGTTCTAGATTATGAATTAAATTTTTTTAAACAAGTGGGTTCTATATATAATTAAATCCAATGATTATTATAAATTTAGAACATTGATTTTTATAAATATTATTTTAGCAATAGAAACAATAGAGCTATCAGGAGGGTACCAAGGTGGGACAGGAGAGAGAGAAAGGATACTTTTAGGCGATAAATGGGATTGTATCACTTTTTCCCTTGTAATTTGGAGTACATAGAGGTAGGATAAAAGAGAGAGGAGGTTAAAAGTATTTATTAACTTTTAATCAATTCCAGTGTCCTCAATAATAAAATAGTATAACTATAGCTTAGTTTAGCTTCCCATTCCTCTACATCAAAGGGATTACCGTGAGCAGAATCCTTCTTGTTTCTAAGAGTCCCAACTAAATTATTACCTGAATACATTAGATTTTTAATTCCACCCTTAATATTAATTTTTGATTGTTTAAAGAGAGAATTAATATTTTTATCATTTATTATTTGTCCAGTTAATTTATATAATGCTAATTTTTCAAATTCTTTTTTTTGTCCTAAAAGATTTTTATAAAAGTGCTCAATAGTCTTACAACAATATAAAGGAACACTATTCCAATCTGCTTCCAGTAAATGCTTTTTTGCATTTTCAAGATTTTCGATTACTTTTGGATATCTCTTTATATATCTAAAAACCTCACTTTCCTCTTTTTCCTCTATACTATATCCTATAAGCATTAATTCGCCATTAATACAGGATACCCAATCATAGCCCATTAGTACTAATATTTTATTAGTCAGATTATCAAATTCTTCAGGGGTTATGATATTTGTTTCATTTAAGTTATGTTTAAAATGAAATATCTTAGTAAATAATATTTCTAATGGTAATTTCTCATCATAAAGAGATTTTGTAAGATCTGAATTATATTCCATTCTTTCTAATTTCCATCTTAATTTTGTTTCTTCTGAAGGATTTTTAGGAAGTTTCCTCTTTTTCTCATAATATCTAAAACTGATTGGGATTAAATTATCATTTCCTTCATCATTCATTAGTTCCATTAATCTTTTATGATATTGATCTACTTTTTTCTCCATCCTTTTAGCTTTGGTCTTACGATATTGCTTATAAACATCCCCAATTTCTTTCCTTCTTATTGATTGTTGTATAAATTCTGAACTCCAACCTCCCTTTTCATTAAGATAATTAATTTTCTCATAAATGACCTTAATCCATATACTTAACTCCTTAAATTTATTGTTGACAATAATCCGTGCATTTTCTTCGTTATATCCAATATTTTTTAGGAGTTCATTTAAATGATTTACCAATTTATTTCTTATTTGAATAGTGTTTTTCTTCTTTAATTTTAGATTTTCAGTATAATCAAGCCAATCGCTATACAATGGAAAACCCTCTCTGTGAAGTATTTCAATAATTCCACAAAAGGGCTTCTTTGGAATATCACTTATACGAAAAAATTTTTGAGGAGTTAACCATCCAATATTTTCAATTTTAGATTTCGTAGGATGATATGGATAAAGTCTTATTAGGTTAGAAAATTTTGTAAGTGCCTGTTTTATATCAATATTATTATAACTATATGTTAAATTACTTTTATTCTGAGGTAGCTTCATTTATTAATTCACTCATATATATAACTTCCTAGATTATTTTCTTCAAATAAATAGTGGAATGACTACTAAAAAAGTCTTATTGATCTCCAATAATACAATTTATTATTCCCAAAACGTATCATATCTTTCCTATAATTAATTAAGAGAGTATTACGGCGGCACAGCAGAGAGAGAAAGGACACCACTAGGCGATAAAGGGTATCGTATAGCTTTTTCCACAAGATGTACAAATCATTCATTTGCAATACTATTGAAGATGCAATAATTTGTCCAATAATCTCACATAAGCCCAAAACATCATCATATTCATTTATTTTGTTAAAATTATAGTATTTAATAGTCATATTTTCCTTATTAATAAAAAACTTTATACTTCCTACATATTTTCCATTTAAAGTATAAAGCAAAAATGAATCTTCTGTTCTTTTATAAAGAAGACTATAAGAAAATCTTTTTAAATCTTTAACTTGTTCCATTTTATTTTTACTTATATTTCTTTTATATTAATTTCAAAATAATATAGGAGATATTGAATATAAGTATTTTTTGGATTTTGCTTTTAATTTAATACTTTTCAGGTTAATTTGTCTATTATTTTGTAGAGTATTGGATTAACTCTTAATAAACTTAAGCTTAGGTCTAGTGTATTTAATAATATCCTATTATCGGATATTTGTACAAATTAAATAGATAGTTATGATATAAAATTTAGAGTTGAAAATGTTGTGATTTAAAGTTTTTTTCTAAAATTCATCTAATTAATTTTTAATTCCCATTAATTTTATTATAAATAATAGAAAATGCATTTATAAACAAATTATTTTAATTAATATGAAAAATATCAACGAAAACTAAATTGAAGAATGACGATTGAGGATTTAATTACGTTTATGGATTTTAAGATTTATTCTAATTATATTAAATCAAACAGGAAGAAAAATCTATTACACTCCATAGCAGAACAAAATCTACAAATCATATTAAGGGAGATTTGCCCAGAAACCCATCTCGTAAATGAAAGCAATGTTAATGGAGGAAGAGTTGATTTAATCTATTATTTTGACTCAACAGGTCATTCAATTCACTTCGAAATCTTTGCCTCTTATTCTACCGTAATAAAAGATTTGAGATTATTAGAACAATCAGGATTCGACATTCAAGTAGCGATTTTAATTGACAACGAGATAGATCCGTCCGTTTCAAAGAAGTATTTTAAGGAAAAACCAACCAATCCCTTTCCATTCTTTAATTTGAGCCAAATCTTTATGGATACCAAAATCGAAAATTTCAAGCGTGAAGTTAGTAATTTAATTAAAGCATTTAAGCTCAGTACGAAATCTAAAGTACTAAGATCAGATTTAATGCCGACTGAATTGGTAAAAAGATTTCGTGGGTTTAGCCCACCTAAAAAGGATTTATTAGATATAGACGATATCAATTATTCCATCTCCAAGTTAAAAAAGGATACTGTCTCACTTAAAACAGAAGAACGGATATTAAAGAATATTTCTAATAATCTATCAGACATCGCCTATATCGAGACATTGAAAGAAAAAAGTAAAATTGCTCTACAAAATCTTTTAGAATTTTTATTTAATTATTTGCAAGGTAAGGGAGAATCTACATTAATAGGTGTTTTAAAAATTCTGACTTGGATATGCAGATCTGAAATGTTAAACGAAGCTAAATCCATATTCTATGATTTTTTAAAAACCTTATTAGACGAGAATCAACGCCATTATGAATTATTAGAGATTTTGTTCTGGTTTGGACATTTTGAGGATCGAATTCACTGGCTCTCAATAGCAATAGACGAAAAAAACATTGATTTTATAATTATCTTAACAGGAGATCTAGGGTCACCAAAAATACTCGAACAAAAATTAAAGATCAGGGATATGTTGTATGAAAAGTTGGATGTTTATGAACTTGATGGCGATAGTCAGGAGATTGTTCAAAAAATTAACTTTCTCCTTGAAAAGCTAAGAAATATTAAAAAAACAGAGTAAAAATTTTACATTAACTGTAAGAATATTAAATAATCATTTGTGATGTATTAAAGATTAAATTATATTTATTAGAAGAGATTTAATAAAGTTTTCTTCTCAATAAAAAATACTCGTCCCTCAAACTTTGCTCTAATAGATTTTTTAGCTTTAACTGTAAACTTTTCATTAGTAGCAATATACACTCTTGTTATCGAATATTCATTACCTTTCTCATCTTCAAATGGAATATCTAATGCTTCAAGACCTTTCTGAATTATTTCCTTAATATCATTACGAAGTTCTCTACCTTCTGGTTGATCTATTTTGCCTGTCTTTACTACGATTGCATCCCATTCTTGCTTTTGAAACTTATTTCGATGGGAAAATACAATATCCTTTCCAAATTCATCAAAACCTCGTCTTCCACAATTGATTGTCACATCAGAGAACCCTAAATCATTAAGAATATCTACAAGAATGTCTTGAAATTCAGATTCATTTGTAATATTTCTAAGTTTTTCTTCTAATTCTTCTTTTCCATATTTTTTAATTCGATCTTCTTTTTTTAGTTTAATTTGATTTACTTTACTTATGCAAAAGGTTAATTCATCTTCTAATAATTGTAATTGCCGTTCTAACCTCTTTTTTGGATATAATACATTTTGTATAAATGGTTGATATAATTCTAATCTCTTTACATTAGAATTGGATTGAGGTTCAAAAGTTAAAACATCAAGTCTCCAATAGAACAAATTAGCAAAATGATCAAATAAAAGACTCTTAAGGTCTCGAAAAAAAAATTCTAAAGATTCTAGAACTTTTGTATCATAGTATCGTATTGGAATATCAACCTTTAACAGGTGTGATCTAAATTCTATTAAAGGAATTTGATAACTATCATATAAACTTCCAATATTTTTTGAAACTTTTTCGAGGAGAATATTACATAAGTGCTCTGAAGAAATTCCTTTGTCCATTTCAAAAATCGAGCAAAAATCAAACTTTATTACTCGTATTGGTATTCCTTCTAACAACCTTGGAAAACTTTCATTGAAATATGATATGATACTGGATTTAATCAAATTTATGAAATCTAAATTATATTGTGAAGATAATTCAACAATAAATGGATGAATCTTAATTATTTCAAATGACAAGTTAGGATCATATTCTAAATCTTTGGAGTGTATTTCTCTAATAAGTTCAAGCTCAATATACTGCTCAATATTACGATTTAAACAATAATCTGTCATATAATATGAGACTATTATGATATCACTTACATTTTCAATAAAATTCAATAATTCCTCGTGAGGCTGTGGTTTTGTTGATATTTGGATGAATTTTTGGACATCCTCGTCTAACTCAGAATTAAATTCAATGATTAAATAAGTAAATTTTTTTCCAAATCGAAATCTAACTGTATAAAGTTCAACTATTCTTATATCTATTATTAGATTCCTTAAAGAATTTTCAATCGTTTGCTTCAATTCATCATTTATCAATGTTGATTTCGTTATTGGCAATCCTGATTCATGTAATCTAATCCTTTCTTCATTCTCATACCTAATAGGGATGTTCTCAAATTCTCGAACTTCTAAACAAAAAAAATATGTTTTAAGTATTTTGATCACTACTCTCTTTTTGCTTTGAAATATGTTAAGTCTATTATCTTTATAATTTTTGTCTAAAAAGGTAAGTATTTCATAATATTAATCATAAATTGAATTTATAAAAAGAAATTACAATAATCGTTTTGAGGTGATTTTATATTACATTATTGATTACTATGTTAACCAAAGAAGGTATATATATGATAGCAGATGGTTTAGAAGTGGAAGATATCGGTGAGCGGGTTACACCAGTTGGAAAAATTGAAAAATTGGATCGTGTTAGTAATCTCGATGTTGTTTTATCATTTTGGGGTACCACAGAAAATTCTTCTAAGAATTTTAATTTACTCGATGAAGTAAGAAATTTTGAAAATGAATTAGAAGATGATGATAATGTATTAACGGTTTCAGAGAAAATTAAAGATTATTTCGAGGAATTAGATGTTTTAGAAGACCAAGACAATTTAGGGTTTCATATTTGTGGGTATATTGGTGATATAGCTCATATACATCATGTACACCATATTAGTAGCTTTGAAAAAAATCGATTTAGAAATGAGGATAGCAAACAAGAATTTCATGGCGCGGTTAGATATATTGATCATCCTATTCTATTTAATGGAGATAATAAGATTCCAAACTTAATAATTAATTTGATTGGAGTTTTTGAAGATCGAATAAAATATGAAGATTTTAGTAGTGACCAAGCAGAAGAATTTCTGATATTTTTAATGGAAACTGCTATACAATTACAAAAATTTTCTTCAAATTCATTGACATCAGGGATTTTAATTGATTTTCCATTAAGATTTTGCTCAATGAATAAAGATAATATCAGAATGAAAGTAATTCGAGAATAGATAATTTTCATTTAATATTATTGTCAGACCACTTACTCATAAGGAGAGTTTCAAAAAAAAGTTTTTAGTTCAAAAAAAAAGTTTTCCTAACAAATACTTATTTTAATTTGTTCTAACATATCTTTCAATTCAGAAATAGTATTTCCGTAAATATGCAAAGAATTACTATTGTCTAGATAATGTCCAATTTCCATAAAAAGCTGATCTGCTACATATTTTTGTATTCTAATTAATAAACCATTCCCAAATATTTTTAGACAAAAAATTCCCATTCTCATTTATTTCTAGATGCATTCCCAACTATTTCAAAAAAACTCAGTTGTTTTAAATCTAAAGATATTGGTGGCTATACGGGTATATTTAGGTGTAAACATAATTGCGATTATTGTTATGCTTCTCCCGCGAAAAAATAAATTGTTTTTAACTTTACCAAAAAAATATTATT
>Ga0209976_10002533_pt1 | contig 10388 bp, 6 predicted proteins | sample SumtaG_FD_182806 | JGI IMG/M metagenome (GOLD analysis project Ga0209976, IMG submission 182806) | Deep subsurface microbial communities from Indian Ocean to uncover new lineages of life (NeLLi) - Sumatra_00157 metaG (SPAdes) (version 2) | ecosystem: Environmental > Aquatic > Marine > Oceanic >... | reverse complement strand
CGTGGATTCACGTTTTAAACCATCGACAGATTTTATAATGGTTCCAGCATTAGAAAGTGGTTGCGTGCTAACTACAAACTCTCTACCTTTTAGATTTGTATCCTTTATCATTGGTACAAGGGAATGTCCCTCAACTATAGGGGGGATCTCTACGCTCATCAAATCAAGAACTGTAGGCATGAGATCTATTGCAGAAGTTAATCCCTTTTGAACACCTGGATTTGTATTAGGCATACGTATTATAAGAGGGCAACTGATTAATTCTTCCCAGAGGGGAGAACGAATCCATTTATGAATGGATCTGAACTTGAATGGGATTTTTTTTGATTTTAGAGACATTTGTTTACCAAAAAGCCCACCATGTTCACCGAAATAAAAACCGTGATCTGAGGTGAATATGATAGCTGTATTATCCATTAATCCCATATTCTCGACGAGTCTAAGGAAATGACCTATCCAAGTATCAACCATAGTAATTTCACCACAATAACATGCATGGGCTTTGTGAACATCATCTTCAGACATATCTTCTACATCTTGCCAGTAACTATAAGGGGGATCTATGATCTCTCCGTCATAATCCTTCATGTACAATTTGGTGTAGTAAGGTGGGGCATTCCAAGGTTCATGAGGATCCCACATATCAATATATAGGAAGAAATTCTCCTGATGGTGTTTTTCAAGCCATTGATTCGCACGAGTGATTGTCCTAGGTGCATATCGGTCAGCCTCATGGCGCCAATCAGCGCGTGTATCATCACCAAGACCTTGAGACCAATAATCTTGGCTTTCAATTTCGATGAAAGTCCGAAATCCTTGGTCATAATTCATATTATTTCGTAAAAAGAAGGGAGTATCGACCACCGCAGCGGTGTGGATATTATTCCGTCTTATTAAACTAGGAAGCAGGGTTAACTCTTTTGCTAACGGTTGCCACCTCATAAATACTCCACTTAAGCGCCCTGTAAAAAAATCGGCACGATTTGGCATTGTAGGAAAACTTCCAGCATAATGACGGTTAAAAAGTACTGATTTTGCAGCAAAAGCATCTAATGCTGGGGTTCGGATCCTTTCATTTCCATAACACCCAAGATGGTCTTGTCGAAAAGTATCGGTAACAAGCCAGATTACATTCAATAAAATTCACTTCTTCTAAAATTAAAATTATTATATTCTAAAAATTTACTTAAAGATAAGTGCCTAAGACTTATAAACATTTAATTTTTGATGATAAGAAGCCTCGAAATTTGAATTTCATCATTTGTTTTTATAGCACATCAATTAAATGGAGAAAATCATGAAACCTTCAAATTCAAATAACCGATCTTCAGTATATTAGTCTAAAAAAAAATAATAATAAAAAGAGATGAGAGAGAAATATTAATAGATTATATTACCGACTATTTTTGAAATTCAGCGAAGCGCAGTGCTTGTGTAAGTGATCTTTTACTCAAGTTGAGTAATGATTTATCTGACCATTCCTTAAGACCTGGAATTATTTCATCGCGAATGAAACGCTTAGCATATGATGGGATTAATTTCTGGCCTAGATAGGCTCCAAGAATGGCTCCTGAATTCCCTGCATTGCAATCTGTATCTGCTCCACATTCAGTACTAATACGTACAGTCTGAATGAAATCCCCATCTCCATATAATAAACCCACAACAATTGCAGCATTATTGAATAATGTATGAACAGCTTTACTTTTACTAAAGGAATTTAACCGTCTTTCAAGCATACTCGGAAAATCTTTAAATCTGGAAATTGCATCCTTTACCATATCTCTTTCAAATTGCCACCATAAACCATCCATTGTTTTTGACCATTCTGTTCTATTTCTAACCCAAAAATTTAATTCCCAATCTCTTGAATCTGGATTTTTGATGTAAGTATTGGTTATAGGATCAATAAAACTAAAATATAATTCCACGTCTTCCGATGATATCCAATCTATCAAAGAAGCATATTCTAGCAAAACTGTTCTAATACGTTTAATATCATTTATAATAGTTTCAGAACAAATCCCTGATTGATCAATTTGCTGTGTAAACGCATCAAAATGCTCATTTTCTTTCTGATCCCATCTATTAACAGCAGACTTTGGGAAGTTAATCTCTTCCTTATATTCATAGGGGTTATGTGTTATTGCTACTGAAATCATGGCTGAAATAAATAATTCACCTACAATTCCCACATCTCTATGAGCTATCACAGCATCTTGAAGTGATAAATCCAAGCATGGTTTTAATAATTCCAGATCACTTTTGGTTTTTTGATACCAACCCCAAGCTGGGAGTAACATTCCATATAATTCTCCCTTCATTTGTGCTCCAATCCAATCAGCATACTCATTCCCGAATACTTTACCATCATGTTCATATACATAATCACCCGCATGTTCCCATGGAACACCAGCTTTTGCGTTATCATAAGCGGCTTTTTCTGCTGTAAATACATACTGTGGGAGTAAATACTTCAACCAATATGGTCCAAGAAAGTCTGGCTCCAATAATGTTCCAGCTTTTAACCTATTCGCGAATTCATCATCACTCAATGTTTCTAATGCTAATAAAGAGATCAATTCATATTGTTCATCATCATTTATAGATTGCTTATGATGCTTGCTCCATCCGCTTAAAGGAGGGTGCATATTAAGAATGATTTGGCGCTCTCTTCCTTCGACAGGCATTCCAAACGTACCGCCTGCAATTTTTCCCGTCCAACTGCCCCAAATTTTTTCGAGTAAAAAATCTTTATCTACCATAGTTAAATCTCATTTTTCATTTAATTTTAAATTTATAAATCTTTTATCTTTGTCTATGTAATAAACCCACGCATTTCGAGACATCAAACAATAATCTCCAGCACCTAGTTTCTTTAATAGCTCAATCCGCACCCTCCTCGCTTCAATGTTTTCTGGATCTGCTTGAATTAAAACATCTAAAACTTCTAATGCTAACTGTGCTTGATTATCTTCTAAGAGTTCCTTAGCTCTTTCTATAATTCTCTCAGGGTTACCTATTAGTTTGTTAAGCTCCCCCATAACTTCTTTTTCAGGTCTTGGTAGAAGATGAGCTGGATTACCATCAAAATAGCCGTGATACCAGCGATACACATTAAATACAAAAAATTCAATTCTAGAATATAATGGTCTTAAGTAAGGATTTTTTGCAAGGTGATCTGGTAGTTTTATTTTATGAATCATTTCAGTAATATGAGTTCCTTTATTAATATGCTCAACAACCTGATCGTGAAGTGAATGTATTGCTTCTATGTTATAGTCTAATATTTTTAGGGCTTTTTCTCCTTGATAATAATAACCAGCACCATTACAGAACAAATGTTCAGGATTGAGAGCTCTTACATCTTCTAATGCTTTTGCCCAATCTAATGCGTATCGGGTCGGTTTCCACGGGTTACCTACATTTGGTAAGCCAGCAACGATTAGATCTCCTATAAATGCAGTCTTGAGCTCAGGCACGTAAACCCATACAGCATCATCTGTTTCTGCCCGAACTGCATGAAGCTCAAATGTTTTATCACCAAGTTTTATTGTCATATCTCCTAAAAAGGTTTTCGTAGGATACACAAATTCAGGTGTTCTAACAATTTCAGGAACATTAAATTGTACGGCAGAAATATGGGATCTGTAAGGAGCTAACATCCTATATCTGTTCAAACGATCAGGTAAATACGTGCTTGCGATAATTTCGGGATTATCTTTTAAATAAGCAGCAGCACCTCCCACATGATCTCCGTGTCCATGTGTATAAATAATATATTTAATTTTTCCTTCAATCTTCTTGAATACTTCCCTTCCCACATCAACCCTCGCAATTGCATCGATAAGTACAACTCCTTCGGTAGTTTCTACCCATGCACATCCTGCTATTGGTAATATCGCAGTATGGACATCCTTTATAGGACTTGTAAATCTAGCTTGTGAGGCTCCCAAAATACGAGTCCCTTTAATTTCACTCATTCTATCATATCCCCTTTAATAATGGTTTGTAGTAGATATTTGTCTAATACTAATATTATTTTCTGTTTAGTTCATCATTAATCTTTTCCCAAACAACCTCTACGGGTAAAGGTTGATAAGGAACTTTTTTAAATTGCTCCTTGCTGAGCTTGTAAATCGTTCTATTATAAGGAATCTTGATATCTAATGAGTCTGCTAATTTTATCAAATATCCTGTGAGGGATTCAAGCTCTGATTGGTTTTTTTTGCGATGAATCATATCTTGAGCCATGCTATTGAACCATGAGTATTTAAGATTTCGACCAAAATTATTGATCGCTGTTGCTTTATCAAGGTTTTTTCCCATTGCCATTACTTCCCAAGAAGGTAATCCCTTTAACCTGAATTCTTTATAGCCAGCAGCTTTTACTACATTCACCCCCTCAAGGTAAACGTTCAGAAAGATTTTCCAAAGAGTAAAAATAGCATCATCGTCCTTCAATTCAGAACTTATTAGAGTAAAGGTTGCGTTTGAAAGGTTTATTATTAATTTTGAATGAGCAGCATCTTGAAACTCTTGCGTAGTTATTGTTGGAATTCCAAGGTTTAAAATTTTTGCTACTTTTTCTGTAATTTCAAGATTTTTATTTTCAGGGGTACCTAGAGTTAGGTGTCCTTTACCTCTAGTACCAATTATTCCTGGTTCCTCTATCCAACCAGATTGTACTACAACAGCATACACAACCTTGGTAAAATATTTAGGTAAAGTTTGTTGATTCTCAAATCCATTCTGTAATCCTACAACTATGGGATTATTTCCTAATTTTTCGAAAATATCCTTTGCAACCTCTTCTAAATCGTAGTTTTTAACAGTTATTACAACGACATCAATGTTCTGGATTTCATTTAAATCTTCGATTACATTTACTTTTATAGTTTCAGTAGTGTCGCTTACTATATTTTTTAGAATTAAGCCATTACTTTTTAGTGCTTTAGCATTTTTACCGCGCGATAATAAGTACACATTATCATTTTTTTGTGATAACCATCCCCCTAGGGTAGCACCTATTCCACCAATCCCATAGATGACGACAGTTAAATCTTCATTCTTTTTCTCCACCAAAATCAACTCCTTCAAAAATCATACCTTGCAATTGTTTAGAATTAGCTCTAGAACCATAATAATTTTTCTCAATTAAAACATAAAAAATTTTCGAATTATGGATTGTGATTATAGAATTTATAGGGAAAAGAGATTATTTCTTAATAAGGGCTTTAATAGGTCTAGGAATAGAAATATCTAGTAGGAAACCACGTTCTAATTCTATTTGATCCTTTGACAATGAACTATGCTTGATCGGATTTCCTGTGAAATTTAATTTCGCCGTGCAATTTGAAGAGAAATACCCTAAGTCAAATTGATCCTTGAAACGAGCCTGCCATGCATCAGTTAATGCAATAGGGATTTTGGAGATCTTATTATTTCTCATATAGAGATTCTGTAATTTAGGTAAATCGATAAGGCTATTTGGTACCTTGGAGAATTGATTATTATCTAGAACAAGGGATTCCAAAGATTTTAGGTCAGAAAATGATGTTGGTAACTCTATAAGATTATTTGAATAAAGATTGAGATATTTTAAATTCTTAAGATTTAGAATTTCGGAGGGTAATTCTGATAAACCTAAATTCAATAAGGTTAAGAGAATAATCTCCCCATTTGAAGATAAATAATGACAGGGAAATTTAAGAGCGGGAAAGTCTAGATCCTGTTTATGCCAAGGGATTTTCCCTAATTCATTTCTACTTGTTTCCTGCTCGGGGTCAGCAGTAATCTTTTCGATTTTTTTACCCAGTTTCTTTTCTAACAGATTAATTACTTCTATTTCTTCAGATCTAAGAGGTTTATTCACTAGATTAGCTACTCGCATAAGAAATGGATTCGATTTTATTTGAAAAGTTCTTTCCTTTTCTTTTGACCAGTTTACGGCATATTCTTCTAAATGATTCTTGGATTTATTTAATCTCTTATTTTCAACTATTTCTTCTCCATATTTTTCTTTTAACTGTGAATTAAGGCGATTTAAACCTGTAGCTTGCTCTTTTATAATAATTTGTGGGTCTTCCCTAATAAATTCCTGAGCTTTTTCAATATAATCCTTCCTTCTTTGCAATATAGCTTCTAGTTCGCTTGATAGCATATCCCTCATCAATTTTAATGATTTTTCATCAAATCTATCACTAATGGGTGGGAGAGAACCCATTGCGGCTCTTTTAAGGGTGTCCATTGCTAATAATAATGAACTTCCCTCAATTTGTTTTGCTATAGCGAAAATATATACATCACTTTGGGTTAATTTTCTTTTTAGCCCTATTAAATAACGAGATAAAGGAGAGGAAGGAATCATACCACTTTTTACTGCTATTAAGTGCTTTACAGATATATCTCTTACGGAATACGTTTCTTTTTGAAATTCGAAGGATCTAATATTTTTTTTTTCAGGATTCTTTTCATAAGGATCCTGCATAATCCAATCTTTACGCAAATGAGCACCTTTTTTCCACTTATTTATCCAATTTTGATGCCAACGAGCACCTTCTTTCCAGATCTTTATTAAATTTTGTATCCCTTCAGTAGATCCCCATTGCTCTGTTTTGTAAATTACTTCGTTAGAATTTGCTAACAGCATAGAATCGACATCAAGATTAAGATTTACTAAAGTTGGAAATATATCTTTAACCTCTTCCAAATATTTTGAATCTGCATTCTGCATTGATTTTTGATTTCTAAAGTGGTCTCGAAGGATACTTAAAAAAGCATCAGAATAGTTCTCCCATGCATCCGATTCGATTTGTTCATTTAAATATTCAAGCCAAAACTTCGGAAGAGAAATAATTATCTTTGAACTATTTTTTTTACTTCCACTTTTGATCGCTTTTTTCCATCGTGATAAAGTTGTTTCTGATATTTTGTATTTCTCACTTGTATCTTTATATGTATTTTTTTCAAGATAATCTAATATCTCTTTCTTTTCCGCAAATGAATATCTTCGCCCATGATTATTCTCACTCATGATAAAATAGAAGAAGTGCATGTATTTAAATACTTACTACAACTATAGTGGAAGCGAATTAAAAATATAACATACAATTAACTTGTCTTTTTCTTTCAAATTGTTCCTTATTTTAATAAAAAAATGTTTTAAGTTTCAAATTTGGAGAAAAATATTTACATTACATAATATTTCTCTATCTAATTTATTAAGAATATAAATTCAGAATTATTGTATGGTGAATTAAAAAAAATGGTATTAGAAACAAATATAACAAAAATGTTAGGGATTAAACATCCTATTATCGCTGCTCCAATGGGTCCTTTCTACACAACTGAGTTGACAATTGCAGTTTCAGAAGCTGGTGGACTTGGTGTTTTAAGTCATAGTGCTTTGTTAAGCGACTATCAAAAAGGAAAAAATCCCGTTGAGATTATGAAAAAAAATATGTTGCAAGTAGTTGAGCATACTGATAAACCTTTTGGGTTTAACATACGAACAAGTCGAAAGGAAATAAATGCCCAGCAATTAGTTACAGAAATTCCAAGATTTATTATGGAAAATCAAAGGGTAAAAGAACAATGTGTATATGCCATTACAAGTGCTGGTTCTTCAAAAACATTACCAATGTCAAAAGATTACCAAAAATTGAAGGAAAGTGGATCACAAATTAAACATTTTCATGTTGCTCCAGCATTATGGCTTGCTGATAAGTGTGTTGCTTCAGGAGTTGATGGAATGGTTGTCACTGGTGGTGAAGGTGGAGGTCACCAATCGTATGAAAAAGTGAGTACATTAATTTTGTTACAACAAGTTATGCAGAAACATCCAGACTTTCCTGTGGTAGCATGTGGAGGATTTGCCACAGGTGAAGGACTAGCAGCTGCTTTAGCAATAGGAGCCGGCGCTATTGCAATGGGTTCACGTTTTATAGCTTCAAATGAGAGCGAATTTAGTAAAGAGTATAAGGATATTGTTCCTCCGGCAAAAGCTCAAGATACTCTATTGGTAACAGGATCTTTAGGTCCAATTCGTTTATGGAAAAACGAATATTCATTACATCACGGGCTAGTAGCTGATAAAGAAGCGAAAATAGCTCAAGAAACAGCCATGTCACAAGGAGCATTAGTTGAAGAAATGAAGGCATACGAAGCAGCTTATAATGGGGATATTACAGGAGCGGTTCTCTTGGGACAGAGTATTGGACTTATTCAAAGCGTGGAAAATGTCAAAAAAATCGTAGATGAAATAGTTGATGATGCAGAAAAACGCTTGAGAAATGCTTATGGATTTTTAAAATAAGCAAAACTTATTTTTTTTTTAATTTTTTCTTATATTAGTATTTTTAAAAAAAACTTTGAGAGTGAAAAAGATGGATGTAAAAAATATTGTTGTAATTGGAGTCGGACTTATGGGTAATGGTATTGCCCAAGTTTCTTTAATGGCTGGATATAACGTAACACTCGTTGATATAAAACAAGATTTCATCGATAAGGCTGTTGAAAGCATTAAAGGTGGTCTAACTAAACTTGAATCAAAGGGAGTATTAAAAGCAGCAGAAATCATAGCACGAATGAAGACAGATTTAGATCTTGCTTCTGCTGTGAAAGATGCTGATTTGATTATTGAAGCTGTTGTTGAAGATATGGATGTAAAGAAAAAAATATTCAAAACTTGTGATGAAAATGCGCCACCTCATGCTATAATCGCTTCAAACACCTCTACAATGTCTATAACTGAAATGGCCACTGCTACGAATAGAGAGGATAAATGTATTGGCATGCATTTCTTCAACCCCGCACCATTAATGAGGTTAGTAGAAGTTATTGCTGGTGAAAAATCTTCAGATGAGTCTATGGAAATTGGGGTAAAAGTAAGTGAAAAATTACCTTGCCTTAGAGGTGACAGATACGTCGCTAAAGTTTTGAAAGATCGACCTGGTTTTATCGTTAATCGGTTGAATGCTCCAGGTGGGATCTATATGAATTATCTTCTTGATACATGCCTAGAAAAAGGAATTTCATTTGAAGCCCTAGACGCAGATTTCGGCAGTCGTGGACCAATGTCTCCATTAGTATTGTCCGATTATACAGGAATCGATACAGGGTATCATGTAAGAAATTATTATGCTGATACGCTCCATGAGGACTTCAGACCAGGAAAAGTCATTACAAAGATGTTTAAGGAAGGAAAATTGGGGAGAAAAACCGGTCAAGGATTTTATGATTGGACAAAGGGAAGGCCCCAACCAGACTTTTCTAAAGTTGAAAAACCTGGATTAATAAACCCCGGAGTTTTTCTAGCCATTCAACTAAATGAAGGATGCAGGATCTTAGAAGAAGGTATAGCTTCTGGATGGAAGGTAATTGATGATGCAAATATGGCGGGTATGAATGCTCCCGGACCCTTCGAGAGAGGGGTTCAAAATTGGGAAGGATTAGTTAAATTATTAGACGAATACTCAGAAAAACTCAGAAAAGAATATCTTAAACCATGCAAATTGTTTAAGAGCGGGAAATTTGTTGATATGAAATAGTTGTAATTTTTCCTATTTTTTTTTATTTTATTATATCTTATTGTTTTATAATATGTCTAAATTATATAAGGAAAATGATAATAATATGAGGGAGAGATGAGAATTGGAAGGAAATGTTGAATTAACAAATGAAATTAAAGAGTTCCTTCTGGAACGTGGAGCAGACATAGTTGGTATTGCTCCAATCGACCGTTTTCAGAATTCACCCGAAGAAACACACCCAAGGCACTATATGTCGGATGCAACCTATGTGATTTCACTTGGAATGAAAATCATGGATGGGGTTTGTGATGTGTGGGGTGATTACACTGAACCTCACAAGTCAATTTCACCATATCTGTTCTACGGTTATGGTCTATTGAATATTGAAATGTCCAGAATTGGGAATCTTGCAGCAAAAAGGTTACTGGAATTCAGGGGTTACAAATCTCTTATGTTTCCCCCCACATGGGTAATTGGCCAATATCGTTTTTTCGAACGAAATAGCGAACCATATGTTACATTTATGCATGATTTTTCTCATCGTCATGCTGCTGTAGCTGCCGGATTGGGAGAATTTGGCTTCAACGGTCTAGTATTAGTTCCTAATTTTGGTGCTCGAATACGTTTTAATTCTATTATTACAAATGCCCCCTTAGTGCCTGATCCAATGTATAGTGGTCCAAAACTCTGCATACCAGAAAAATGCAATCACAAATGTGTTCGAGTATGCCCTACAGAAGCTTTAACGCTGGATGAAACCTTTAAAGTGAATATAGGTGAAAGGGAATTCGAATACACTAAATCTGATAAAATTCGTTGCATCATGGCAATATATGCTATGGTAAAAGGATCGGG
>Ga0209976_10002530_pt1 | contig 10397 bp, 7 predicted proteins | sample SumtaG_FD_182806 | JGI IMG/M metagenome (GOLD analysis project Ga0209976, IMG submission 182806) | Deep subsurface microbial communities from Indian Ocean to uncover new lineages of life (NeLLi) - Sumatra_00157 metaG (SPAdes) (version 2) | ecosystem: Environmental > Aquatic > Marine > Oceanic >... | reverse complement strand
AAGTAATGCCATCTTACTGCACCTTTATAAAGCTCCAGAAAAACACCTGGGCGCAGACGCAGACGCCTACGCCCAGATGACCGAGGGAGAGAGACTACTTAAAATCACCCACTGACTGTGTAAGTGATCTTCAGGGTATCGCCACTTTGGACGGAGACAGTCGAGCTAAAAGCTGCTGTCGCCCACAAAGTACCAGCAGAACCGGACTTTGTGTTGTCACTAGTAATGAAAATACCTTTCAATGTCGCGCTACCGTTGATACTAAAGTCCACTGTAGCAGCATTTGTAATTTGACGCGCAGCGGCAGCACCCATAGTCCATTGAGGACGTGTGCCCGCGGAATAGACCGTAGACTCAGACCAGCCCGCGTGCGAGCCCATTGTGTCTCCGGCGGCGAATGCCGTCCAACCACTGTTGTCAACTAAACCAATATACCAAGTCGTGACTGGTGTGCCAGCATGAAATTCTGTTTCCAGGATGTGGTTCATGCCAACATCAACAATACCGTTCGGGACTCGGTATATACCGATCAGCTTTCCAGCCTTGTTGCGATGTTCAACAAGGAAGAAACCCTTTACTCGGAGTATACTTGCAAAATTCATTAGAAATCCTCCAAACGACTGTTACGGGCTGTAATTTGTTAGTGCCCCGACGCGGCCCGTTGCATGACTTGGCACCCTGATCCATTAACTAAGACGTGAAGTTCCACGCCTTAACTCTCGTTGTAAAGCTGTAGCGATATCACGCGCCGTTTGGCTCGCACCCTCGCCTTGTGTGACAGAAACATTTACGTCACCTATATTTGTAACTGGGCCACCACGCTCCCTATAAATAGGTTCGCGCCCAGTGTTCATGGCCTGAAGTTGAGATGAAAATCGCCGTGCATTCTTAGCACTTACAATAAACTCTCCAGGAGCGGCCATGATCGGAATCCTATCCTGCCCCCTTGGTGAGAAACCCCCATCACTTCGATAACGGACTGAAGGTCCGCCGTAATAGGCAGCAGCGCTTCCGCCAGAACACGCCGCTGATGCAGATGCACATGCTGCTGCCGCCGCCATTGCAGCCGCCGCAGCGGCTCGCATAGCTGCTTCTGCGGCATACCCAGCATTAGCACAACCTTGCAATTGAGTTTGCCAACTACCAGCAGCCGTGGTAGCCGCATTAGTAGCTGTTGCTGCACCATTGATTGCAGTAGTCAAATTTCCCATCAATTCGATACCAGTGGTAATATGCACTGTAACCGCTTCAAAACCAAATTGCAGAGTACCAACGGCCATGGCAGCTTGATCCATACTTGCTGCAATCTGGGCGGCAATTTCAGCCGTGCCGCCTATAGCTTGAGTAACTCCGTCAATGTTTTCAAGAACAGTAGAGAATTGAGTATCAACCTTTATCAATTCACTGGTTAATTGACGTGCGGCTTCAGCTTGTGCGTTAAGTTCCTCCGCCGTTTTCTCAGGCGGGGGAGGCTGTGTGGGCGCAGCAGCCGCTTCAGCGGGTACTGTCTTAGCCAGGGTTAAATCTTTTTGAGCTTGGACGGCGCCTTGAAGCTCAGCCTTTAACAGGCTGGCTTGGTTAGTTTCCTTACTTATAGCTTCCGTAGCTTGTGCTGCTACGCCAGGCATATCAACTACAGCTTGCTTAGCGCCCTCAAGTTGTTCCTTAGTGCCAACAGCTTCCTGAGTCGTCGCTTTCGCCGCCTCGGTCGCAGCTTTTTCCGCTGCTACTTTCTTATCCAGAGCCTCTACAGCGTTTAAGTAAGACCCTTCACCCATTTCAAGCTGCTCGTTAGTCGCTTCTACGGCTTCAAGACTTGCTTTTTGACCCTTCGCCAGTTGATTGAACGCGTTCTTAAATCCCTTGACCTGGTTATTCGTAAGCTCTCCGTTCTTCCGCATTATCTCGGCTATTCCTAGAAGCTGGGCATGTTGCAGACGCATTTCCCCAGTCCAAGGCTTTCCTGCCTCAGCAAGACCTAGAGCCTGCTGTGCTAAGATTTCTAGACCGCTGCGAATCCCTTCTACTCCTTTATCCACTTTTCCAAAGCCAGTGTGGATATTATCAAAGCTGATACTTTCAATAGAGTTTTTGAGAGCATCTATAGACGTTTTTGTAGTGTTTTCGATCTTTCTTTGCAGTGCTTCCCAGTTCGCAATGATGTCCTTGAGCACTATCTCCATTTGCGAGCCCATTTTTCCCGCGTCTTTGAATATATCTATCTCACCAAAGCGCTTTACAAACTCTTTGATAATATGCTCATTTTCGATTTCAATTTTGACACCGACTGTGTAAACTTTTTGACTAAGCGTAGTTTGAAGTTCAGTCGTTATATTACTCCAGTCGATCTGTGCTTTACTGAAGGAAGACTGAAGTTCACTCTTTATCTTATCCATTGATTCCTGAATATTCAATCTCTCGAATATATCGAAATCAGATGGAAATGCAGCTTCCAACGAGGCTTGAATTTCGGGCATTAACTCAGCAATCTCTAAAGTATCTGCCTTTATTTGCGCCATGAGTTTGGGGACGCCTGCCTTAGCCATTGGATCAGCAAGCTTTATCAATTTCTTGTAAAGTTCCTCCGCCTTCACCCCAGCTTGGTCAAGCCGCAACAATTCCTCTTTATGAGTTGCATCTTGAAGCTTTCTTCGCTCCGCTTGGAATCCAAGCTCAGAACGAATTCTTGTTTGTCGGATTTTATCAAGTTCATTTTCAGCACGTCTTATGTCGCCTTTGTGCCCTAACTCCTCGGCGGTGGAAACGGCTTCTTCGGCACGAGACTCTGCGAGTTGCGACAATTTACGAGCATGGGCTGCATCTTCCTCATTAGCACCAGCAGTAGCATAAGCCTTACGTGCCCGCCCCGCCGCATCTTGAGCACGTTCAATTTCGGCCCATAATTTCTGGCGATCACTCATGTTACGCTTTTCACGCTTGAATGCAGAATCAGAAATTGACTCTTGCGTCTTAGCAATTACTTCCATGGATGTTTTAATAGCGTCGTCCGCTCCTGTAGCGGCTTTCCTTATTTCATCAATCATCTTCTTTCTTTGTTGAAACAAGTCGTTGATCGTATTCGTAATAACAGTCTTAATTCCCGTACTCTCAGCCTCAAAGGCAAGTACAGCCCTTTTATATGCCTTTGTTTGAGCGGCCCAGCCGGCGCTCGTGATTTTTGAAATTTCCTCGAATTCCTTTTTGGTTGTTTGAATACGTCTCTGCGACCAGGCTTCATGCGCTGCTGTCCACTCTTCCGTGTTTTTCTTTTGCCGCTCCATTATCTCCGTTTGCACATCACTCCAGTCTTGAATCGCCTTAGTCACATAGATCGTTGCCATCGCAGCCGCGACCGCGAGCGCAATAGGCCATAAGGACAATAACGATGCCGCTAATGCTTTAACAGAGACCGAGAAGCCTGCAAGAGTAAGCGCAGCAAGGGCAAATTTACCGCTCATTACTAACGCTGCGGCGCCGACGCCTAACATAGCGGCTGCAAGATAATCAAAGTTTGAAGTTAGAAGTGTGATAACCTTAGCAATAGGAGCACTTACTTCAAGTAACGATTTACCGAATTTGATGACTTGATTACTGAGAGCATTCCATGCTTTCTCTGCCTTACGGCCAGTAGTTTCTTCCATCAACTCGAAAGCTTTTTTCGCTGCTCCGGCACTGTTTTCCATTTCCTCCAGGGCTGCATTTAGCGCATTTCCCTCATTTGATGTGAGATTCAAAGCACCAACCATAGCGCGAACGCGACCAAGCAAATCAGCAAACTCTTTACTGCTGCCAGCAGTTGCGTCCTTCATTTTAAGCAACACGCCTTGGAGACCACCAAAACGACGAATCGCTTCAGGCCCGTCTTCAACGCCCCATTGATGGTACAACTCTTGTAGCTTTTCAGTAGGTCGCAGAAGTTTTTGGGATACTTGTGTCAACTGAGTGATAGCCGTATGTGCCGGCACACCCTTTTGAGTAAGGGCTGCTATTGCAGCGGCCATTTCCTCATACTTGATTCCAAGAGCGGCGGTGAGAGGGGTAACACGTCCAAGCACGTCACCAAACTCACCCATGCGAAGACGACCTAATTCAATCGTCTTGAAAAGAACATCTGAAACACGATCTACTTCAGATACATCTAAAGCATAACTGTTCATAATTGAGGACAGGGCGTTTACTGATTCCTTTAACTCGGAGTGAGTGGCAATAGAAAGTTTTGCCGCATTCTCCTCGAAACGAAGTGCATCCCCAGCCTCAACAACTTGATTTGATAGAGTCTGATACAAACCTTCGGCAACTTCATCCGCTGCAATACCAAGATTAGTAGAAAGCTCTAAAACAGACGCGCTCGCCTCGTCGAATGAACCAAGAGCACCTCTAGCAATTGTGGAAACTTCACCAACGGCTATTGACAATTGCTTAGCAGCCTCATGTGCTTCAAAAAAGCCGCTAACTAGTTTACTAAGCGCGCGTACAATTACCTGTGCTTGGACAACTCTAATTACAGTTTTCCAAGACAAAGTAATCAACTTGGCCGCATTCTGACCGGCATTGCCGGCGTTATTCATAGAGTTTTCAACTTTGGCCGCCGCTCCCGCTGTGGTAGTAGCCCCTTGTTGAACGACCCTGCTAGATTGTGCAGCAGCTTGACCGAGACTGGTCACCGCTGTGACGCCTCGATTCACTCCGGTACTATATTGAGAAAATCCCGCCCCCGCCGAAACTACAGTTTGTCCTAAGCTACTGAATGCTTGGTTAGTTTTCTGCACTGTAGCCGGAACCGATGGGGGCACGCCCCCAGCCTTTGCCAATCCTTGCATGGCGGACCTAGCTGTTTTAGCAGCGGAGCCGAGTTCTCGCAATGCTGCGCTGGCTGGTTTCGCTTTAGTTGTAAATTTCGTTAGTGCCTTATTCGTAGATTCCAAGCCCAGCTTAAATTGATTAAGCTGCTCTTGCAATTTACGTAATTGCTCAATCGCACTTGAGGCGTCGAAACCTAGTTTTTGTGTAATTTCCTCTGGCATTATGCCACCTTTGTCAATCGGAGGAACTTATACGGATTAGGTAAAACTGTATAACGTGCAAACCCTTCAAATTCCTTTGCCCCAGCCTCTTGGAAGTGGTAAGGTGTGTGGCTATGTAAGCCAGCACGTCTAAAAGGAGCGGGCGGTTCAGGGCCCCAAACTGCATGGTTATACTCATTATACGCAAGATATCGCAGCGAACTACTATAACGAAAATGCCAGCGAGATGCTGAAGCTTTAAGCTCCAGCCCACCCTCGCCCGTGGAACGACCTAGTGACTCCCTGTCCTTACGACTTTGTTGGGGACCATAGGGAATACTCATGCCTACATCACGGGCCAGAGCTTGGAACGTAGCCCTTGACGCCTTGGACCACGTAGGAATAAGAGCGATAACAGTAGCGTGAAGCCACATTTGAGCAGCTTGCTTGATCCAATCTTGCATGAACTTGTCAAGATCGGCTTTGTAAGCTGACACATCAAGTTTAATTGACTTAAACCTTGGCTTCCATCTCATCGGCGTCCTCTCCTCCTACCCTTAGCTGGTGGCTTCTTAGCGCCGCTTCCGCCGCCGCCAAGCATAGCCTTTTTCTCTTCCATCTCATCATACTCGCGAACTTGCTGATAAGCTAGAATAAGTGCTTGCGTCCATACGTCAGTATCATCCCAGTTTTCCTTTACGCCTGGGGGACGGATTCCGAGACGCTCGCAGGATCGCCAGATGGTGTACTCTCCAGTTCGGTATCGGGGCCATAATATTCGCCTGGCTCCTGAACTGGACCACGTAGAAAAACCTCGCGGGCTTCCTTCAATTTGGCTTCATCCAAAGCGTTTGCTTGCATTACACAAACGATGATGCGGTTGACCTCTGTAGATGAAATACCAGCCTCTTTAAGTTCCTTTTGCCACTCCATCCATGTAGACGGATCACTAATGTTGATCTTTTCCCATTCAACGTTGCTAGGCTCAAGAGACTTCAGCACCATATAAGCAAAACGAAGCTCGCCATGTTGCTGAACTCGTTGCATATATGTTTCGTCATTGGCATTGGGCTTCCATCCATCTTTCGTACGGATTCCAGGCGGAGTAGGCAATGGACAGAGAGCTTCAAACTCATCCATATCTGCTACAGCCCGAGCACGAATTACAATGTTTTCACCTTCTAATCGCGGCAGTACAAGAACTTCTTCCGCCGGACCTTGAATCTCTACTCCTCCAATTTTCATCTTCTATCTCCCAGGGTTAAAGAAGGTGGGAGCGGGGAATCCGCCCCCACCGAATTAACATACTTATGCACTACAATCAGTGATTGTACTACGTGCCGCAGTTGCTTCGCTTACATTGCAACGACCAGACACGGCGATTGTTGCTTCGCCAAGGTCAAATTCCAGCGACTCATAACGGAAGTCGGAGAACGTAACCAATTCGTCTTCATCGCTACCACACGGTACACAATGCATTACGATCATATCAACAGCATAAGGCTCGCACAAGTCAGACGAACTTGACACCCACTCTGAAGCATCACTTTGCTGCTTCAAAGCATCGACTGGCGTAATGTCTTCGCTTGTGCCGGTTGTGATATGTTCATAAACAAATTCCAAGGATACTTCAAGCGGTTGCTCGTCACCTTCCTTAACTGTGTCGAGATCGCCACGGTCAAGCAAGTATTCGTATTCCTTAGCTTCTGTCCAAGTAACATTTCCTTCACCAATCTTCACCTCAATCCGTTGAGAGATGAATGTAATCACATCAGACTGAGCCGGAACTTCCGCACCCCAAGCAGGTGTGAAGACAAAGTTTGTCGTCGGACCTGTAGTGGCAGGTGTTCTCCCTGTAACTGTATATGTGGTTACGTTATTCACGGTATTAACTGTAAACCGCGCGCCAACCGGCACTAAGTCAGTGTCAGTCGTATTCAAAACTACTGTGTTGATATCAACATCAGTATCAGATGTAGCTGGCGTAGCTTCATTGATTGTTGCACTGCCGCTTAGACCATCTTGAATGTAAATGGTCGCATCGCGCAATTCAATACGTGCCATAATATGGCTCCTTTTCAACTATCTTGTTTACGCACTACAATCAGAGATTGTACTACGCGCTGCAGTTGCCTCACTTACATTGCAACGACCAGACACGGCGATTGTTGCTTCGCCAAGGTCAAATTCCAGCGACTCATAACGGAAGTCGGAGAATGTAACCAATTCGTCTTCATCGCTACCACATGGTACACAATGCATTACGATCATATCTACGGCATAAGGTTCACACAAGTCAGACGAACTTGACACCCACTCTGAAGCATCACTTTGCTGCTTCAAGGCATCAACCGGCGTAATGTCTTCCCCCGTGCCTGTTGTGATGTGTTCATAGACAAATTCCAAGGATACTTCAAGCGGTTGCTCGTCACCTTCCTTAACCGTGTCTAAATCGCCACGATCAAGCAAGTATTCGTATTCCTTAGCTTCCGTCCAAGTAACATTCCCTTCACCAATCTTCACCTCAATCCGTTGGGAAATAAATGTAATCACATCAGACTGAGCAGGCGTCTCCGCTCCCCAAGCTGGTGTGAAATCAAAGCTCGATGTTGGAGCGATACTACCCTTTACTGTTTCTGTGATAGTAACAGTTGTAGAACCGCCGCTGAGATTAGTTCCGTTACCTGTCATCAGGTCACAATCTATACTCCCCTCAGCACCCGTAAATTCAACAACCCAGTTGGTTGTCGGACCAGGGCCACCTGTCACCGTTACATTACCTGTACCAATTGTTGACAACAGTTCCAAAGCAGATTCAACTTCAGCCATGTTGGCATCCCAATCAATAGCCCCCGTCTCTTGACTCTCATACGTGAGAGTGAAGTTTCCACTTGAGGTTGCATCATCAATATTGATAGTTTGAGTCTCGTTGACTCCATATCTAGCAGTAACAGTGTATGTAGTTACGTTGTTCGCGGTATTAACCGTAAACCGTGCGCCGACCGGCACGAAATCAGTGTCGGTCGTATTAAGCACTACTGTATTCACGTCAACAGCAGTGTCCGTTGCACCTGGAGTAGCTTCTGCAATTGTAGCAGAGCCACTTAAACCATCTTGAATATAGATGGTTGCATCGCGCAATTCAATACGTGCCATAATCTGGCTCCTTTTATAGTTTCAGGTACATCTCGTAGCGACCGTCCACCATAGCTTGCCGGATACGGTCTTCGCGACTTATCTGACCAAAGTGGATCAACCTGATTGATTCAGCCCTGCCTTTTCGTTGAGTTAGACAGTCAACTAACGTTCCATCGTCACCAACGGCGGGCCCGTACTTATACACGGGAATACGCTCCGTCATAGCTTGTGCAAACTTCCCGCCCCACCGTGCAATTCCGTAAGCATCTTCTTGAGACATCATCATCCTGTTAGTTAGCAGTATGTTGATATCAGTCCATAGCCGCCAGCATCCTTGACTGACCTCTCTAACGAACGGACCATTGACACGAAGTTCAGCATGATCCTCCCGCATTGTTTCTGGTTCACGCTCGTCAACGCCTTCGACCAGAAGCGGTAAGCTAAGCCCGTCTGCGATGTTTTTGAAGTACACCGAGATTGAAGCAAAAACCCACCGTGCCAGGTTTTCGTTCAATGTTGTTGCCATAATACATCACTCCGGTTAAGTTGTTGTCCCACTGACAGTTTGCTCTAAACTCAGTTGTTGGGTGACGTGCTCAAAGAAGACCTCTTCAGGTCTCACACCCTTCACCTCTCTACCAATAATAGACCAAGCTGTATTACACTCGAATTCCTCATAACTTTTGATATCGTACCGCCGCCCATGGTACACGATCCAATCATCATTTGTAAAATGATAACAGGTGGGCAAATCTCTTGCGTCAATGATGAACATTCGAGTTCCAACATCATACGAGCCGCCCATTATGAACATCTTGTTTGCTGAGATTTGAGTAATTGATTGTACAACCTCCCTAGCAATTTTTACAGGGAGTACAATACATTTTCGTACAACATTCACCGTTTTATCGACTGTCTTCACCCCTGATTGGTAATCTGTCGCAACATCAACAATTTGATACACATCGGCTCTATGTCCGTATTGCCTCTTTAAGCTGTATAAGGTGCGTCGGATGAAACGACTTAATGTACGATTCTCAACCACCGGAGTGGCGGGAGACTCTACAACCGCGACTACAGTTTGATTCAATGCTAAAGCACTGAATGGTGCTGCACCTATTGTCCCTGACAACCCTGTACTTTGATTTAGTGTGAGGGTATTAGATAAGGATCGTTCAATGTCCAGGGTTCTACTTACACTTTGGTTCATCGAAAGGGCACTAGAAAGAGATCGAATAAAGATCGACCCCGCCGCAGATGCATTTTGAGTAAATGCTATGGCATGATTCAGTGATCTTTCATAAACTTGCGGCGGAGTAAATCCTAGCCGCCCTGTAATGTCATTGGTATCTATACCCGTCGGCGTCGTATCAATACCACTTATAGTTTCGCTAGTTTTCACGGTGGACGTGAACTGCCCACTTTGAAGATACAGTTTTTTATCAGTAGAACCAATCCAAAGAGTATTCACACCATCCCAAGAAATATCTTGAGGAACAGTATCGACGCCGCTTACATTTTCACTATCTTTGATTGTTGAGGTAAACTGCCCACTTTGGAGATACAACTTTTGGTCTATGTTCCCTACCCAGGGTGTATTTGTACCATCATAAGAGATGCCAGCAGTACCTAAATCAACGCCGCTTACATCCTCACTGGTTTTCAAAGTAGACGTGAATTGACCACTTTGAAGATACAGTTTATCAGCCTCGGCACCTGACCAAGGGGTATCAGTACCATCATAAGATATCCCTGAAGGAAATGCATCGACTCCACTTACATCCTCACTGTCTTTGAGAGTTGAAGTAAACTGCCCACTTGTTAGATACAGTTTCTTATCTGTGTCACCAGTCCAAGGGGTGTTAGTATAATCCCAGGAGACGGCCGTCACACTTCCATCAATGCTGCCTACAGCTTCACTAGTCTTTACAGTAGACGAAAACTGCCCACTTTGAAGATACAATTTATCAGCTTCTTGGCCGCACCAAGGAGTATTGAGTCGAGCAAAAATAGAACCGGCTATAGATACACTTTGATTCAGTGAAAGTGCATCAGAAAGAGAACGATCATAGTCAACAATCGTAGATACACTTTGATTCAGTGAGAGTGCATCAGCAAGAGGACGATCATAGTCAACAATTGTAGCTACATTCTGTGTGAATGCTATAACATTGTTTGCTGACTCGTTATACTCTACCCCCGCCTGTGGAAGTCCTCGCCCTACATAATTGTTAGTGCATATACCCTTGGGAAGGT
>Ga0209976_10002529_pt1 | contig 10398 bp, 9 predicted proteins | sample SumtaG_FD_182806 | JGI IMG/M metagenome (GOLD analysis project Ga0209976, IMG submission 182806) | Deep subsurface microbial communities from Indian Ocean to uncover new lineages of life (NeLLi) - Sumatra_00157 metaG (SPAdes) (version 2) | ecosystem: Environmental > Aquatic > Marine > Oceanic >... | reverse complement strand
ATTTCATATTCCCTTTTTAAATAAAAAGCAATTTTTCTTGAATGGTTGTGAATTATTAAAATTGTTGTAATCTTTGATTTTTATTTAAAAATATTCAAAAATTATGTTTCTTACCTATTCTCATTATAGAAATAAATGGAGATGAATTGTGGTAAATCAATTAAATTTAGATAATTCAAATAGATTATATGAAGAAGCTTTGAAATTAATCCCTGGCGCTATTTTAGGAATTCGACGTCCTTATAACTTTGTAGAGGGAGAATATCCTATTTTTTTTGAAACTGCCAAGGGAGGTAGAGTTATTGATGTTGATGGAAATGAATATCTTGATATGTTATGTGCTTATGGCCCTATTATTATAGGGCATAGGGAAGAGGAAATCGATAATGCCGTAATAGATCAAATTAAAAATAAGGGATTTTGCATGTCTTTAACCCAGCAAATACAAAACAGATTGGCAAAAAAATTAAAGGATTTAATACCATGTTGTGAAAAAATGGTATTTGTTAAAACTGGTTCTGATGCTACTACTATTGGTGTTCGCGTTGCTCGGGGTTATACCAAAAGATTAAAAATATTACGGTGTGGTTATCATGGTTGGCATTCTTGGTGCGTCGAAGGCAAGGGTGGAATCCCTGAAAAACTCTACGAAGATGTATATGAATTCGAGTATAACAACCTTGACCATGTTAGTAAGTTGATGCAAAAATATGGTAACGATGTTGCAGCAATTATTATAACCCCTATTAATCACCCAGGCGGTCATGAAGTAGAAATGCCAGAATCAGGATTCTTAGAGGGTGTTCGTGAACTGGCAGATAAATACGATGCATTGTTGATATTTGATGAAATACGTACAGGCTTCAGAGTTAATCTTGGTGGTGCTCAAAAAGAATTAGGCGTGATACCTGATCTTGCCGCATTCGGAAAGGCAATGGCAAATGGTTACCCTATCAGTTTCCTTGCAGGTAAAGAAGATGTAATGGATACATTAATTGAAGAAGTATTTCTAAGTTCAACCTTCTTTCCAAATAGTTTTCCACAAGTAGCAGCACTTAAAACTATAGAAATCATGGAGCGGGACAATGTTTTAGATGTCATTCGTGAGAAAGGTGAAAAGTTTGCTAAAAATGTTACCGAGATCATAGATGAAAGTGGCGTTCCGTGTACCTTTTCGGGAAGCCCATGGATGCCCTATATAACATTTGACCCCGATCCAAATCTCTTATACCGAAAACTGAGAGAAGAGTTTTATAGACAATTAATTCGACGGAAAGTGTTCTTACAACCATATCATCATGGATATATTTGTTATAGGCATACAAATAAGGATTTGGAAAACGCAGCAAATATGATTGCCGAATCTTTAAAATTATGTAAAAAGCTAATGTAATACTTAATGTGAAAAGAATTATGTGGCAAGATTTTATTTCAATTGATCAAAATATTTGTCATGGGAAGGCTTGCATTAAAGGTACTCGAGTGCTCGTTTCAATCGTTTTAGATTGTTTGGCGGAAGGAATGTCAGATGAAGAGATATTAGAAAATTATCCTTCGTTAAAAAAAGAACACATTAAAGTGGCACTTCAATATGGAGCAATGTTGGCTAGAGAAGAGATACTTCCGTTAACCGAAAATCCAGGAATAAAAAATAATACTAGGATTTTTAATGGAAAAATTAATAATAACTGCCGCCATATGTGGAGCTGAAGTAACAAAGAAACAGAATCCAAATATTCCTTATACTGTTAGAGAAATAGGGATCGAAGCCGAAAAAGCGTTCTTAGCAGGTGCGAGTATTATACATCTCCATGTAAGAGAAGATGATGGCACCCCCACTCAAGATATAAAACGATTCCAAGCTTGTATCGATGAAATAAAAAATAGATGTCCCGATGTTATCGTTCAACCTTCAACTGGAGGTGCTATAGGAATGAGTAATGAAGAGAGACTACAACCTATCTTCATGGAACCTCCACCCGAAATGGCAACTCTTGATTGTGGTACAATGAATTTTGGTGGCGATGAAATTTTCGTTAATACTGAAAATACTATCATTCATTTTGCTCAAGAAATGAATTCGCGTGGAATTAAACCAGAACTGGAATGCTTTGATAAGGGTATGATCGACATGGCATTACGACTTAATAACAAAGGATATATCAAAGATCCAATGCATTTTAACTTTGTATTAGGCGTCATCGGAGGTATAGCAGCAACACATCGAGATTTGGTATTTATGATAAACAGTATTCCGAAAAATTCTACGTTTACCGTGTGTGCTATTGGAAGACATGAATTTCCTATGGTTACTTTATCTGTAGTTATGGGTGGTCATGCTAGAGTAGGTTTTGAAGATAACCTTTATCTTTCTAAAGGTGTACTAGCTAAGTCTAATAGTGAATTAGTCGAAAAAATAGTTAGGATTTCAAAAGAAATAGGTAGGGATATCGCATCCCCTTACGAAGCGAGAAAAATTTTAAGTTTGAATTAAAAGAAAATAAGGAATGTTAAATTATGTATAAAAAATTAGCCAAATACTACGATTTGATTTATCATTGGAAAGATTATGAGAAAGAAGCTTATTCCATTAAAGATTTAATAAAAAAATATAAAAAATCAGACGGTAATAAGTTGCTTGATGTTGGATGTGGGACAGGAAAGCATTTAGAATATTTTAAAGACGATTTTTCCTGTACGGGTATTGATATTAACAACGAAATGGTGGAAGTTGCTAAAAGTAAAGTTAAGGATGTGATTTTCGAACAACATAATATGATAAATTTTAATCTTAAAACCGAATTTGATGTAATTCTATGTTTATTTAGCTCAATTGGGTATGTAAAAACGTATTCTAATTTAGAAAAAACGATGCTGAATTTTTGTAATCACTTAAAAACAGGTGGAGTTCTAATAATTGAGCCTTGGTTTACTAAATCCACCTACTGGGTTGGAGCGCCCGGTATGACTACTTACGATGAGAAAGACATTAAAATCGCAAGACTTAATACAACAAAAATAGAAGGAGACTTATCGATAATGGAGATGCATTATTTGATTGCTGAAAAAGATGAAGATGTTATACATTTTGTAGACACACATGAATTAGGTTTATTTGAGATTGACAAAACTCTCGAATTCATGGAAAAAGCCAGTCTTAAGCCAGAATTTCTAAAAGATGGCTTAATGGAGGATAGAGGATTGTATATTGGGGTTAAAACGTAAAAAATTAGAAAAATAATAATTATATTGAATCTTTACTAAGATCAGATACTATAATAAAAAATTTCTAAGGATTGGATGGAGAACTTTACATGGCAAAAGGTAATAAATACGGAACTCATAGAGTCATTGAGCCTAAAGGGACACTTCCTCAACCTGCTTTTAAAATATCCAACGATACGACTATATTCGACAACGAAATATTAATAGATGTCGATTATTTGAATATTGACTCCGCAAGCTTTACTCAACTTAAAGAAGAAGCGGGAGGAGATATAGAAAAAATAAAAGCTAAAATAATGGAAATTGTTCAAGAAAGGGGAAAAATGCAAAATCCCGTTACTGGTTCAGGTGGAATGTTGATTGGAAAGGTAGAAAAAATAGGACCAGATTTAACGGAAAAAATCGATTTACAAAAAGGAGATAAAATTGCTACTTTAGTTTCTCTTTCTTTGACACCACTTAAGATTGAAAAAATTTTAGATATCAAACCAGATATAGATCGAGTTGAAATTGAAGGTAAAGCCATACTATTTGAAAGCGGAATTTATGCTAAAATCCCCAAAGACATGGACGATAAATTGGCCTTAGCTGCTCTTGATGTAGCAGGTGCTCCAGCTCAAACAAAAAAAATTGTTAAACCTGGAAACTCTGTTTTAATACTTGGAGCAACTGGAAAATCTGGATTAATGTGCTCTTTTATAGCAAAAAGTATTGTTGGACCAAACGGTAAAGTAATTGGGCAAGCTAGAAATGAGAAGAGAGCTGAGTTCCTTAAGAAAACAGGCTTTTGTCATGAAGTGATTATAGCTGACATCCTTAAACCGTTGGATGTCTTAGAAAAGGTATTTGCTATTAACGATGGAAATGAAGTTGACATTTCCATTAACTGTCTAAGTATATCAAACACTGAAATGTCAAGTATTTTACCCGTTAAGGATGGGGGGATCGTGTATTTCTTTTCTATGGCTACTAGCTTTACCAAAGCCGCATTAGGTGCTGAAGGTGTCGGAAAAGATGTCACGATGATAATTGGGAATGGTTATACCAAAGGACATGCTCAAATAGCTTTAGATGAGTTACGAGAGTCTGAAAAATTACGAAAAATATTTGAAGAAAAATATGTAAAATAAATTGGAATATGAAGATAATTACATAAGTAAAGTGAATTGTTATGAGAGTAAATAGAAGAAAAGAATTATTTAAGGATGTAAGCGACGAAGATTGGAATAATTGGCGCTGGCAATTTAAGAATAGAATAAACACTTTAGAAGACCTTAAACAATACATTCCACTAACTAAAGAGGAGGACGACCCAGAAATCTTAAAAGAATTGCGAATGGCAATTACACCTTATTATTTGTCATTAATCGACCCTCACGATCCTTACGATCCTATAAGAAAACAAGCTATTCCTACTATCCATGAATTACACATATCGTCGAGCGATCTTGTAGATCCTCTTCATGAAGATGTTGATTCGCCAGTTCCAGGTCTAACCCATAGATATCCTGATCGTATATTGTTTTTACTTACTGAAAATTGTTCGATGTATTGCCGACATTGTACTCGCAAGAGATTTGCTGGTCATCACGATAAAGCGCCACCACAAACACAAATCGATAAATGTATTGAATATATACAAGAAACTCCGGCTATAAGAGATGTACTTTTATCAGGAGGTGATGCTTTATTAATTTCTGATAAAAAATTAGAAGATATCTTGGTCAGATTAAAGGAAATTCCTCACATAGAAATAATACGATTAGGTTCTCGAACACCCGTAGTTATGCCTCAAAGAATTACTCCTGAACTATGTGAAATGATTAAGAAATACCATCCTATTTGGTTTAATACCCATTTTAATCATTCTAATGAAATAACAGAAGATTCTAAAAGAGCGTGTGAAATGTTAGCAGATGCGGGAATTCCGCTTGGAAATCAATCGGTGTTATTGAAAGGCGTAAATGATTGTATTCATGTCATGAAAAAATTAGTCCAAGACCTTGTAAAAATTAGAGTAAGACCTTACTATATTTATCAATGCGATCTCTCTGTTGGCCTTGAGCATTTTAGAACTCGCGTTGCTCAAGGTATTGAAATCATTGAAGGATTAAGAGGGCACACTTCGGGCTTATGCGTTCCCACATTCGTAGTAGATGCTCCGGGGGGTGGAGGTAAGATCCCCGTTATGCCAGATTATACAATCTCTCAGGGAAATAAACGGGTTGTATTAAGAAATTTTGAGGGTGTTATTACAACTTATGAAGAACCCACGAATTATGTACCAGAATGTCATTGTGAAGAACATGAAAAACAAATTGGTGTTTCAGCATTGTTAAGTGGTCAAAAAATGACTATTGAACCCGATGATCTGGAAAGAAATTTAAGAAAGAAAAAACTCAGTAAATGAGTTTAAATGTCTAAAAGTTTTGTTAAATCTGCGGGATATTCCAAATTCCTTGATTGACAATTTCTTTCAATATCTTTAGTATTTAAGTTTTAATTTTAAAAGCAATATTCCATATTTAATTTTCAAACATTACTCAAATTCTTAATCTTGTTTCTAAGGTACTAACTATTTTATTTTGCTAATTTGAAATATACTTATATTATTCTCAATCTTTAATATTATTTAGACTAAAAATTTTTGTCAAAGGATTAGATTTGACTAATACAGAATCTAAAGAACTAAAACAAGCAAGACAGCTTATTGTGAAATGCAAGTTTGATGAGGTTGTCAAACTCCTTAATGATTTTGAACAAAATAAAGTACACAGTCTAGAAGAAACGGTAATCTGTTATCTTCTTAAAATTCAAATTTTACTTCAGCAAGGGGAATATGAAGATGCAATCAATCTTGCTGAACGGACCTATAATGAAAGTCTAGGATTAGGTAAAAATATCTTAACTGTAGATCTTTTACTCTTAATTGCTGAAACTAAATTATGGATTGGTCATATGGATGAAGCCTTTGATGCCCTTATGCAAGCAGAAGAATTAATAAATGCATTTTCTAAAGAAATACCAAATGAGTGCTTGAAAAGAGAGTCTTATGTGTCCGACCTCAAAGGATCTTATTATGCAACAAAAAAAAACCCAGATTTGGATCGGGCGTTCGAATATGTAGAGAAAGGCTTAGAATTGAGAAAAAAAATGGGTAACGAATTAGATATAGGTTTTTCTCTTTTAAAGTATGGTTTCAGATTAATCAAATCAGAAATAGAAAGTGGATTAGAATATATTAATCAAGCTCTTGAGCTAGGCAAAAAATATGGTAATAAGTATCTGATGGCACTAGCTAAGCGAGATTTAATGATCTTTTATTTTGGTAGAGGTGAATTAGAAATAGCGATTAAGTACGGAGACCAGAGTTTAGAATTATTCAAGCAGATTAATAATAAAGTAAGATCTGCAGCATTACTTTCTGTAATTGGAGATGTTTATAGAATTAAAGGTGAGTTCGATCGATCTATAGAATATATGGAGCAAGCTCTAGAGATAAACAAGGAGGTTAGAATAACTAGCCAACAACCTTTGATTTTTGGTAATCTTGTCCAAGTAAATGTAGAAAAAGGTGATCTTGATAAGGCTCAACAATATTTTAAACAACTAGAGCATCTCAATAATCAAGTAGATAATGAATGGGCAAAACTAAATTACCGCACTAGTAAGGCACTTCTACTTAAAAACAGTTCTCGAATTAAAAATTTGACAGCAGCACAAGAATTGTATAAAGAGCTTATTGAAGAAAAAACTCAGTTTCACAACGGAATATTATTAGAATATTGTGAGCTATTACTAATTGAATTAGGGATGACTAATGCTGTTGAAATATTAGATGAGCTCCAACTCTATTTAAATGAATTAATAGAGACTGCTGAAAGATCAAAATCATTTTGGTTATTAGCTGAAACTTGTCTTATACAATCAAAAGTATCATTAATAACATTAGATTTGACAAAAGCTCGTAGATTTCTTATCCAAGGTCAACAGATTGCTGAAAGACAAGGTTATAAACAAATGGCCGTGAAGTTTGCAGAGGAATATGAAGATTTAAAGGATCAAGAACATTTATGGGAGAACTTCAAAGTTACAAATGCTTCTATATCTGAAAGAATGAAATTAGCTAAAATTAGTGAACACATGGGGCAGATGCTACGAAATCGAGCAAAGTTAACAACTCAAATTACTGAAGATGATTTTACAATTCATACAGAACGGAAGATTTGCCTTGTCTGTAGAGGGGATATTAAAGGTTATATGTATGCTTGTGAATGTAATGCTAATTACTGCGAAAGCTGTGCTCAGGCATTGACGAACTTAGAAAACGTTTGCTGGGCGTGTAATGCTCCAATGGATCGATCAAAACCAGTGAAACAATATAAAGAAGAGGAAGAAATAAAAGATAGTATTCAAGGAGAAATTAAGGACAAATCTTCAAAAAAAGAGGAAAAACCTCAATAGAGATAATAAAAATACGAGACGGAAATGAAAGATTCGAGTAAAAAACCAAAAGAATTAATGAATGCTATACGCCTTAAAGAAGAAGGGAAATTCAAAGAAGCTCTCCAAATGGTAAATAATCTTGAGAATAATGAAGATCTTACAACTCACGATCAAATCCTGTCCAAAATCCTCAAAAGTACCATCCTGAATAGACTAGCACAATATCAAGATGCCTTCACACTCGCTAAAGAAGTTTATCAAGAGACTGAAAGGTTGGGAAATGATCTCCATTCACTAGATGCATCTATTGAAATGGCTGAATCTTCAATGTATCTCGGGAGATTGGATAAAGCTCTTGAAATAATCATGGATAATGAAAGTAGAATTAAGATAAATACTCAAGTTTCGTCAATGGAACTTGTTCATAGAGAAGCTTCCATAGCTTTTATTAAAGGTTTAGTTTACGCTGAGCAAAACGATTTAGATAAGGGATTAAAATACACAGAACAAAGTCTTTTATTGCGGAGAAAGCTAGGTAATCAGCAAGAAATTGCTCGTTCTCTTACTCAAATGGGCTTTATTTTGTTCTTAAAAGGAGATTACGATTTGGCGCTCAAATATCTAGAAGAGAGTTTGAAACTCGAAGAGGGCATTTTCAATCGAAATATTTTAGTAACTTTTACTTGTTTTGGACATGTTAATGTTATGAGAGGAAATATGGATCGTGCTCTTGAGTATTATAAAAAAAGCTATAACCTTGCCAAGGAAATGAAAGCCAAAGATATTATGGCGTGGAATTTACTTTCTTTTGGGATAACTTGCAAGGATCAGGGCAATTTAGATAATGCATTAGAATATTTAAAGCGAAGTTTGGTTCTTTACGATGAAATTGGTCATAATTTTATGATTTCCGCAGTTCTAGATGAGCTGATTCGTATATCTTTTGATGGAAACTCTTTAGAACAAGCGAGATACTACTTAGACCGATTAAAGCAACTTAAAGACCAAGATAATAACAACTATATAAAGAATATATATCTAATAAATAAGGCGATGATATTAAAATCGAGTCTTCGGGCTCGCGATAGAGTCAAAGCTGAAGAGATATTGAAACAAATTTTAGGAGAGGGGGTTATTGATCATGAAGCAAATATTACCGCTTTACTTCACATATGCGATTTACTTTTAATTGAATTACGCAATTCCAATGATCTTGAAGTGCTCGATGAAATTCAACCCTATATTAATCAACTTTTGGATATTGCGGAGCATCAAAGTTCATATAAATTATTGGCTGAAACTTACCTTTTACAATCCAAATTGTCGTTAATTACCTTAGATATAAAAAAAGCAAGAAGATTTCTGACACAGGCTCAACAAATAGCTGAAAGATTTGGTCTTAGCCGATTAAAAACGCTGGTTTCAAATGAACACAATAGATTACTTAATCAATCAAGCATCTGGGAAAAATTAAAGGAATCAAATGCGCCTTTAACTGAACGAATGGAATTAGCTCAAATTAGTGAACAGATGGATCAAATGATGCGAAATCGTTCGGCTTTAACTACAAAAATTACTGAGGAGAGTGTTACAATTCATAAAGAACGAAAAATATGCATAGTTTGCAAAGGAGAAATAACAGGTTTTATGTTTGTTTGTAGTTGCGATACTATCTATTGCGAACATTGTGCTAAAGCATTAGCTAATTTGGAAAATGTTTGTTGGGCGTGTGATGCTCCTATGGATAAAACAAAACCCGTGAAACGTTATGAGGAAGAAGAAATCTCAGAAATTACCCCGAAAAAGTTAAAATAGCAATAAGAAATCTTCAACGATGGAATTTTTATTTAAAGTCTTAAACTTTGAGCTAAAAATTTTTTAGAGGGGTTTCTGTATTATTTTATAGAGTAAAATTAAAATAGTTTTTATTATTAAATTGACCAATAATTACAACAAAACTAAAGAATGGCTGAGTTTAGCATTCAGAAATGTAGAAAGAGTAATTAAAAATTATCAATTCAGCGATTATTCTGAATGCGTCTACAAAATTCAAATATCAATAGAACAACTCCAAAAAGCATTAATTCTTCTTTTAGGATTACAATTTCGTAAAATTCATGATCCTTCAAAAATATTAGATTCAATTGTTAATAGCGATAGTCTTGAAATTGATATTGAAATTCTTAACCGGATAAAGGAAGTAGCATTTTTAGCTAAAGGCATTGAAGGAGAAGGAACTGCCACGCGATACGGAACAATAGAAGAGGGTAAGTTAATCTCCCCCGAAGATAAATTTGGTAAATTAGAAGCGGATAAATATTTAAAAGATTTAAAAAATATTTTATTAAATTTGAAAGAGATATTTAAAGAAATACCACATCTAAAACAAGATATACCATTATTCATAAAATTTATAAAAAAATGTGAGGATTTATTGCTAGAATGAATCAAACTGAGCATATAGATTTATCTTTTATAAAAATAGAATATTTTAAAAACAATATAAGAAAATATCTTCAATTCCTTTTTGAGTTAAACTTAAAAATAAGAGCAATATTACTTTTTGGATCTGTTGCGACAGGAAAGGCGCGTAATGATAATGAACATTCAAGTGATATCGACTTATTTATAATATCTGATGATATAACTGTTGATCTTCTTAACAGGAGTCAATGGGTGGTAAATTTAACTAGACCTGTTTGTTCAAGCGTTCAGGCACTCTGGAGA
>Ga0209976_10002527_pt1 | contig 10400 bp, 6 predicted proteins | sample SumtaG_FD_182806 | JGI IMG/M metagenome (GOLD analysis project Ga0209976, IMG submission 182806) | Deep subsurface microbial communities from Indian Ocean to uncover new lineages of life (NeLLi) - Sumatra_00157 metaG (SPAdes) (version 2) | ecosystem: Environmental > Aquatic > Marine > Oceanic >... | reverse complement strand
TTTGAATCCAGTTCCTTCTAAACCTACTATAGTAACGCCATCTGCACCCTCTTTTTCTGCTGAAATAGCGTGTTTTACCAACACGCATTTATGAAACCATAAGCCACCTGCTTCGTGAACTCTTGTGCCGATGAACGAAGCTTTGTATCCAGAGGTTGTAAAGATGGTACAGTTTTCATTAATTGCTATTTCCAAATAATCTAAATATCTTTTTCTGGTTCTAATATCTTCACCATTTTCTTTTAAGCTGCGATGCGGCAAAGAAAGGTTTATTCCAAAAGGTTTATCAGTTAATTTTCTCATTTTTTGTAAATCTTTCTTAAAATCTTCTGGATTTGGAAAGTTTAACGCAGCTATTATTCCTAACCCACCTGAGTTTGAAAAAGACGAAGCAAATTCGGCTTTACCCCAGCCCCCAAAAGCTCCCATTACGAGGGGATACTTAATTCCTAAGATTTGAGTTATTTTAGTTTTCCACTTCATTTCTTAACAGTTTTTTTTTCGGAGTTTTTAAGTTTTTCTATAATTTAAAATCCTGAATCTCTTTTTGGAAACCTACTTCGAGTGATGGAATATTCGTGGAACATTTTATCTAGTATTTTTAGTCTTAACTCTTTATCTTTTTCCCATAAATTATTTAATTCAGCCTTATCATTCTTTCGATCGAAAAGATCTCCATATCCAGGCAATTCAGCGTATTTAGTTAATTTAAAATCTTTTGTGATCAAATGAACTATTCTCGTATATAAGGGTCCTCGTGGACCTACTTCCTCGTCTTCCGTGATTAGAATGGAATCCCGTAGTTCAATTGTAGGATCCTTTAAAACAGGCGTCATATCATAGCCTTGCATTCCCGGTGGTCTATGTTTTTCCTTGATATCTAGTAACTCAAGAATGGTTTTAGGTATATCTACAGAACTTATTAACGCTTCAGAAACTGCTGATTTTGTAACGCCAGGAACCCGCCAAATTAAAGGGACTTGCAGGGTACCGTTAAAGGGAGAAATTCCTTTTAATATTAAACTGTGGTCTCCCATGTAATCTCCGTGATCTGAGGTGAAAATCACCATCGTATTATCTGCTAATCCGAGCTTTTCCAATGAAGCTAAAATCTGACCTACAGCGTGATCGATTAAAGAAACAGAACCATAACTGAGAGCGATAAACTTCCTTATATTTTCTTCTGTTTCTTCGCGTAATAATGCATCTCTAGCAGGAGGATGTTCTAAATGCTTTTTTAAATAAGGGTGTTTATATAAGTTCTTTATATTATGGAAATTTTCAGGAAGTACCATGTCCTCTGGTTTATACATATCTCTATACTTTCCAGGTGGTGAGACTGGTTGATGAGGATCCGGAAAAGAGCAATGTAAAAAGAAAGGTTTTTCTCCATATTTTCCTTTAGAGTATCTTTCTAAAAATGAGATTGTATTATTTTGAATGTAAGTAGTATTATAAAGCTCTATGGGAACCCAACTTTCATAAAAAATTTCGAGACAAGGTACTTTATTTGAATACTCATCTACTATTTTTTTCGCAAGTTTAGGATCTCTTTCTTCTATCCATTCAAGATAATGTCCCGAACATGCGTTACCATGTCCTATAACTAAATCGACTTCCTCAAACCCATAATAGGGGAGTGGGAAGTTCTTATGCGTTAGATAATTGCCTTTAGGGTTTTTCATTTTCCAATCTTCAAAATCCTCTGCCGATTTTGTTTTTTGATCGTATCTTATCGTCCAAGTGTTGTAATGAGTTTTACCTACATTAATGGTATGGTACCCTCTTTTTACAAGCGTTTGAGTTATTGTCGGCAGATCTTTTGGTAAATTTATACCATTACTTCGCACGCCATGAACGTTAGGATAGTATCCAGTTAGCATCGTGGCTCTATTAGGCATACACATAGGACATACACAGAAAGCGTTAGAAAACCTTATATTTTCTTTAGCAAACCTATCTAAATTGGGGGTTTCAATTATTTTATTGCCATAACAACCCATCATATCAGCACGCTGCTGATCTGTGATTATAAAAAGTACATTCATTTTTTTGCTCATAATAATATGAATCTCCTAAATAGTAATAAGAAGTAAATATTAACTTAGTTTAGAAAAAACAAATTCAGTAATAAAATTTTCAATGTTTAATGTCAAAATAATATAGATCTTTTATAAGATTATTAATATTGCTTTAAAAAAGTCTAATTTGACCAATGTCTAGTCGCATTCCTCATGGTTATAGAATGAAATTTAACAATATTTAAATGTAAAATTTTACAATTATATAACGAACATAATTTTCAAAAACAAATTTTAAAAATCTTTTAAAAAAAAATGTGAAATCTTATAATGACAAAGAGAAAACGAATTACTGAATTAGTTTTAATTGAAACAGAAGAAGAGATTTTGGAAGAAAGTAGGAGGAATTATTTCCAAGTAGATTTCTTAAAAGCAGCAATGATATTTTTAGTGATCTTTGATCATATGGTTTCATGGGGGGTAAAAAGTGAGATAGGTGTCTCACTTTGGGAGAGAATATCTATCCCAGTATTTTTAGTGATAATGGGATTTAATATGGGGATTTCCTTTCAAAGAAAAGGAGATTTGTCGCTAAAAGAATTATATTCTTGGAAATACTTTAAAAGTAAGATTTTACGGTATATCGTGCCATTTCTTGTTTTATACGCAATTTCTACGTTAATAGGACTAATTTTATATCAATTCAATGTTACAGCAATGTATCAAGGTCAAAATTATCCTCGGCGCGGATTTATACAATTATTTATTGGAATGTTACCATTTTGGGGTCCTGGGAATTGGTTTATACCCGTAATATTTCAATTCATCTTAATATTCCCATTACTATATTGGATTTTTACAAAGAAGCCAGTCTTATCATTAATTCTTTGTTTCGCTGTTGAAATTGCAATGCAGTTAATTGTGTTTTTCTTAATTGGAGAAATAACCTCATGGCAAGAATTACATATCTACAGTTTATTTGCGAGTAGCATTTTATTCTATCTTTCCGTTATTGGTTTAGGTATGTGGTTCTCATTTAATCGTAAGCCTTTTACAGGACGGAACTTATTTATCTGGATTTTATTTGGAATAAGTCTAATATATATTATTTTTTACCAATTCTTTGGCTTTCTATTCTTGATCGGTGATGTTTCACTTATAAGGGGAGATTACCATTTCTTAATATTTCCATATTCAGTAGGTTTATTTCTATTAGCAATGATTATGATACCACAGAAATCAGACAATCCAGTTTCACGAGCAATAACACTAATTGGAAAATCAACATATCACATTTTACTTACCCAAATTCTAGGTTATGGAATGATATACATGTTGTTGGGTACTCATTATATTATAGATGTTGGATTTACTCCTCGTGATGCATTAAACTTAATATTTGCTTGGATGTTATTCATACCTTTCGGCATTTTATGGTATAAAATAGATCAGAATAAAGATTTACTAAGACGTCTTCTATATTACTTTAATCTATTTTTAACTTTTTCAATAATCGTATTGACCTTATTTGTTGCTTGGCCTTTAGGTTTATGGGTACCTGTACCTCTTGTAATCATTCTTATCTATGCGGGTGTAGCTCTACTCGTTAATTTTGCTATTAAAAAACCACTTAAAACAACGACACTGACCCTATGGACTTCCTTCCTAATATACACTTTTATAATAGCCATTCTATACCTTGCCATTCTCCCGCCTACTGAGTATTTAGTCCAAAATCTTTCTATTATTGCTTTTCTTATTTTCGCAGTTATTGGTACAGTTTTAGACTATACTTTTGGGAAATAAAACATTAACATTTTTTCTATTTTTTTTTTTTTTTTTTTTTTTTTTTTTTTTTTTTTTAAAAACTGCGGTAAGTATGTCAATATATTGGGACTTGTGTTTCGATTGCTAATCGCATTAGTGGTTAAATCATAAGAGATTGATTAATATTATAAATAGTTTAAAATAATTATAAGTGAAAGTCAGTAACTTTAGGTCTAGTTTCAATTTCGGGATAAATCTTTCCTACTATGGGCGGAGTACTATTATAAATTTCTTCAATCTCTATAACTCCAAACTTAATCCCTCTAAATTTCTTAAAACCCGTAAACGTTCCTTTTACGACTTGATTATAAAAATCAAAATTCATTCCAAAAACAGCCACTTTTGAGTTGACGGGTATCTGATATAAATCTTCTTTTAAAACAGAAGGAGGAAACACTAATCTGTTGTGATCGGCCGCTTGAAGTTGAATACAAGGAATCATAGTTGGATAACCATCAGTGGGGTCGATATACGCAATTACTCTAACGGCGATTAAGTCCGCGAATAATTTGTGTCCAAGAACATTTAAACGCTTTTCTTCGAGTTTTGTCTTCGCTCCGCCTTTCCCAATCATATCCTTAATTATTCCTTTTACGACACCAAACAAGGGTAAATTTCTTACAGGCGTCACAGCTACTATGTTATTGTAGTACGCTGTATGAACTCTTACATAGGTAAAGTATCGCATCAATTGTGATTTGTTAAAATGTTCTAAATCTTCTCCTTCACTGGTAGTATGACTAAATTCGGCTTTAACTTGGATAAATTTAAATGGCATTTCAGAAGTCATAAAAAAGATTCCTTGTTTTGGTCTCTTTTTAACGTATTTCTTTGACGTACCTTCAGTAAAAGCCCCCCACACTATTTGTTTTTTATTAATAGCCCGATTACTCGAAATTAGAGTTATATGGGGCCAACCTCGATCGTCTATAGTAGATATTAACTTTAACATAATATCTGGTTGCGTAAATTCTATGCCTTTGTCAGATATTTCGGATGACCATCTAAGTATATTTTTTTTCTTTCCCATTTTGTTTCAAATTTTAAAATGTTATCTAAAATTAAAACATTTCTTCTGTAATACGATTGAAAATAAGTATTGAAGGAGAAACTTAGAAAATTAACTTTAGAATAAAAAAAAAATTGGTTTTAAATTGGATAAAGAAAGCTGAAATGAAAGCTATTAATTCAAATGTTTCTTTAAAAAGTTCCACATGATTTCATTAGTTCTTTCTGGTGCTTCGATAATGAACGCATGTCCAATGCCCTCAAGTACTTCGAAAGTTGAGTTTGGAATTTTTTGATGCATAAATTCTGATTCTCTCAGACTATCTTTATCTCTGGATCCTACTATTATCAAAGTTGGCTGTGTAATTTTATGTAATATCTCTCGTGTATCATAACCCTTCATTGCTGTCCATTGGTTGACATAATCTTGAAACCGGGGAGGATCCTTTACGTGAGCAAGTAAACCCATATCATTTTTATATAATTCAAATAATTCTTTGTCTGTCTTCAATTTTTTTCTAAAAGAGGGTGAGAACATATTACGAATCGCTATTTGGATTATCTCTTCTGGAGTAGCGTTCTTAAAAAATTGATCAAGTAATTTAAATTGTTGTTCGAATTCATTAGGAGGCATATAAGTAGCAGTTCCAAATAGCATTAAGCTTTTAACTAAACTGGGATATTTTAAGGCGAAAGATTGAGCAATAGCACCTCCATTACTAAAACCACATATATGGATCGGTTCTTGAATGTTTAGATACTTCAGTAGATCCTTAGTATCCTCCACGAAAGTGTCCACCGTATAAGGTTCATCTGGTCTTGAACTTTTTCCTACTCCTCGATTATCTAATGCAATAACGGTCATTTTTTGTCTAAAAAATGGTATCTGGAAGTTCCAACTTTCTAATTTACAGCAGTATCCGTTGAATAATACGAGAGGTTCTCCTTCTCCTTCCTTTATGTAATTAATTTTGATGTTTCCTTTCTCAAATATTGGAATTTTAAACCACCTTCACAATCTTTAATAAAATAATTAAGGAAAAATATTTAACATTTTGGGCTGAAAACTTCTTTTTTTGTTAATCCAGACCATTGAGCGTTTTTTACGCCAATTTTCTTAGCTAACTCAACAAAATCATCCATTTCGTTTTTAGTCATAAGCGGAAAGTCCTTTAGGGGCCAATCCATATCTAATCTTTCGTACTTTGCAGTACACAAGTTATTGAAACTTAATAAATCCCATCTTTCTGGAATGTTATGTAATTTATTTACGATAAATTCTCCAATACCCTTAATATTTTCTTCTGTAGCGGTGTAATTTGGGATAATTGGCGTTCGAACCCAAAGCTTTTTGCTGTTATCTTTTACATAATTCGAAATCCAAATTGCATTTTCTAAAATGAGGTCATTTGGAACTCCAGTATATTCTTTATGCTTATCAGAATTAATCTCTTTTATATCCAGAAGGACTAAGTCAACATGAGGTAGCAATTTTTCGTAAATTTTCTTGGAAGCGTATCCACACGTATCTAAAGCCGTTGATATCCCGTTTTCTTTGCATTTTTTCAAAAAATCTACGATAAAATCTGATTGGAGCGTTGGTTCGCCGCCTGAAACCGTTAATCCGCCATGAGATTGCGTGTAGTAAACTTTATCTTTTTGTATTTCGTAATATAAATCCTCTAAACGCCATAATTCTCCAAACATATGTAAAGCAGTGCTGGGGCATTCTTTTGAGCAATCTCCACAACTATTACACTTTTCTCTATCAATTTGCATCCCTTCTTCATTAAAAGATAGTGCACCTTGCTGACATGTTTCGATACAGATTTTACATCCTATGCATTTATGTTTAAACCATTCTAATTGCGGTTTTTTTAGAATAGATTCGGGATTATGACACCAAATACATTTTAATGGACATTGTTTAAAGAAAACGGTCGTTCTAATACCAGGACCATCTTCGGTACTCATTTTTTGTATCTGGAAAATTAGGGCTTCAGATTCTGCCATGGTTATTATGTTTTACAGTTAAATTTTAAATTATAAAAGTCTTAGAGCTACTTTAATTTTATTAAATGTAAAAAATATAAAGAGGTTTTAGAAATCATTTCAATTAATTAAAACAGAGAAAAATTAAAAAAAAACAAAAGGGTTTATTTTAAATAGCCATAAGCGCTTTTAAGCCGTTTTTCTGCGTCCTCTACGATTTCTTCGACTATTTTCTTAACGCTTTTTAAACTGTTTATGACACCTATGCTCTGACCTAAAAGAACAGCCCCGATATTAATATCTCCTAAATATGCCGCTTCATATTTCCTACCTTCTTCTATTATGTCTTCCATCGACATTTCTGCTTCTTCTGCCATTTTTGCTTCCTTATCGGATACAAGACCGTGGTGTGATGAATATTCATTTCTCCAAAGCCGTATAGGCCCCAAGGCACCGGTTGCTAAGATTGTATCTTGAGCTTTAGCGGAAGGAACAATACTTTTGTAAGTTCCATCGAATTCGCTCTCGTTAGAAGCAATAAACCTAGAGCCCATTGCTACGGCTCCAGCCCCCATAGCCAAAGCGGAGGCTAATCCATCTCCCGTAGCAAAACCACCACAGGCCACTACAGGTACATCTGGATGTTTTTGGAGAACCTGTTGTAATAATACTAAAGTGCTGACTTTTTCATAAGATTGATGACCTCCACCTTCCCCACCAGAAACTACTAGACCGTCGACATTTGAAGCAACACATTTATCTGCAAGCCATAACGCGGGAGCTACGTGAAAATGTTTGATCTGAGATCCGCTTTCTTTTAGTCTTTGAAAAGGTTTAGATTGCGGTAGAGTTTTTGAAGAGCCAGCGCTGGTAATTGCATACACACATTGTTCTCTTAATTTTGGGTTTTTCATAATGAATCTAGGAATATCTTTAGCGAGGCCTGAAGCAGCCATTTCTCTTCGCGAAGTCCTTATGTTAAAACCAAAAGGCTTATCTGTGTGTTCGACAACATATTCCATATTTTTTTTCATTATTCCGACTGGCTCTCTTCCAGCCTCATAATCTGAGATTAAAGCAGTATGGCTTAACACGCCCAAACCACCCGCCTCAGATAGGGCAATCGTTAATTCAGTTGTATAGAAGGGTCCCATCGGGGCAGCTATTATTGGATGCTTAATACCAAGCATCTTGGTTATATTTGTTTCCAATACCATATACATCACTTAGTATAAAATTTGAAATATTTTAATTTATTATTAATCTAAGTTATATATTAATATTCATGAAATTTCTGGTTAACAATTATAAAACTATGAATGAAAATAAAATCGATAACTTTGATGATGAGATAAAAGTCATAAAAACTGGTTGTTGTCATGATTGTGGAGGACGATGCGTCTTAAGAGCTCATGTAAAAGACGGAAAGATCATACGTTTTGAAACAGATAACGACGAGGAACCACAAATACGAGCATGTATGAGGGGAAGGGCATATAGACAGCGCGTTTATTCTCCTGATCGCCTTAAATATCCTCTTCGGCGAATTGGAAATAGAGGAGAAGGAAAATTTGAACGAATTAGTTGGGATAAAGCACTAAATATTGTTGCGGCTAAACTCAAAGAGACTAAACAAAAACACGGTAATTCTGCTATCCTTCTAGTTCCTGGAGGTGGAAATCAAGGTATGTTGCATGGATATTTGCCAGTAGGATTGATGTTGAATCTGTTTGGAGGATTTACGCGGATGTGGGGTGCACCATCCTACGAGGGTGCTCTCTTTGGTTCTATGGCTACTTACGGAACGATAACAACTGGTAATGTTCGCGAGGATCTTTTAAACACGCATTTACTGATTATGTGGGGCTGGAATCCAGCAAATACCATATGGGACCCTGGAACAAGCTTAATGTTAGCAAGAGTTAAAGAAAAGGGCATCAAAATTATTGTTATCGACCCAATATTTACCGATTCAGCAGCCATTTTTGCTGATCAATGGATACCTATTAGACCAGGCACAGATACTGCAATGCTCCTTGCGATGGGTTATACAATAATCAATGAAAATCTCCAAAATCAATCTTTTATTAACAAATTTACTGTTGGCTTTGATGAGTATAAAAAGTACATTTGGGGGGAAGAAGATGGAATTCCAAAAACTCCAGAATGGGCAGAAATAATTACTAAAGTTCCAGCAGACATTATCAAGAATTTGGCGAGAGAATATGCTAAGTCTAAACCCGCATCTCTTATAGCAGGATGGGGGCCAGCTCGCACAGCTTTTGGGGAAATATATTCCAGAGCAGCAAATATATTATGTATAATAACAGGCAATATAGGAATCAATGGAGGATACGCTTCCGGTTTTATGAGAGCTTATTCAAGTCGGGAATTAATTATGTCCAAAAACAAGAAAAAAATAGGACCTATTAAACCAGATCAAGAGAAACCAAAGAAATTACGACCTCAGGATAATCCAGTAGACTTTAGAGCCCCTCCACGGAAAGATAGTCTCTACAAATTACGAGGTGGTACAAATCCAGCAAGTACGCGAATTCACTTTAGTAATTATTACGATGCTATACTCAAAGGTAAGGAGGGAGGCTACCCCGCTGATTTAAAGTTTGCATATGTAGTAGCTTCAAATTGGTTAAATCAATATGGAAATGTCAATAAGGGAGTCGAAGCTTTAAAAACCCTTGATTTTATAGTTGTTCAAGATCAATTTTTAACACCAACAGCTAAGTTTGCTGACGTAGTTTTACCTGTAAATACATTTATGGAACGAAATGATATTGCTGTTCCTTGGTTAGGATCACCATATTATATTTATCTAAATAAAGCAATCGAATCCCTTTATGAAAGTAAATCTGATCTAGAAATAGCTCGAGAATTATCAAAGAAGTTAGGACTCGATCCTGGATTACTCAACTTCGAGGAGGATCAATTTTTACGAGTACTTTCATCCCCTCGGAAAGATATTAAAAGTTATGCAAAGATGAAAAAAGATGGATATTATAAGGTAAAGGTTGAGGAGCCTTTTATTGCGTTTAAGAAACAAATTGAAGATCCTGAAAATAATCCGTTTCCTACATTATCAGGTAAAATTGAAATTTTCTGTGAACACATTGCTGAAAAAAACAACCCCCTCATGCCGCCTATTCCAAGATATATGAGTCATGAAGAACATTATGATTCACCAAAAGCTAAGAAATATCCTCTGCAACTTATTACGCCGCATAATAAACGACGTACCCATTCAAGTCTACAGAACATACCTTGGCTAAAAGAAATAGAACCACATTGTGTTTGGATAAATCCGATTGATGCTATGAAAAGAAATATCGAAGAGGAAGATATGGTTGATGTGTATAATGATCGGGGGAGAGTTAGAATTATTACTAAGGTAACTGAGCGTATAATGCCTGGTGTTGTCTGTATTCATCAAGGCGAATGGTATAATCCTAATGAAGATGGTGTTGATATTGGGGGTTCTGCCAATACACTAACTCAAGATGGTCATTCACCTGGAGGGGCTTTTCCACTAAATAG
>Ga0209976_10002526_pt1 | contig 10403 bp, 8 predicted proteins | sample SumtaG_FD_182806 | JGI IMG/M metagenome (GOLD analysis project Ga0209976, IMG submission 182806) | Deep subsurface microbial communities from Indian Ocean to uncover new lineages of life (NeLLi) - Sumatra_00157 metaG (SPAdes) (version 2) | ecosystem: Environmental > Aquatic > Marine > Oceanic >... | reverse complement strand
CCAAAGTGAGTTCCAGGGGCAATCGTGCTCTGGCCTCCAACAAGGGAGAAATCTTCGAAAGTTATTCTTTTAATGATTAGATAATTACCTACCACCATTGAGCTCATTATAACAGCCCCTTGACCGATAGTTACGGTGTTTCCAAACTTAATAAATTCAGCGTCGCACCACGCATCGTTTAAGTGGCTCGAAAAATCCATATTTACTCCAAACCAGCGAAATGCTAATACGTCTAACCAAGGTAAAGGCCAGTTTCTTATTAGCCACAAAACAATTTTTTTTATTTCGGTTCTTAACCTCCAAAATTCAAAATCCGTGTCTCCCTTCTCAGTTCGGAATATTCCCTCTTTGGGAAGGTGAATTAAATTTATTAAAATTAACAGAAGCTTACTAAAAAAGAAGCAACTAATAATAAAAATAAATGTGAGCGCTAACAATAAAAGTGGTAAAAATAACAAATTAATTATCCATGGTAGTTTGCTTATAGTGTAGCCGTACCAAAAGGTGGCAACTATAATACCTGAAAACCAAAAAATGGGTATATATACTATTAAAAACTTAAGACTAACTCTGTTAATAGCAGAACTTGTAGTGAAATCAATATTAAAGTCAGAGTCATCATCTATGTTTTCAGAACCTTTATTTTCATCTTCTATAGTTTCAGCCATTTATCTCACGCCTTTATTCTTTATGTTTTTTTCTTCATTTTCTTCTGCTTCTTTTTTTATCCTCTCTAACTTTGCGTTTTCTTGCTTAACTCTTAACTCTTCAGCTCGAAATAAATCCTCTTCGCTCACTTTTAAGTAATTCATAATTTTCTTCTTGAATATTCTACGCAAAGGCAAGCCAAAGTAGTAATTATTTCCTTTTAATAGATTGTGCTTAGTTGCTGCTGCCATTGGCAATAAATAGGAATTATCTCTTAGTTCGCATCCAGGGGCAATGTTATTAAAACCCCCTAAAGTAACATTTTCTCCTAGCTTTATTTCAAAGTACACAATATTTCCGAAAACGCCCTCTACAAAATGGCTAGATAGCGCAGAATTAACCCCGATGTAGCAATTCTTTCCAACATTTACATTTCTATCCGTAACTACTGATTCTTCGAGCGTAGAACCCTTTTTAATTACGCTGGTTCCTACAAAATTAAAAAACCAATTTGCTAGCCAAGGAAATATTCCTTTCATGAAAGCATTTTTTCCATATTTAATCATAAAGGATCTTATATGGTACAAATTAGCAGTTTTAGAAGGGATGTTTCTTGGAATAATGCCATCTTTACTAGGTGAAATTTTTTCTGTATGTCTCCAGATAATTCGCGAGATCAAACCTATAAAAAATAAGTGGATTAAATAACTCACAATAAGAACTAACGGTAAGGCTAAAAAAGCTAGTAAAGAATCAAAGTTCGTAAAGACGACAAACAGGTTATCTTCCCCTAAAAAAAGAGGGATAAAAACTAATAGAACATACTCCATAAAAACAATTCCCGGTATTACATATGAACAATAGTATATAACTAAAAAGATACTCATATACCAATGGAATTGAAGTTCAATTTTTTCTTTAGCAACTTCACCATCAGAGTCACTCATATCAGGCGGTTTAATTTCGTCTAACATTTTTTACTACACCAATGTTATCGTTAAAATCAATTATTTTTAGTATTTGACCTTTCTAAATCGAATTTAATATTATTAATATAAATAATATTGTAATCAATTTCAATTTTTTTTTTAAATATGCTAACCAATAAAAAGACCTTAATTGTTAATTAAGGTTTCTATAAGTTGTAAAAACCGACGTAAATACATTAGAAAACCATAAGAGACGTAATATAGATTAATCGTTAAAAATTTAAACTAATTAGGTAATTGAATATTAGATGTAGAATTAAAAGAAATATGCAAGATTTTAACAGATTCATCAATCGCTTAATAACATTGAATCAATAATTTTATATTATATTATAACTTAAATTAAAAATTAGGTTAAGGCACTTAAAATTTAGATGTTTTTAATAACGCCGATAAAATTAATGTTTTAACCATTATCGCAATTAAGGAGTAAAATAATGACTGATAATTCCTTTTCATTAGTAGATTTGTATCCAAAATATGTAATAAACTCGAAAGGCGAAAAGAAAAAATTCGAAGTTACTAGCATAGCAAAAGTATTAAACAAAGAAACTGGTCTTGATATGCGCATTGCGGAAAAAGTTACAGAAGATGTAGTTCGAATAATTATTGGTCTAGGAGTAGATGAGATCACTACTAATTACATTAGAGAATTAGTATGTGTCGAGCTAACCCAACGAGGTTTAAATAAATACCGAAATCTATTCGCCCGAGCTATTAATTTGGAAAACATATCTTTCACATTAGACGACAATTTTATTGCTAAATTTATAGGGAAACAACCTGATTGGGGGCCTTTAGGGCACATCACATACAAAAGAACTTACGCTAGAGTTGTAGAAGGAGAGAACAGAAAAGAAGAGTTCTGGGAAACGATCAGAAGAGTTGTCGAAGGTTGTTATTCAATTCAAAAAGAGCACTGCATTAAGTTAAGTTTACCTTGGACCGATGCTAAAGCTCAGAATTCTGCTCAAATAATGTATGAAAAAATCTGGAATTTTAAGTTTTTACCTCCAGGAAGAGGTCTTTGGATGATGGGGACTGAGTTTATCGCGCGTCACGGCTCTATGTCGCTCAATAACTGTGGTTTTGCCTCTACCGATGATATTAACTTAAAATACTCGAAAGCGTTTCAATTCGTGATGGATGCGCTAATGTTGGGTGTGGGGGTAGGTTTTGATACGAAAGGAGCTGGTAAAATTACAATTAAAAAACCTATAGAAGATCATTTTACTTTTCAAATACCTGATAGCAGAGAAGGTTGGGTGGAATCGCTTAAACTTGTTATAGAAGCGTATTTTTTAGGTAAGCGTATTCCAAAGTTTGATTTTAGCTTAATCAGGTCTGCTGGTCAGCCAATTAGAGGTTTTGGAGGAATTGCCAGCGGTCCAGGACCTTTAAAGGATATGTTGATGAATATTCAAGAAATTTTAAAAGCTCGAATAGGTCAACCAATAAGATCACTTGACATTTTGGATATTATGAATCTCATTGGAAAATGCGTCGTCGCTGGAAATGTTAGGCGTAGCGCTGAGATAGCCTTAGGGGAAGCCACCGATTTAGAGTTTATAAAGTGCAAACAAGACAAAGAAAAACTATATTCGCATAGGTGGGCAAGCAATAATAGTATATTCGCGGTAAAAGGATTAGACTATTCTTTTATAGCAGATCAGATTTCTGTGAATGGGGAACCTGGAATTCTTTGGTTAGATAACGCAAAAGCATATTCCCGAATGGGAGATAAACCAGACTTTAAGGACAAGAAAGCTGCAGGCGTAAATCCTTGTGGAGAACAAACATTAGAATCATTTGAACTTTGCTGCCTTGTAGAGACGTTCCCTTCAAGGCATGAATCATACGAAGAGTATAAAAACACTTTAAAGTACGCTTATTTGTATGCCAAATCTGTTACGCTCGTAAATACGCATTGGCAAGAAACTAACGCAGTGATGCTTAAGAATAGGCGAATGGGAATTTCACAAACAGGAATAATTGAAGCTTTTGTGAAATATGGGAGAAGGACTATACTAGACTGGTGTGATAATGGCTATAAATATTTACGAGAATTGGACGAGGATTATTCCGATTGGTTGTGCATCCCAAAATCGATAAAAATTACTACGGTTAAACCGAGCGGAACCGTTTCCTTACTTCCAGGAGTCCCTCCAGGAATTCATTATCCTCATTCAGAATACTATATTAGAAGAATTCGCATTTCGAAGAATTCTGATTTGATAGAACCCATTAAAAACGCGGGTTATCACATAGAGGACGATTCCTATTCTCCTAATACTATTGTAGTCGAATTTCCCGTCCACGAACAATTATTTGAACGTTCCAAGGACGATGTTTCTATATGGGAACAAGCGGAAAATGCTGCAGACTATCAAAAATATTGGTCCGACAACCAAGTATCAATTACGATTACTTTTAAGCAAGACGAGGCAAATCAGATTAAACACGTGCTAGAGTGCTTTGAAGATAAGTTAAAAAGCGTAAGTTTTTTGCCGATTAAAGAACACGGTTACAAACAAGCTCCCTACGAAGAAATCTCAAAAGAAAAATTCGGGGAAATGGTTTCAAAACTTAAACCTTTAGATTTGGATAAAACAAAAGATAGAGCAATAGGAAGTAAGTTCTGTGATTCAGAGTCTTGTGAAATTAAGTATTAAATTAGTATTTAGTTAATTGTAATATCTTTTATCTTTTCTTAATGTATATCTTACTTAAAAATTGTCAATTTAAAACAATAAAATTATAAACTTCAAACAATATTTGTATAACTAATAAAATTCTTAAGAAAAATAGTCTTATTAAGAAAAAATTAAAAGCTATCTAAGAAATTTAATTTTATTACAAGAATAAAATAATGGAAGAGTGAATAAATATGGATAATGATCCAGAAGAAGATAAAAAAAAGAGAAAGGAAAGAGCGAAGGCAAGGGAAGTTCCTACGAAGAAAAAAGCACCTAAACCAAAAAAAGATGAGGAAGGTCAAAAACCCAAGAAAAAAATTGTTTACAAAAAAATGAAAGTTAATTTTTGGAGAACTCGTTTGCACGACGAGGAATTGGGCATACATCAACAGCTCAAATACACCGCAAAAACACGTTGGTTCTCTAAAAACTTCGATATCGAAGGCGTAATTTCAATAGACGGCCAAAAGAAAAGTATCATTGCTTTTAATAAGGAGCAATGGGAAGAGAGCCCGTTAGAGGAGAAGAGACTCGTGTGCCGTTATTTTACGATTATGGAAGAAACTTTGGACTCAAAGGCTAAAGGTGGTAATTTTAAAGGGGGTATAGAATTAAGTATAGCTCATTCTCTCGTTCAGAGTTTTGAAATTAAGCACGCCGGACCGGTTTTTTACGCACAAATCCCAGGAGTAAGAAGTTTAATTCGATTCGTAAGAGGATGGCGATTCATCGGTTCACGTTGGACGTTCCCCCTCCTTCCCGAAGAAAAAGGTGATAAGCTACAAATGGTTTTAGCAAGAGGAGTAGTCGGACCCGGGAGGAACTATAAATTTTTAATCGGAAAGAAAATAATTGCGAGAATAGATGGCCATCGTATACAAAAAGAGTATGAGATTGAAATCTACGACGAAGATTACGCAAAAGACAAAACTTTTATGCGCTACTTGATATTATTCGGGATGGCGTGTAACTTTATGGACGATGCTAAGAAAATAGTTAAAAAATTGTATAAAAAGATGAAATCAACCGGTACTACAGATTACAAGATGCCCAAAAGTGAGCTTGACCTTTTCCGCAACCCCAGAATGATGAGAAGGTAAATTTTACATATAATAAACTTTTTTATTTTTTCTAATTTTTTTTAAAAAGACTTTTACAAGAAGATCTACAATTTAATACTTATTTAAGAAGTAATAAAAAATTAAGAAAAAAATAGGAAAGAATCTTTTTTATTTTTTTTATTTTTGAGTTTAGCTCAACATTTTGCGTTTCCAAGACTTGTACGCTTTAGTTTCCTTTCCTCGATAAATCGCTTTTTTTCCAGTTTGCTTCGCGTAGATTTTTTGAAGGCTTTCGTCGTCTTCTCCCTTTAACTCTTCTCTTTTAATCTCTTCTTCGATTTCCTCTTCCTCTTCTATTCTTTTAACGCGTTTGAGCACGATAAAGACTCCATGATTCCAAATAGCAAATCCCAAATACACAAGCATTACAATAACAAATAACATTAAACCAACAAACAAAACCCAATTTCCAGGGTTGAAACTTGTTATGAGGTTTAACCACAAGGCCGCAACTAATTCTACGAAAAATGAAGGAACAATTACGATAACTAATGTTATGAGAAATAAATAAACACTAATTAGTGTTACTGCTATTAAAAGTCTTAGCGTTGTGTAGTCTTCGTACTTCTTGGCTAATACTCTATCCTTGAAGAGTCTCTGGCATAATCTTAGAATACCTCCTCGAAATAAAATATAAAATAGGACGAGTACAAACATATGTAATACGATAATCCCCACGATAATTAAAGCGATCCCACCAGGGCCCCAACTTGCTACTATTTCCCATACACTAACTGGGATACCTCCAATAATCGTTAACCAAACGCCTAAAATCGTGACTGCTGAAGAAACTATAATTGAGTAATAAATGAATTTAGCAATGCGTAAATCCCACGTTGAAAACTCGTCTAAGGGATTAGCCGCTCTCGTTGGTGCTTTTCTTGGTTTTCTAGGCATAATCTTTTCACTCTCAAATATTTTAAATTAGATTTTCAAATTTTTATTATTATATTATATGTATTTTAGTTTATTTGAATGTTTTCTATTTAATTATTAAATAATATGTGATTGATAAGATTCTAAAAATTAAAATTAATAAGGTGTTTTTAGTGAAGAAAAGCAATAGGGACATTTGACAGCGTCGGGTTTTATATCTTCTCCGCAGTAGGGACAAAAAGTATGCTCTTCTTTTTTCTCATCGGTTATTTCCGATGGCGCTTCTTCTTCTTCCTCCTCTTCGACTCTCTTTTTAGCTTCTATTTTTTTTCCAGCTTTTTTAAGAACCCTTTCTTTTGTGGTCAATGGCTCCGTTTTCTCCGTTTTCTCCGTTTCTTCCTCAAGTTTTTTATGTGGTTTTCTTGAAAATTCTACTTTTGCTCGACAAGTAGGACAATGAACCTTCTTCTTATTCATGATGTAAATGGCATATACAATACTCGCGATTCCTACTGTAGCAATTATTACAATCACCCATATTACTTTCTGAAACGTTTCCATTGGCTTTCTTACGGCGTAATCGATTTCTTTATCGCAAACTTTACAGTAAATGTACTTTGTCATAATTTTCCACTTATTAATTAAAATATATTAATTCTAATAATAGATTAGTTTAATTAAAAAAATTTCCATTATTTTAAGAAATTCGTTATTTCTTGATTTGAAAAATTATTACTTTACTCTTTAATAAAAAAAAATCTTGAAATCAATTAAACTAGTAAAATCCAAATATTAGAGCTGCAAAACTACTTAAAGTTAATGCTATAGTTAAAGCAATTATTAATTTATATCTGTATACTTTCTTCTGTTTGGCAATTAATTCTTCTCGCTTTATTCTTTCCTCCTTGTTATCTCTAAATAAACGTAGCTCTGAAGCCTTAGTTCTTCCTGCCATGGCTAGCATTGCCCCCTCTTTTTTATCGCTAGGAGTAGTAACAGCAGAAAATTTATACGAAATGATAAGATAAATAACTGAAGGGAAAAGAAGTAAAGCGTAACCTAATGGTTGTGTTGTTATAGCAGAAAGCATAGAATAGAAAAACATAAGTGCTGTAAATGTAAAGAATAAATTATTAAAAGCAAATGCTCTAATTAGATAGATATTAAATGGGTTCCGTGATATCCAGAAGAATAAAACAACAAACGCAAAAAGAACAACTACAATGACAAATATTAAAGAAACTATCAAATTGCTTAAAATAAGGATAGCAGTTAAGGACATACATAATGTGTGGAGGAATGTAAAAATTATATCTAGAATGTCATATTTGTCTCTTGGCAAATCATTCATACATTTCAACTATAAAATTCGATATATAAACATTGTTATTAAATTATTGAAATATCTTATCGATATTTAGCCCACGCATCCAAGTTAGAACACTACACCCAAAGATCCTCTTCTGGTTGGATTCAGTATATATTATATACATTTGAAAAATTATTACTTTACTCCTTAATAAAAACTTTTTACGCATATATCATTTTAATAGTTATATACTCGTACAGATTTTAAAAAATATGGAAAAGAATTTATTTTACATAGAAACTTACGGATGTACGTCAAATAAGGCAGATTCCAACATTATTTCTAATGTTTTATTTAAATCGGGATACACTGAAACAACGCTTGAAGGCGCTGAATTCGTAATCATTAATACATGTGCCGTAAAGCAACAAACCGAAAATAAAATAAAATCTCGTTTGAAAGAATTGTATAACACTTACAAAAAAGAAACAAATAAGTATTTCATCATCGCGGGTTGTTTGCCACATATAGCACCAAATTATATTGATGTGGTTAAAAAGATAATCCCAAACTTTTCTGCCATTATTGACTTAGATAATTTAAACGACTTTCCTTTAATTTTTCAAGATATCAAATCCGGAAAAACTAATCTCGTTTTTAAGTCCAAAAGATCGATTGATAAATCAATATTTTTAATCGAACACCCTAAAGAAAAAATTACTGGAATTTTACCGATTTCGGAAGGATGTTTAGGTTCTTGTACTTATTGCTGCGTAAAAAACGCCAGGGGTCGATTAAATTGCTATAATCCGATTAATATCGTAGAGAACGTAAAACATCAGTTAAAACAAGGAATTAAGCAAATATACTTAACATCTCAGGATTGTAGCACTTACACATATAATAACACGAGATTAGTCGATTTAGTTCGAGAAATTGTGCATTTGGATTATAAGTTCTTCTTAAGAATTGGAATGCTAAATCCAAGATTTATTGTTGATAATTTTGATCAATTAATTTCTATTTTCAAATTTGATAAAGTGTACCAATTTTTACATATCCCCATTCAATCTGGAAGCGATGCTGTTCTCAAAAAAATGAATCGTTCTTATCTAATTTCAGATATAGCGGAAAAGCTAAAAATTTTGAGGAAAGAATTTCGTTACATAACCATCTCGACAGATATAATATGTGGTTTCCCTGGAGAGTCCGAGGAAGATTTTAATCAAACTATAGATTTAATTAAATGGCTAAAACCCGAAATTCTTAATGTTTCTAAGTTTACACCTCGACCTGGAACAAAAGCTAAAAGTATGGAGCAAGTGAATAGTAAGATTATAAAAAAACGGTCCACCATACTTTCTAATGTCTTCCGCGAATCCTTGAGTAAAATAAATACTAACTGGAAGAATTGGGAAGGTGAGGTTTTAGTCTTACATGAAGGACTTAAACCAAATCAATCTTTTGGTAGAAATCTTGCTTATAAAAATGTGTTTGTAGAAGATTATACAGGAGATTTTGGGAAATTTGTTAAAATTAAAATTTATAAAATAGATGGGTTCAATTTGTATGGTTTTTTAAAATAAAATATTAATACAATAAAAATATATTAATTGAAAAGTTCAACCTATTTGGAAATATCGGGAGTAAAAACTCTTTTCGTTGTTGATGTTTTAGTTAATTTGAGTTGTTTCGCCTCAAAAGGTTCGTAATAATCGTGGTCTACCCATATACGCGTTCTACCTTCAGATAATGCTTTTTTAATAACACTCCAATTTGGATCCTTTAATTCTTCTGGAGTAAGAAGAAGTTCAGTCCAACCTGTTGCCCATTCCTTAAGGGGATTGTGAATATCAGTTCCTGTCGATAAAAATATCGGTCTTGGTAGTTGATTGGTTTCTTTAAGCCTTTCTAACCAGTGAACTGTTTTGGGGTCGTACCACCGCATTTCGTTATTGATTTCAAACCCATCCACGCCCCATTCTAAAAGTTGCTGCCTTGTAGGATGCGTATATTTTCCTTTTCGAAGCATTGGTTGGTCCATTGTCCACGTAATGTGATCTACTTGAACAATTGCCCCCATTTCCTTTGCTCTCTTTATAGCAGACTTTATTTGCTCATCAGTTGGATTAAGTTTAATTTTCCCTGGGAAGTCCTCAATACCTAAAAAATTGAGATGGATACGTAAGGCAGTCCACTCGAATCCGGGAATGATGACAATTTCGGGATATTTATCTTGAAGTTCTAAAATGTATTTATTGTTTTTACCAGTATTGTGATCAGTTAGAACAAAAGCGTTAAATCCATTTGCTATGTGCCACATAATACATTGTTCTGGAGTCATCCAACCATCGCTGGCTGTTGTATGTGCGTGAGTATCAAGAAAAAAGCCTTTTTCTGGTAAGATGTCTGATTTTCTTTTATAATCAAACACATAATCGGGAATACTTCCTTTCAAATTCGAATAAATACCTTGCTTCATGTGGTAGAAGTATGTATTAAATTGATTAAATTCTTTATATTAATTAAAAAAGATGTTCTATCAATAAAAAAATAGTAAAATTACTTATTTAAGCCCAAACTTTTCAAGAAAACCGGCTAATCGAGCCCGATGGAATTTCAGGCCAAGATCATCCGGATTAAATCCGAAAGCTAAAGCGTACAGTTCGGTTAAATATAGGATTGGTATCTTAAATTCGTTATTAGATTGAGTTCCTGCTTTCTTTTGGTTGGTATCCAATTGTTGGAAACAAGCAGGGCAAAT